>Ga0079226_10001281_pt1 | contig 19226 bp, 20 predicted proteins | sample Poulit2014_FD_76345 | JGI IMG/M metagenome (GOLD analysis project Ga0079226, IMG submission 76345) | Agricultural soil microbial communities from Georgia to study Nitrogen management - Poultry litter 2014 | ecosystem: Environmental > Terrestrial > Soil > Agricultural land | place: USA: Georgia... | reverse complement strand
AGAGGAACTGGCCAAGCGTGTCGGCGTATCAAGGCAAACAATCGGACTGATTGAACTGGGTAAATACAACCCGACGCTCAGTTTATGCAAAGCCATCTGCAAAGCATTGTCCAAGACATTGGATGAGTTGTTTTGGGATGACGATTGATTGTGTGGGTGTACAGTCTCATTTTAATAGTGCTTTTTGGAGTTTTATCAGCGCAATTTCGCAATATATCAGCGCAAAACCGGATTCTATCATCGCATCCCTAAATCAATCACCTGACAGCGTGTTACCAAATTGGGCTTCCCGGCATAGGCTGAGATTGGAAGTATTTTACCTATTAAGAGGAGGACATGGCTGTTATGACGATGCAATCAACAGAAGCAGACTGGATGGCGCAATTAGCAGTTTGGGCGACTGAATGCGAACAGCTGGCGGGTTCATTGGAAACGCGCTCGGATATGACCCAGGAGCTTAATAACGACCTGGAGGAGTGGCAAGGACGGCTGCGTGAATTGAGTCAGCAGGCGAATGCACACCGTCATCAATTGCTTAAGGGTGAAGCAGTGGAAGACATCCAGGGAACCGTTGAATCGCTGAATAATCAGGCCGAAAAGCTCAAATCGGAATTTGAGGAATTGACGAAGGGAGCATCGGACAGTGAACCCGATCGTTCATTCGAGGCAGAATCAGATGATGATGACGAACGAAAATCAACGAAATATCAGACCGTTCCAATCGGCAAACATACCCTGCCGCCGCTTCCGTATGCCTATAATGCCCTGGAGCCGCATATTAGTGAAGAGATCATGCGCCTGCACCATCAAAAACATCACCAGGGCTATGTAGATGGGCTGAATAAGGCGGAAAAAGAGATGCAGAAAGCGAGAAGGAGCGGTAATTTTGATTTGATCCGACATTGGGAAGGCGAAGCGGCATTCAATGGAGCCGGCCATTATTTGCATACGATTTTCTGGGAAAACATGAGTCCGGATGGCGGCGGCAAGCCGGACGGTGACATTGCCAAAGAAATCAAACGAACATTCGGCAGTTTTGATAAATTTAAGGACCACTTTACGCATGCGGCCGATAAAGTGCAGGCTGTCGGCTGGGCCTTGCTCGTTTGGTCACCACGCTCACGTCGGACGGAAATCCTGCAGGCGGAAAAACACCAGAATCTCACGCAGCAGGATGTGATCCCATTACTCGTCCTTGACGTCTGGGAGCATGCTTACTATCTTCAATATCACAACAACCGCAAAGATTACATCGATGCGTGGTGGAACGTTGTCTGCTGGGACAGTGTGAACAGGCGTTTTGAAGAGGCGAAAAAAGTGATGTGGCAGCCGTATTAGTGAATCAATAAGCTGAACAAAAAGTCATCCCGCACCAATGTTATGGTGATGCGGGATGATTGTTTCTATCTGTGCTTGAGCGCAAAGTATTAATAAGGCGGATCAATGGCCAATCGAACCGCTGCTAACTTGTGAGAGGTCAGCCCTGACTCGTGCGAGGGCGTCCCCAACTTGTGCGAGAGCGCCTCCAAGTTGTGCGAGGTCATCCCCGACTTGTGCGAGAGCGCCTCGAAGTTGAGCGGGATTATCCTCGACTTGTGCGAGAGCGCCTCGAAGTTGAGCGGGACCCTCCCCGACTTGTGCGAGAGCGCCCGCGGGTTGAGCGAGACCCTCCCTGACTTGTGCGGGAACACCGCTAACTTGTGCGAGGTAAGCTCCGACTTGTGCGAGAGCGCCTCGAAGTTGAGCGAGATCGTCCCCGACTTGTGCGAGCGCGCCCGCAAGTTGAGCGAGCGCATCCCCAACCCGTGCGAAGGCCCACCTCAAGTCGTGCGACGAAACGGCTCCTGACTCGAACAGGGCGCTATTGTAAAATCTTACATTAGCGTCTGGAACCACACACCGACCCCAGTTCCGATGTAGTTGCCAATAATATAGCCAAGTGTGCCAACGAGCAGGATCGGAACAATCAGCTTATGCCAGCCTTTTGCGATGGCCATAGCGGCTGCGGTTGTCGGGCCACCGAGGTTGGCGTTGCTGGCAAGCACAATTTCTTCTAAGTTGAATTTAAACAACTTTCCAAACACAAGAGAGAACAGCAGGTTGATGATAACAATGATCAGCGTAAAAACGAGCAGAAGCGGTGCTGTTGTGACAACTAATGTCAGCGACGCTGGCACACCAATCACAACAAAGAATAAGTAAATCAAAAATGTCCCGATCTCCTGCGTTCCACGGATGTTTTCAAAGTAATTCGGAAATGCAATGACTGCCAAAACGGTTAAGGTTGTTAACATCAAATAATGATCACCGATAATGGCGCCCAGAACCTGGAAGAAAATGTTTGCGTCCTCACCGCTCGGAACAACACTGGCAAAAAAATCAGCCAGGTTAAATGATACAGCAACAAGGACAAATGCCGTCGCAATACTTGTGGCAATATCTTTTAAGGATATTTCCTTCCGCTGCCAGAACGAAGCCGCCTGGGTTTCACCTTCCCTCTCGGATGTGGTTGCATCAACTTCTTCTATATGTGGTGTCGAATACTTTTTCCGGAAAAATGACATCGCCGCAATAGCCATTAACACGAAAAAGAACAGCGCCATCATCGCGTTATCAGCAACAACAAGTGCTGAAACGAGCTCGCCCGGCGCCTCGAATTTGGATGCCATAGCTGCAAGATTCACACTGCCGCCCGTGTACGATCCTGCCATCATGGCGCTTAATTTATCCAAGTGAGGAATGACATCTTTAAGCAGCATGAATGACACAATGGTCCCTGCCACTGTACCGGCTGCGCTCAACAGGAAGATTGTCAGCATCCGGCCGCTTTCCTGACAGATCTTTTTAATGTTGGCCTGGAACAGGAGGAGCGGAATGGCCAGAGGCACCACATAATCCCAGACCGCATCATAGACGCTTGACTCAAGTGGAATGACATTGAAGTTGGCCAGCGCCATCGCCCCGATCAGTGCAATAATCGCCCCGGAAATTTTGGACGCCCAGGCATATTTCTGTTCCAGATAAATACTGACGGCTGCCCATCCCGTCAAAAAAGCCCAGAGTGCCCAGGTGTTATCCGGTGATATCAGTGATGTTTCCAATTTGGTTCACCTCGTTATAAAATTATTGATAAAAGTAATCATATATGCAAGCGTAGGTACATTTTAGTGTACATGATTTGTGATAATATAGGAATAGTTCGATAATCGGTGTTAAGAGCGACCGATATGCTCAGCTAGGAGGAATTACATGAGTGTTTTGAAACGTCAATATGATTTAGTTAAAAACACAAGGGAGTTACTGTTCGGGTTTTGTGAAGAGCTGGCTCCGGAAGATTACGTAAAAGAACTTGATGATTTTGGCTGGGGATCCATCCGGAATCTGCATACACATGTTGCGGAATGCTATCAGTCATGGCTTGCGAATTTCGGACTTAAAGAAAATATCAAGGCGGCCGAGCCAGGGGCAGTCAGTGATGTGCAGGACATGCGAAATATTTTTGGCGAAGTGGACAATCTGGTCTATCGATTCCTTAATACATATGAAGGGCAGTTTGATGGGACTATAAAGGGATCTGTTCCCTGGCAGGAAGCGGATGAGGAATTGCCAGTGTTATGGCTTTTTACCCATACGGTCACACATGAGTTTCATCATAAGGGACAAATTGTTTCCATGGCCCGACACCTTGGGTATGTGCCGGATGATACGGATTTGATGATTCCGGAACTTAAATAAGCAGAAGGTAACGCTTATTCTAATTAGCAAATTTTTGGGAGGACATAATGAAAAAAGATATACACGTTGTTGGAGCAGTCATCATAGATAATCATAAGATTTTATGTGCGCAAAGAGGCCCTTCAAAAACATTACCATATAAATGGGAATTTCCAGGTGGAAAAATTGAACAGGGTGAATCACCTGAGGACGCGCTCATACGCGAAATTGATGAGGAACTTCAGTGTCGAGTGGAGGTAGGCGATCGGATTGAACACACCGTTTATGAACATGATTTTGGTGTGGTTCATCTAACAACCTACTTTTGTGAACTGTTGGAGGGTACTCCTATAAATACGGAACATCACGCCCTTGAATGGTTCTCCCAAAAAAATTTAAACAAGTTGGATTGGGCCCCTGCTGACAAGCCAGCGATAGAAAAGCTGATTAGGTATCTTACTACATAGAGCTGTTCTCCTGCTATATAAATATTCTGATCGTAAAGAGGTGATTGTTTGTTACATGAAGGTATATATGAAGAAGTTATCACGAAAGAGATGAAGCAGGCTTTAGAAAAGCTTGAGGAAAAAGACTATGATATAGGCAAGGAATCGCTTGATGTAGAGGAAGCACGTAAAAAATTAGCAGCTTATATTTCCGAAATTACTAGAAAAGCTTTATATTACATACGAGATAAACATGATAAAAAGGATGATAAGGGGGCGTTATTAAAGCAAATTCAGGCGAGTAATGCCCTCATTCAGAAACTTAGCGAGCTATTACCTGAAGAAGACTTCAAACGGTTGGAGCTGGATCAGGAAGGCGAAATCTTGACATCTGTTTATTCGAAACTAAATAATATTCGCAGTGTTAAGGATGAAAGCCCAGTACGTCCAGTAACACCAATCTCCGAAAGCTCGTTGTTTACTGGCTCAAAATCTGAACCCAATATGTTAAATGAGCTTCGAAATGAAATTTTATCCTCCGATCAAATTGATATGCTCGTGTCATTTATTAAATGGAGCGGCATTCGTGGCATCATGCCGGAATTAAGAGCGTTTACCGAGAAAAAAGGAGGAAAACTTCGCATTATTACGACGTCGTATATGCAAGCGACCGATTACAAAGCCATTATGGAATTAAGTCAATTACCAAACACAGCGATTAAAATCTCGTATGATGTGGATCGAACAAGACTTCACGCGAAGGCATACATATTTAAACGTGATACGAATTTTAGTACGGCTTATATTGGGTCATCAAATCTATCCAATCCGGCTTTAACGTCAGGTTTGGAATGGAACGTTAAAATGACTGAAAAGGATTCGTTTGACGTGATGCGAAAGGTTGATGCCACCTTTGAAACCTATTGGAATAATAACGAGTTTGAACTATTTCGTTACGATCAAGAAGATGATCACAAGCAATTAAGAATGAATTTAAGTCAAAAAGAGCAAGATGAGCAGCCGATACATTTTTCCTTTGAAATAAAGCCATACTATTTTCAAAAAGAGATTCTAGAAAATCTTGACGTGGAACGGAAAGTACACGGTAAATATCACAATCTATTAGTGGCTGCAACAGGTGTTGGGAAAACGGTCATATCGGCATTTGATTATAAGCGCTTTGTAAAGGAAAACGGGAAGCCGCAACGATTGTTGTTTGTTGCCCATCGTGAAGAGATTCTGAAGCAAAGTCTGGACACCTTCAGAGCCATCGTGCAGGATTTAAATTTTGGCGATTTATTGGTTGGTTCAAATCAACCAGATAGTATTGAGCATTTATTTATCAGTATTCAAAGCTTCAATAGCCGCAAGTTATATAAATATACGTCGCCTGATTACTATGACTTTATTATTGTTGATGAATTTCACCATGCGGCTGCGGATTCCTATCAAAAATTGTTGCAATACTATCAACCGAAAGTGTTACTTGGTTTAACCGCAACACCAGAGCGAATGGATGGTAAGAGTGTATTACCGTACTTTGATGATCGGATTGCTGCTGAAATGCGGTTAACGGAAGCGGTTGATCAAAAGTTATTAAGTCCGTTTCAATATTTTTGCATAACGGATAGTGTTGACTTATCACAAGTCACATGGCGAAATAGCGGCTATGATGTACGTGAACTGGAAAACATATATACGGGCGATACAATGCGTGCACAGCAAATTTTAAAAAGTGTTAAAAAGTACGTCACTGATTTAGATGATGTAAAGGGCTTAGGCTTTTGTGTAGGAGTTAAACATGCTCAGTTTATGGCTGAGTTTTTCAATCAACGAGGTGTCCCATCAATTGCCTTGCACGGTGGTTCTAATAAGGAAATAAGAGAAACGGCCAAAAAAGAATTAGAATCAGGATCTATCAAATTTATATTTGTTGCAGACTTGTATAATGAAGGCGTCGATATACCGGCTGTCAATACGACGTTGTTTTTACGTCCAACTGAAAGCTTAACCGTATTTTTGCAACAACTTGGACGTGGCTTAAGACTACATGACGATAAAGAGTGCTTAACTGTCCTGGATTTTATTGGACAAGCATACAAAAATTATAATTTTGAAGATAAATTCCGCGCACTTGTTGGCAGAACAAAACATTCGATTAAACACTACGTAGAAAACGGCTTTAGTACGTTACCTAGAGGCTCTTTTATCGTCATGGAAAAACAAGCGAAGGAATATGTGCTACGGAATATTAGACAGCTAAGCAACCGTCGCAGCCATATGATCCAAAAGTTAAAAGACTTTCATTTCCATTCAGATCAGCCACTAACATTGAACAACTTCTTAACATATTATCAGTTATCTATCTATGATTTTTATGGCAGGAGTGGTAATCGATCTTTTAGCCGAATGCTAGTAGAAGCAGGCATTAATGATGATTTTTATTTTGCAGATGAAAAAATGGTGACAAAACGTTTGCCAAATCTTTTTCATTTAGATTCAAAGAGACTTCTTGATTTTTACTTACGTTATTTGAATGATTCTTCAATTCGTGATGAAGAGGAACGCCTGATGGCTAATATGTTTTACTATTCGTTCTATCAGAATGCGCCAAATAAAGTGGGCTTTGACTCTATTGAAGCAGGAATCAAATATATAATAAGTGTTCCGGAAATAAAAGCGGAGATTCTACAAGTCTTGGATTATAACCGCCAACATCTAACTGAAATGGAATTTATGCATGATTTAGGATATCCATCACCATTACGTGTTCACGCGAAATATAATATTAACCAAATTATGGCTGCCATGGGGTATTATAATGAAGAAAAGGCACCCGCTTTTCGTGAGGGCGTTAAACATTTCAAAGATAAAAAGACGGATTCGTTTTTTATAACATTGAATAAATCGGAAAAAGACTTTTCACCGTCGACGCTATATGAAGACTATGCCATGAATGAGCAATTATTTCACTGGCAAACACAGAGTACCGTGACACCAACGAGTAACACAGCCAAGCGTTATATTAATCATAAAGCAAATAACCATCAAATTATGTTATTTGTCCGTGAATATAAGAAAGAAAATGGTTATACGTCGCCTTATATTTTTCTGGGAACTGCTGACTATGTACAACATTCTGGAAGCAAACCAATGAATTTTGTATGGCGTTTGCGGCGAGCAATGCCACCTATGTTTGTATCGAAGGCGAATAAGAATGTACTGTGAGCCTTTAATACAATGAGGTATATTGGATAATTAATTTTCGGAAAATAGCAAATCATTCTCAAAATATATGCTATAATAAATTTAAATTTCAAAAGGAGGGGAACATTGCATGACTAAAAAAGTCTTGATTCTAGCCGGAGATGCTGTCGAGTCATTGGAAATTTATTATCCTTATTTCCGCTGCTTGGAGGAAGGGTATGAGACAACGATTGCAGCGGGATCGCCTAAAAAGCTGCATACGGTTGTCCATGATTTCATCGGCTGGGAAACATATACCGAAAAAGAAGGGTATCAGATTGAAGCAACTGCAAGCTTTGATGAGGTAAAGCCCGCTGATTATGATGCGCTCATTATACCGGGCGGGCGTGCACCAGAGCATATTCGACTGAATGAACACGTACCTCGGATTGTCAGCCATTTCTTCGAGACGAACAAACCTGTTGGAGCTGTCTGTCATGCGGCTCAAGTTCTGACAACGGTAAAAGAGCATCTAAAGGGCAGGGAGATGACAGCGTATATTGCCTGCAAACCGGAAGTGGAAGCGGCAGGCGCGCGTTATATTGAAGAGTCGAATCATACCGATGGCAATTTGATATCCGGGCATGCATGGCCTGATATGCCGGGGGTGATGAAGCAATTTATCAAGCAGGTGAATGCATCATAATGCAAGAATAGCAATAACTTTAGTCATCACAATAACCGCCGGTGTACAAGCGCCGATTTTTTTAACATCATACACACGCTCTCCCCAAATTTTCATGAAATCATAACATCAAATTAATCCGCACTTTACATTCAGGTGATATGTTTGATGTGTAAAAGGAGGGAGAGAAACCATGAGTATACGTGCATTGTTCATTGATATGGACGGAACATTGCTGACGTCATCAAATGAGATTTCACAGCGCAACGCGGAGGCAATCAACAGAGTGACCAATCAGGGTGTTAAAGTTTTTCTGGCGACGGGGCGTCAATATGAGATTACAGCACCTTACCATAGTCTGCTTGGTTTGAAGGCACCGATGATCTGCTTGAATGGTGCATCCATTCATGATGGATTAACGGGAAGGATTGTCCAGATGAACCCTGTTGTGCTGGATGAGGAATATTTTCATCATATCACGAATGAAAACCAGTACAATGTTATTGTGCACACAGCCGATGGCTTCTATTGCAACAAAACGTGCAAAGAGGTTGATGAGTGGACCAGGGAGGGCGAGGTTCCGCCCAGGTATATCGGCGATTTGCGGCATGCAGATTATCGAAACGCGCTGAAATACAATGTCAAAACCGGCCGTCATGGTTCGTATCTATCACATTTCTTCAGTAATGAAGCAGATGTCATTGACTGGAAAGACGGGTTTGAGATTGTCGCGCCTGGTGTTTCAAAATGGGCAGCCATTCAAGTGCTGATTAGAGCATTTGGCATTAATCCTGAAGAAACGGCAGCCATTGGTGACGGTCCAAACGATATCCAAATGCTTCGAAACGCCGGATTTAGCGCCGCCATGGCGAATGCTGGGCAAGAAGTGAAATCGGCCGCGGATATTATTACTGGCCATCATGAACTGGACGGCCTGGCTGAATTTATTGAGCGTTACCTTGTGAAGTCATATGCTATTTGAGCTGTGATGAAAGTAAAAAACGATAACCATGAAGAAATCGTTTTGCAGAAGACTATGCATACAGATAATCCTCTTTGTACAATCTCCAATCATTCTCCCGGAGCGGGCTATTTTTTATCTGAACCACATCGCGCTCATCATCGTGATTAAAGTTCTTTACAGTTCACAGCATGACAATGAAAAATTATTCAGCCCAGTACCTGTCCGCCATTCACATGCAGCACTTGTCCGGTAACGAAGCGGGAATCATCGGAAGCCAAATAGACAAACGTTGGTGCCACTTCAAACGGCTGGCCCTGGCGATCCATGGGGTTGCCGGCAAGTGTCACCTGATCGGCAGAGAAACTTGCGGGAATGATCGGTGTCCAGATACGTCCCGGAGCGATGGCGTTGACGCGGATTCCTTTACTGACGAGGCTGTTGGCCAGGGCGCGGGTAAAGCCGACGTTGGCACCTTTTGTCGCTGTGTAATCAATTAATTGGTCATTGCCGTCAAATGTGACAACGGATGTTGTATTGATGATTGAACTGCCCTCCTTCAAATATTTCAGGGCGGCACGGGTTGTGTAGAAATGAGAGTAAATATTCACTTTAAATGTATCATCGAACTGTTCATCAGAAATATTCTCAAGATTTAATTGCTGAAATTGAATCCCGACATGGTTACACAGAACATTCAGCTTGCCAAATGTTTCGACCGTTTTGTCAACAATGTCAATGCATTGTCGTTTTTCGCGGAGATCGCCCGGTAATAACAGACAACGTTGGCCAAGTTCCTCAATACGTTGTTTTGTGCGGTTCGCGTCTTCATGCTCATCCAGATAAGCAATGGCAACATCCGCACCTTCTTTGGCAAATGCAATCGCAGCTGCTGCGCCAATACCGCTGTCACCGCCAGTGATAAGAGTGCATTTTCCGATCATTTTTCCGCTGCCTTTTTCATGTGGATTTTCCATAATCGGCTGCGGCACCATCAGACGCTCGACACCCGGCTGGCGGTATTGCCGCTGCTCGGGGACCGTTATGGCCACGTCCTCATATTGCGTTATTTTACCGTAGTTAGGGTAAAGTGGGTATTGCCGCTTTTCCCGATTATCCTCATTCATTAAATTCATCCTTCCTGAAAATGAGTCTTCAGGTTACGTTATGCCGGATGGGCGCTTGTCGTGCACGGGTTTGTCATATATACAGGCTCAATAGCCGAAAAAATGAATAGGCTGTCAAGGAATACGTACAAAAGGAGATGGGTAATGTGTATGATGACTATTACAACCCTGAAGTGAGGTATTTGTTGATGTCACAGACATACGATAAAGCAAAGATATTGTATGACAACAATTCTAATGCGTGGTCAGCCCCGGTAATTGGATCAAGGCCGCCGTACTATACAAATCCCCGTTATATGCCTTACTACCAGTTAATCTAGGTTTTTGCTTTGAACGAATTCTTTGTTTTTTATCAATAAAAACGGTAAAATATAGATAGAATATTGCTGAAAGGAATTACTTCATGGATCCCTCTGTCACATCATTCGTACTACTGTTCGCAATCATGCTCATTGTAGGTGTGTTTACAACAAAATTCTCGGCTCGTCTGGGGCTGCCTTCACTTGTTCTTTTCCTGTTTGTCGGTATGATCCTCAACGAAGTTATTTACTTTGAAAATGTAGAGCTTACTCAGATGATCGGTGTCATGGCGCTGATTATCATTTTGTTTGAGGGTGGTACCCAGACCAAGTGGAACAACATGCGTCCGATCCTTGCTCCGGCGGGTGTGCTGGCGACATTTGGGGTTTTGATCACCTCCATCATTACCGGGTTGGCAGCGTATTATATCCTGGGTTTGACCATGTTGGAAGGAATGCTGTTTGGCGCGATTGTCGGATCGACAGACGCTGCAGCGGTCTTCGCTGTGCTGGGGAGTAAAAATATTAATAAGCGATTGACAGCTACATTGGAAGTTGAATCAGGGTCGAATGATCCGATGGCGGTTTTTTTGACAGTCGCTTTTATTGAAATGATCCAGGTTCCAGACGCCACGATTTGGTCAGCAATCGGAAGTTTTTTTGTCCAAATGGGATTCGGTTTGATCTTTGGGCTGTTGTTTGGCAGATTAAGTGTACTGCTGATCAATAAGATAACATTGGACGTAGCTGGGATGTATCCGCTTCTGGCATTGGGAAGCGCTGTTTTAACATTTGGCCTGACTGATTATTTGGGCGGGAGCGGATTTTTAGCCGTATATGTGATGGGTATCCTGGTTGGGAATAGTGATCTGATGCATAAATTCGCCATTGTTCGTTTTAATGAAGGGTTTGCGTGGATGATGCAGATCATCATGTTTATTTTCCTTGGTATGCTCGTCTTCCCAAGCGATTTGGTAAAGGTTGGCTGGCAGGGGGTACTATTATCCATCATCCTCATGTTCGTTGCAAGGCCTGTTGCAACCTTTTTATGTATGATTTTTTTCAAATACAATGTGAAAGAACAGCTATTTTTGTCCTGGACAGGGTTGAAAGGTGCCGTACCGATTGTTCTGGCTACTTATCCGATTATAGCGGATGTCGAAAATGCTTATGTGATCTTTAATGCGGTCTTTTTCGTGGTGCTTATTTCTGCACTTATCCAAGGTAGTACCTTGTCACCACTGGCGTCGAAATTAGGCTTGACGGAGGATGGTCACGATTTTGACCCAAGTGGCTTTGAAATGATCCACTTGGGCAATACGAATTCCGAAATCATCAAACTGCCGATTGGCAAAGCAGCACCAGTTGTTCATTCAACGTTAACAGATATTACCCTGCCAAGTGATACATTGGTCATTGGTATTGTCCGGAATGAAGACTTAATCACGCCAAGCGGGGATACTTCAATTGAAGCCGGTGATACACTATTTGTCCTCAGCGAGCAAGAAAACCGACAAAAAGTAAGGGAAGTTTTTTTAGGCAAAAAGGCGAAAAAAGAAAAACCGAAGAAAAAAGGACTGTTTCGCTGGCTGAGAAAGTGACGGGACAATGGGTCAGGTGTTCTCTGATCCATCTTCTGTTGGTGTGGGACGATAAGCTTGTCCCCCCTGTTTGGTTATGTATTTCATAAGACGGGATCACTTTGGTCTGTCATTATCTTCCATTCGATGTACAATTTTTTTGTATCGGTGTTTGTTTAAGTAACTTTTTTCCGCTTAACCGTTATATTGTCTGGAATATCAACCACAATAAGGGTAACAAAGCTGAAGGAGTGATGAACATGGGTGAACAGTCCCGCTTCCGTGGAGGCCAAAAAGCACCGAATAATGGCATTTACATTGAGAAGGGCGAAACGGGAAGTAATGTGGAGGATCCGAAGCAGATTGAGATGAAAGCAGGCGATAAATTTCCGGAAAACGCCAATCCGGAACGTATATGGGTTAACAAACGCGATCTCTCAAGGCCGGGTGTTCAAGGGAGAGCCAATGACTGAACATTAAGAGGAGCTGCTGGTTTTCAGGCCGGCAGTTTTTTTAATACAATTTTATCTTTTGAAGAACTTATCAGCGTCATACAAGGGTTTATCAGCGGGCTTTCCGGATTTTAATCAGTGAATTCCGGACATCTGTCAGCGCGTTTTGCAAAAATAAAGACGAATTTTGCTATTTTACCAGGGTTTACAAAATAAGAAAAGCGATATTTTCCGATTCTACATCTAATCATACCTGAATAAGTTAAGGATGGAGATTTTTTCGGTTTTTAAAAATAAATATTATGAATATTGAAACTTTATGTGACTTGTAATCGTACTGTAACATAGATCCATATACATAGATTGATGGATCGGACTCATCATTTATAAGGGAGCGGATTTTTTGTTTCAAGATGCATTAATTTTAATGATTCTGGCCATTGTTGGGGTTGTGGCGCTTGTTGTGGGCGCGATCGCATTTATTATCTTCAGGCTCCGCTATAAAACAGCGAGCTCTAATGAAGCGCTGATCGTCACCGGACCGAAACTTGGCGATCCGGAAAAAGAGCGGAACGTTTTCCAGGATGAAAATGGCCGTTCAGTCAAAATCATACGTGGTGGCGGGTATCGTCTCCGCATGTTCCAGACGGCAACACCGATTGATCTGACGTCATTCCAGCTGCAAGTTGATTCCGAAAAAGCATACACCAAGGAAGGGATTCCGGTTCGCGTTGTCAGTACGGCTGTTATCAGTATTGGCAGTGAACTGGAGATTATGGCCAACTTTGCTGAGAAATTTCTCGGGAAAAAGCAAAATGAGCGGGAAGCTGAATTAAGAGACGTTTTAAACGGCCATTTGCGTGCAATTATTGCCTCACTTTCCATTGAAAAAATTTATAACGATTTTAAAGAAGTCAATACGCAGGTGAAGAAGATTGCCGAGGCAGACCTTAAAGGCATGGGTTTTGAAATTACATCATTTGCACTGAATGATGTAGAGGATGTGGATGTCGAGAACGGCTATATCGATGCACTCGGACGTCCGCATATTGCTGAAGTGCAAAAACTGGCAAAGCAGGCTGAATCTGATGCGGAGAAAGAAACTCGCATTTATCAGGCACAGAATGACCAGGAAGCACAGGATGAAGAAAACCGCCGTCTGACAGCCATTGCACAGTCCAAGAAAGAAAAAGACATTAAGGAAGCTGAATTCCAGAAAGAAACGAACCGCGCCAAGGCGAACGCTGAGCAGGCGGGTGAGCTGGAACGGCAAAAGCTGGCCCAACAGGTGAAGGATGAAGAATTGAAAGTTGAATATATCGAAAAGCAGCGTGCGGTTGAATTGGAAGAAGAAGAAAACAATCGACGCCGCTCAATCGCCGATGCTGAAGCCTATAAAACAACGAAAGCAGCTGAGGCAGAAGCGGAAAAAGAACGGATTAAAGGGGAGTCCGAAGCAGAAGTTATCCGCCAGCGCGGTATTGCCGAGGCCGAGTCCAAAGAACGCATGGCCGAGGCGATGGAGAAATACGGCGAGGCAGCGATTGTGGAAATGCTGATCAACGTATTGCCTGAGTATGCTGAAAAAGTATCTGCACCAATTTCCCAGATCCAGGATATGAAAGTAATTGATATGGGCGGCAGTAATTCCCGGGGTGGCTCATCAAAAGTCGCCAATAACGTGACTTCAACGATGCTCGGTATTCAGGAGTCCCTTAAGGAAACAACCGGCATGGATTTGAAGGCGATGCTTGAGAGCTATGTATCCCGCGGCAACGCTGATCATTTTGGCGCACAGAAGGGAAAGTACTACCAGGAAGCAGCTGCCTCGAAAGATTCAGACGAGACAGAATCAGCAGCCAGCGATGAGGCCGTCCGTGAAGCTGTGGATGATGCGTAACCGTTAAGTAACATCTGTGGTGTTAAAATGGGTGCAATTCTTTGTGATAGAATTGCACCTTTTTAAAGGAATTATCATTTTTGATGTCGAAAGTGGAAGAAGGACAAAAATTAATAAGGAATGAATGGACGTGTCACGGAAAATATTATTTTGGTTTGGTTTAGTTTTATTTGCCATTGGACACTTTTTTCTGATGGGGTTGGCGGAATTTAATCATCTGGTAAGCAACCAACTGACAGCATACATAATTGCGGCTGCCGGTTTAAGTTTTATTGCGGTTTCCAATTTGCTGAAGCAGAATAATTAGCCGGGGTGTTGATAAAGGTTAGGAGGGGCTGCATTGAAAAAACTTATTTAGTTGTCCTTTCCACTTTTAAAAAAGCGGTGGTTAAATGCCGATTTGTCAAAACGCCGGTAAAAAATGGACTTGGAAACAAACGGTAAAAACCATATTCAATTGGAGATGTCCGCATTGTGGTGAAAAGCAATATGAGGCCGCCGCATCAAGAATAAGGGCTAGTGGATTTATGCTTAATTCCAGTTATGCTGCTGCCTGTTAATGTCTGGTTGGATTTTTTGGTAGGTATGGCACTGATTCTCGTCGTCATTCTTGTTTTTCTAATACGTGGTTTATATCCATTTATCCTAAAATTATCGAATGAAGAGGACCTTATTGGTGAATATTAATTCTTAAAGAACATGGGAAGAAAGTGATGCAACATGAGTGAAAATGTACAAATAAATAGTCATTCGATTGTTTCCTTAACGCTTGGTATTCTATCAATCTTCATTCCTTTTATTGGCTTCATTCTCGGGATCATCGGAATTATCATGTCACGAAAAGCGACAAAGGAAATGGACAAAACAAATCAAACCGGCCGGGGACTGGCGATATCGGGTTTAATTTGCAGCTTGGTCGGGATTGTCATGCAAATATTTATCGTATTGGGTTTTATCGCTTTCTTTTTGTTTGTCAGGGCTGTTTAGTATCCTTGGTTTTTGTGCTGTTTATGATATTATCAGGAATTTTAACGCTATTTATGTGTTTTTAAATGGATTGTGGCGAACTAATTTAAGCTGAAACAAGGAGGTTCGGGTTATTTGTGGAATGGAACAGGTACATTCAATAAGTTAACCTGTTAAACGAGGCGATAGACGATGAATAAATATTATCGAAACATAAGTGTTATAGTGGTCATTGTTGTTATATTTATGGGATCGTTCAGTCATTTATCAGGTGTTAACTTGTTTGGCCAAACCAAATATCTCAACAAAACCTCCTGCCTGTTCAGGTGGAATCCATCGCTCCACGCAGGTCCTGCTCGACCATATGTAAATGGGTGAACCGACAGCTGCCGAGGTCGACATTTTTAAATGAGGTGCTGTAACTATATTCGAAACGAAAATCAAAAATGTGGCATGGAAAATAAAAATTTTTTGCTGGAGTATGTGGCTGTCAGCGGGTACAATGACTGTAATGACTAGGATTGAAAGGATGATACGGAATGGGACAGGATATTAAAGGAAAAATCGCCTACATCACGGGCGCCGGCAGCGGCATCGGACGGGCGACTGCGCTGGAACTGGCCCGTGAAGGCGTACATGTTGGGTTGATCGCTCGGACGGAAAGTAAACTGCAGGCAGTGGCAGAAGAAGCTGAGACGCAAGGGGTCAAGACAGCTTATGCTCCTTGTGATATTCCGGATATCGATGAAGTGAATCTGTCTATTGATAAGCTTAAAGACGAACTGGGCCCTGCGGATATTCTCATCAACAACGCCGGTATCGGTCAGCACGGCAAGTTCCTTGAAGTGGAACCTGACGACTGGAAGCGGATCATTGAAGTGAATGTGTTCGGTACATACCATGTCACACGGGCGGTTTTGCCGCAAATGATTGAGAAAAATCAGGGCGACATCATTAATATTTCCTCCAGCAATGGGCTGAAAGGAACGGCGGGATCAACGTCATACAGTGCATCCAAATTTGCTGTGCAGGGGATGACCGAGGCACTCATGCAGGAAGTGCGCCCGCACAATATTCGTGTCTTCACGCTGAATCCGAGCATGGTCATGACAGGTATGACCTTCAGCGGTGAGACTGACGAGAAGGATAAGGAAAAATTCATGCAGCCGGAAGACCTGGCGGAATACATGGTGTCACAGCTGAAATTGCATCCGCGTATTTTCATTAAACAGTCCCTGCAGTGGGCGACGAATCCGTTTTAATTACTGTGGTTAAGGTACATGCACCTTGTTTACGTGAATTTTATACATGCAACGAAATGGCCGGATGAACGAACAAGGAGGTCGTCGGAATGAAAAAATGCTGCATCTGTAACGGCGATGTAAATCATAAACGTGTGTCAGTGGAACGTGAATGGAGTGGGAAAAAATGATCATCGAGGATGTTCCGGCTGCAGTTTGTGAATAGTGCGGGGAGCAGTATTTTGATGGGGAAACGACACTTGGATTGGAAAAAGTTAAGAAGGCTTCCGTTTTCCCGCAAGAGTAAATGGTACAGATTCCCGCCTCCATTCGGGACTTTAAAAACGTCTCCCATATGGAAAACGGCTAACAACTTGCTTTTAATCAATTCGTGGGGGTGAATGGGTGGAGCAAAAAATGAAACCGTCGTGTCGATTTCAATGATTAAACTGAATATTTGGGCGCTGATTGCCGACATTCAACCAGCTGAAGTGCGTTACTTTGAGTACTGCATTTAGAGCGTACATTTTCTTGGTTCATAAATCATTTCACCCATACACTTATTTTAGAAAGTGTTCCACGTATAGAGAACGCGGACACACTTATTCCAGAAAGGCGCCTAATTCAAAAGCTCATACATATCATCCCGGATTGATGGGTCATTCAGCAGTTTCAGCTCAAATTCATTCAAGCTGGCCATCAATTTTCGGGATTGATACCACTCCAGTTCATTAAAGAAAATAGCAAGTTCAAATTTATTACCTTGTTTATCCTCGGCAAATAAAGCATCCGTTATGATATACATAGTGGAGCCGCCTTTTTTGCCGGCACGCTCAAGCCATTCCTGGTTCGCCGGGTTATCCATAAGCGACCCGAGCAGGTATTCCAATTCTGCCTGGACTTTTTCCGGGAACTGTTTGTTGTTAACTTTGCTCATGAAATCAGCATATTCGGACGCCGTTGATTTGATAAATCGTTCGGACTGAATCCTGTCATAGTCTTCATTCCACCAGTCAAGAACGTTTGCCTTTTCTTTGTACTGTGCATTGGAAGCCAATTTTTCATGAATGTCGGATGACAGGGCTGCCCATTCTTTATCATCCATATTGTTTATATGCTTGATAATGTCTTTCTTCGCGTCGTTCATGGAGGTATCTTGGTATTCCCGTAATTTAATTTCATAAGGGATGAAAATAGAGGATGTGAAGTAATGCAAAGGCGAGTGTTCTTTAATGCCTATTGCCTTCATTCGCTTTTCAATCTGTTCGATCTCAAGCCTATCCAATAAAAATTCCGTGTTGGCATTTGAGCTAAATGCCATCATTCCCCTGGCAGCCTCTCTGATTGGGACTGTATCATTTTCGATCAAGTTCTTCTTGTCAGCATCATTCAGCCATGCTTCATGTGCACCGCCATCCAAATTGGGGATATAATACTTGTTCAGTTCCTGCAGGTTGATACGTTCTTGGCTATCTATTTTTCCCTCGCCGAACTGAAAGGCGTATTCCATTGCCACCATCAGCTTAACTGTGCTGGCAAGCCCCATCATCTCAGATGAATCCATGTTAATTTTTGTTTCAGCATTTTCTTTAAAAACAATGGATGAACGGACAGTCTCTTTTTGCAGTAACTTCCGGACATAATCCGGATTACTTGTGCCCGACCATTTAAAAAAACCGACAGCCAACGCAGCGATGATTAGTATAATAGCTCCAATAATTAAAACATATTTCAGCAAGTAAATCCCCTCCAGCTAATAATACGGCTTTCATATGGAAAAGGTTTCCGTTATGGTGGAGGAGATGGATAAATTTGAATCCGGCTTTTAATTTTTAATTAGAAAAAAGCTGACTCGATTTATGCAGCCAGCTTACTTTTTCTCGTTGAAATATTCTTCTGTCACTTCCAACTGATGATTAAGAATTTCTTTCCATTGATGGTGCTTAATCTTCCCCGTTCCCCGTGAAACCCATGTATGCTTGATATGTCCATCAGGCATGACTTTTTTATAATGATTATGCTTCTTTTTCTTTTTTACGATTTCCCAGCCATCACGCCGGCAAAAACGTTCTATCTCTCTCCATGTCGGCATGATATTAAAGCCTTAACGTCCTCTGTGTCATCTTGGATCAGCACGTTCATAATATATGGAAAATGGTCACGTCTATTGGGAGATTTATAGTATAGTTCGAATTCTTCCTGATACGCTTCAGCATAATCAATTAAATATTCTGCCAATTCGGTCAGCGCTTTTTCTTCTGTATCACCATTGGCTACCATACCAAAATCACGAATGGATGCTGTTATGGATCCGTCATCCTCAGTAAGCATTTTGGCATCAAAACGGAAATGGCCAAATGCAGCATGAAGTTGTTCTTTGCTAAGTGCAGCCCATTCATCACGATTACGCTTGACAAATTGAGGACCTTTTCGAACGATATCATCATTGAATTGCCCCCAATGCTTTCGAACGTCAGTAGCGTTTTGGAAAGCTTGCATAATCATTCCCTCCTCACCTCCTATAATAGCATTTTATGTACATTGTATACACTATGACTATTATTTTTACCTCTAAGATAGTGGGCTATGCATGTATTTTTACGGGAAATGTGCGAACAACCCAATATATCCAGCAGAAGATGAGGTTTGTAACTGGTGTTCTTTTTGTT
>Ga0079226_10001280_pt1 | contig 19231 bp, 35 predicted proteins | sample Poulit2014_FD_76345 | JGI IMG/M metagenome (GOLD analysis project Ga0079226, IMG submission 76345) | Agricultural soil microbial communities from Georgia to study Nitrogen management - Poultry litter 2014 | ecosystem: Environmental > Terrestrial > Soil > Agricultural land | place: USA: Georgia... | reverse complement strand
TATCGGAATCAAGCAAACGACTAAGGCTATCAATAGTGGGAAAGTAGATGAAGTATACATCGCTCAAGATGCTGACCTTCATATTAAAGAGAAGATAGAACGTATAGCGGGAAGAAGAAATGTAGCTATTATTTATGTCGACTCTAAAGATGAATTAGGAAGATCTTGTGGAATAGATGTTGCAGCTTCGACTGTGGCGCTCAGAAGAGAGTAGCCAATATTTATTTTACCCTAATATGAACCACCTGGATGTGTGGGTAAAGAAATTACCTACTTATCATATAAACAATAGAAGGAAGGAGGAAGATACAATGCCTACAATTAACCAATTAATTCGTAAAGGCCGTGTGAGCAAGCCGAAAAAAGCAGACTCACCAGCGTTAAATAGAGGGTACAACAGTTTCAAAAAGCGTTTTACAAAAGTTAACTCACCACAAAAGCGTGGGGTTTGTACACGTGTTGGAACATTAACACCTAAGAAACCGAACTCAGCATTACGTAAGTATGCACGTGTTCGTTTATCAAATAACATGGAAGTTACAGCTTATATCCCAGGAATCGGTCATAACTTACAAGAGCACAGTGTAGTGTTACTACGCGGTGGACGTGTTAAAGACTTACCAGGGGTACGTTACCACATTGTTCGTGGTGCTTTAGACACTGCTGGAGTAGAAGGACGTCAACAAGGTCGTTCTAAATACGGTGCGAAAAAAGCTAAAAAATAATTAAAATGTAACGATATATACAATGTAATTTGAAAGGAGGTACACACATGCCAAGAAAAGGACCAGTACCTAAAAGAGATGTATTACAAGATCCAATTTATAAATCAAAATTAGTAACACGTTTAATTAACCAAATTATGGTTGATGGAAAGCGTGGTAAAGCACAACATATTTTATACAACGCATTCGAATTAGTTGAAGAGCGTAGCGGACAAAAGGCAATGGACGTATTTGAAGAGGCGATGAATAATGTTATGCCAGTACTTGAAGTACGTGCTCGCCGAGTTGGAGGTTCAAACTACCAAGTACCAATGGAAGTTAGACCAGACCGCCGTGAAGCACTAGGTTTACGTTTCATTGTTAACTACTCACGTTCACGTGGAGAAAAAACAATGGAAGAGCGATTAGCGAATGAAATTCTTGATGCATCAAATAACACAGGTGCAGCAGTAAGAAAGCGCGAAGAATTACACAAAATGGCAGAAGCGAACAAAGCATTCGCTCACTACCGTTGGTAATAAAAAAATAAAACATTATATGAAGGAGGAGAAAGATACATGTCAAGAAAATTCTCCTTGGAAAAGACACGTAATATCGGTGTTATGGCCCACATTGATGCTGGGAAGACAACGACGACAGAACGTATTCTTTTCTATACAGGACGTATTCATAAAGTAGGAGAAACACACGAAGGTGCTTCGACAATGGACTGGATGGAGCAGGAGCAAGAGCGTGGAATCACAATCACTTCAGCTGCAACAACAGCAGAGTGGGATGGACATCGTATTAACATTATTGATACACCAGGTCACGTAGACTTTACGGTAGAAGTAGAGCGATCATTACGTGTACTAGACGGTGCGATTACTGTATTAGACGCACAGTCAGGAGTTGAGCCACAAACTGAAACAGTTTGGCGTCAAGCGACAACTTACGGTGTACCTAGAGTTGTTTTCATTAACAAGATGGATAAGATTGGTGCTGACTTCTTATATGCAACAGGCACATTAAAGGACCGTTTAGGTGCTAACGCAGTACCTGTACAATATCCTATTGGTGCTGAAGATGAGTTTGAAGGAATCATCGACCTTATCGAAATGCAAGCACATTATTATTTAGATGACCTAGGAACAACGACTGAACCAAGAGAAATTCCTGCAGAGTATGCTGATAAAGCAGAAGAATTACGCGGAGAATTAATTGAAGCAGTAGCTGACTATGATGAAGATATTATGATGAAATTCCTGGAAGGTGAAGAAATTTCAGTAGAAGAGTTGAAGTTAGCAGTACGTAAAGCGACTTTAGATGTTGAATTATACCCAGTTTTCGTTGGTTCGGCATTTAAGAACCGTGGAGTACAATTACTTCTAAATGGTGTTATTGATTACTTACCAGCTCCAACTAATATTGCAAACATCCAAGGTATTATTCCAGATACAGAAGAAGAAGTTGAAAGAGAATCATCAGACGACGCGCCATTCTCTGCATTAGCATTTAAAGTTATGGCAGACCCGTTTGTTGGTAAATTAACATTCTTCCGAGTGTATTCAGGAACATTGGATGCAGGTTCATACGTTCAAAACACTGTTAAAGGTAAAAAAGAACGTTTAGGCCGTATCTTACAGATGCACGCGAACTCACGTGAAGAAATTCCACGTGTTTATGCAGGTGAAATTGCAGCAGCAGTAGGATTAAAAGATACTGCTACAGGTGATACACTGTGTGATGAGAAACATCCGGTTATTTTAGAATCGATGGAATTCCCTGAGCCAGTTATTCAAGTTGCAATCGAACCGAAAACAAAAGCAGACCAAGATAAAATGGGTATTGCTTTATCGAAGTTAGCAGAAGAGGATCCAACATTTACAACTGAAACAAACGCAGAAACTGGACAAACGCTTATCGCTGGTATGGGTGAATTACACCTAGACGTTATCGTTGACCGTCTAAAGCGAGAGTTTAAAGTAGAAGCTAACGTTGGTGCACCACAAGTTGCGTATCGTGAAACTTTCCGTGGATCTGCTGAAGTTGAAGGTAAATTTATCCGTCAATCTGGTGGTCGTGGACAATACGGTCACGTATACATTAAGTATGAGCCGAATGAAGAAGGTGCAGGATTCGAATTCGAAAACAAAATTGTTGGTGGTGTTGTTCCACGTGAATACATTCCATCAGTTGAACAAGTAATCGAAGAAGCACTTGAAAATGGTGTCTTAGCTGGATATCCTTTAATTGATATTAAAGCGACATTATTTGATGGTTCATATCACGATGTTGACTCTAACGAGATGGCATTCAAAATCGCAGCTTCTATGTCATTAAAAGAAGCAGGGAAAAAGTGTCAAGCAGTATTATTAGAGCCAATGATGAAGGTTGAAATCGTAGTACCTGAAGAGTACATGGGGGATGTAATGGGAGACGTTACATCACGTCGTGGACGCGTTGAAGGTATGGAAGCTCGTGGACCTGCGCAATTAATTAACGCATTTGTTCCATTAGCTGAAATGTTTGGTTACGCTACAGCGTTACGTTCAAACACACAAGGACGTGGAACATATACAATGTTCTTCGACCATTACGAAGAAGTACCTAAATCAATTGCAGAAGAAATTATTAAGAAAAACGCAGGCGAATAATTGCATTTTTACTTAATATCAAGTATAACAATCATTAAAGACTAAGTTTTATCTTAGTAAATATAAATTTTAAATTTTTAAGGAGGAATTTAGAATGGGTAAAGAGAAATTCGACCGTTCAAAGCAACACGTAAATATTGGAACTTTAGGTCACGTTGACCATGGTAAAACAACATTAACAGCTGCAATTACAACTGTAATGCACAAAACACAAGGAACTGAAGGTGCTATGGCCTACGATCAAATCGATGGTGCGCCAGAGGAAAGAGAACGTGGAATTACAATCGCTACTTCACACGTTGAATATGAAACAGACAACCGTCACTATGCACACGTAGACTGCCCAGGGCACGCTGACTATGTTAAAAACATGATCACAGGTGCTGCACAAATGGACGGTGCTATCTTAGTAGTATCAGCAGCAGACGGACCAATGCCACAAACTCGTGAGCACATCTTATTATCACGTAACGTTGGAGTACCTGCTTTCGTAGTATTCTTAAACAAAGTTGATATGGTAGATGACGAAGAATTATTAGAATTAGTTGAAATGGAAGTACGTGAATTATTATCTGAGTACGACTTCCCAGGTGATGACATTCCAGTTATCGCAGGTTCAGCTCTTAAAGCATTAGAAGGTGTTGAAGAGTATGAGCAAAAAATCATTGAGTTAATGGCTGCAGTTGATGAATACATTCCTCAACCAGAGCGTGACACAGACAAGCCATTCATGATGCCTGTAGAGGACGTATTCTCAATTACAGGACGTGGAACAGTTGCTACAGGTCGTGTTGAGCGTGGACAAGTTAACGTTGGTGACGAAGTAGAAATCATCGGATTAGCTGAAGCTCCTACGAAAACAACTGTTACAGGTGTTGAAATGTTCCGTAAGTTATTAGATTACGCTGAAGCTGGAGACAACATTGGTGCGTTATTACGTGGAGTTTCACGTGAAGATATTAGCCGTGGTCAAGTTTTAGCTAAACCAGGTTCAATTACACCACATACTAAATTTAACGCTGAAGTTTATGTGTTATCAAAAGATGAAGGTGGACGTCATACTCCATTCTTCGCTAACTACCGTCCTCAGTTCTACTTCCGTACAACTGACGTTACAGGTGTTATCGAATTACCAGAAGGTGTTGAAATGGTTATGCCAGGAGACAACATCGAAATGGTTGTAGACTTAATTTCACCTATCGCTATCGAAGAAGGAACTCGTTTCTCAATTCGTGAAGGTGGACGTACTGTTGGATCAGGCGTTGTATCATCAATCATTGAGTAATCTTTAATTGAATGTTAAAAAGCCATATGAGCACTTGTTCATATGGCTTTTTTTATGCCTAAATATAGAAAAACATTCATCCTTAAAACAATAAAAAAATTTCATTTAAAGGCTTGCAATTATAAAGGTTTGTTAGTATAATATATAATTGTGCAACAAAAATGTTCCCGTCTAGATTTTATTTAGAAAAACATTGATGAAGCACAGCATTCGCGATGAAGTGGAAGGTTGTTGTGACGAGATAATGCCAGTCAAGTTACAAGTAATTTCCATGGAGAAATGTCTATTATAAAATGGGCGAGAAGGAGGATATATAATGGCAAAGCAAAAGGTTCGAATTCGTTTAAAAGCTTACGATCATAGCATTTTAGATCAATCAGCTGAGAAGATTGTAGATACAGCTAAGCGTACTGGTTCAAAAGTATCGGGTCCAATCCCTTTACCAACAGAGAAGAATGTATTTACAGTTTTACGTTCAGTTCACGTTTACAAAAGCTCAAGAGAGCAGTTTGAAATGAGAACTCACAAACGTTTAATCGATATTATTAATCCGACATCTGAAACTGTCGATGCATTAACGAAAATCGAATTACCTTCTGGTGTAGAAATTAAACTAGAAGTTAAATCGGACAAAAAGAAAGCAAAATAATAAATTTTTAGGAGGTGTAACGGATGACGAAAGGAATCTTAGGTCGCAAAGTCGGCATGACACAAATTTTCCAAGAAAATGGAGAATTAATTCCGGTAACTGTTGTTCAAGCAGAGCCGAACGTAGTGTTACAAAAGAAAACAGAAGAAACTGACGGATATGAAGCAATTCAGGTTGGGTTCCTAGATAAAAAGCCTGTTCAAGTTACAAAGGCTGAGAAAGGACATGCTGAAAAAGCGAATGCAACGCCTAAGCGCTACATTCGTGAATTCCGTAACGCTAACGTTGACGAATATGAAGTTGGTCAAGAAATTAGTGTAGACGTATTCGAAGCAGGAGATGTTGTTGACGTATCAGGAACTTCAAAAGGTAAAGGTTTTGCAGGTTCAATCAAACGTCATAACTATGCAATCGGAGCAATGACTCACGGTTCACGTTTCCATAGATCATCAGGATCAATGGGGCAAGCAGCTGACCCAGCTCGAGTATTTAAAGGGAAGAAATTACCAGGACAAATGGGTTCTGAAGATGTAACAGTTCAAAACTTAGAAGTTGTACAAGTAGATGCTGAAAAGAATTTACTTTTAATCAAAGGAAACATTCCTGGCGCGAAAAAGTCGCTCGTTAAAATATCATCAGCTGTAAAAGGCAATTAATTGTAAGTGAAGGGAGGAAACATCGTGCCTAAAGTAGCATTATTTAATCAAGATGGAACAGAGGCAGGAGAAGTTGAATTAAACGAAACTGTCTTTGGAATTGAGCCAAATAACCATGTTATTAATGAAGTAGTATTAATGCAACGTGCTGCAAAAAGACAAGCTAACCACGCAGTAAAAAACCGTTCAGCGGTAAGTGGTGGAGGAGCAAAGCCTTGGAGACAAAAAGGTACAGGTCGTGCACGTCAAGGTTCGATTAGATCGCCACAGTGGGTTGGTGGTGGTGTAGTATTCGGTCCTAATAAGGAAAGAAACTATAAATATACATTACCTAAAAAAGTTCGTAGATTAGCATTAAAATCTGCACTTTCATCAAAAGTTAAATCGGAAAACATCGTTGTTGTAAGTGATTTACAATTAGATGCTCCAAAAACTAAAGAATTTGTTAATATCTTAGAAGGATTAAAAGTTGACGGAAAAACATTAGTTGTTACATTAGATAAAAACGAAAATGCAATTCGTTCAACAAATAACCTTCAAACAGTTAAAGTAATTTCTGTTGATCAAGTGAACGTACTTGATTTAGTTGCATATGACAAATTAGTAATTACGAAAGATGCAGCTGAAAAAGCAGGGGAGGTGCTTGCATAATGGAACAATTACGCGACATTATTAAACGCCCTGTTATTACAGAAAAATCTGCTGATTTAATGGTAGATAAAAAGTATACATTTGAAGTTGACCCGAAAGCTAACAAGACTGAGATTAAAGCAGCTGTTGAAGCAGCATTTGATGTTACAGTTGAAAAAGTTAGTACAATGAATACTAAAGGTAAATTCAAACGTATGGGACGTTACGGTGGATTTAGACCAAGCCGTAAAAAAGCTATTGTGCAACTATCTGAGGATAGTAAAGAATTAGATTTCTTTGATAATTAATTATATAAATTAAAAGGAGGGAATAGACGTGTCCATTAGAAAAGTTAAGCCAACAACAAATGGTACGAGAAATATGTCAGTTTCAGAGTTCACTGAAATTACAACTGACACACCAGAAAAGTCGTTACTTCGCCCGTTAAGTAAAAACGCTGGACGTAACAACCAAGGTAGAATTACAACTCGCCATCACGGAGGCGGACATAAGCGCCAATATCGTTTAATCGATTTTAAACGTAACAAAGATGGAATACCAGGACGCGTTGCTACAGTTGAGTACGATCCGAATCGTACAGCTAACATCGCATTAATTCACTATGCAGATGGTGAAAAAAGATATATTTTAGCGCCGAAAGGTTTAGAAGTAGGTCAAACAATCGAGTCAGGTGAAAATGCTGACATTAAAGTAGGAAATGCACTTCCATTAGGAAACATTCCAGTAGGTACAATTGTACACAACATTGAATTAAAACCAGGTGCAGGCGGACAATTAGCACGTTCTGCAGGAGCTCAAGCTCACGTTTTAGGAAGAGATGGAAAGTACACATTAGTACGTTTATCATCAGGTGAAGTTCGTTTAGTATTAACTACTTGCCGTGCAACAGTAGGACAAGTTGGTAATGTTGATCACGAATTAATCCGCGTTGGTAAAGCTGGTCGTTCACGTTGGTTAGGTATTCGCCCTACAGTACGTGGTTCAGCAATGAACCCAGTAGATCACCCACACGGTGGAGGAGAAGGTCGTACACCAATTGGTCGTCCATCACCTGTTTCACCTTGGGGTAAGCCAACTAATGGTAAAATTACTCGTAAGCCAAGTAAGCCATCAAACAAATTTATCGTACGTAAACGTAAACGTAAATAATAGATTTTACAAAAAAACCGTACAAAAGGAGGTTTATCGATGGGCCGTAGTTTAAAAAAGGGACCTTTTGTAGACGAACATCTATTTAAAAAAGTAGAAGCTCTTGATGCAAATGATAAAAAACAAGTTATTAAAACTTGGTCAAGACGTTCAACAATTTTCCCTAACTTTGTAGGACACACTTTCGCAGTACATGACGGACGTAAACATGTACCTGTTTATATTACAGAAGATATGGTTGGGCATAAATTAGGAGAGTTCGCACCAACTAGAACGTTCAAAGGTCACTCAGGTGACGATAAAAAGACTAAATAATTGAGAGGAGGTTCCCAATATGCAACAAGCAAAAGCTGTAGCAAAACAAGTTCGTATTGCTCCTCGTAAAGCACGTTTAGTGGTTGATTTAATCCGTGGGAAAGAGGTTGGAGAGGCAATTGCGATCCTACGTCATACACAACGTGGAGCATCACCTGTCGTTGAAAAAGTTTTAAATTCAGCGATCGCAAACGCAGAGCATAACTACGAAATGGATCCAGAAAGCTTAGTTATCTCAGAAGCATATGTTGATGAAGGTATTACATTAAAAAGATTTAGACCAAGAGCACAAGGTCGTGCAAGTGCTATAAATAAGAGAACGAGCCACATTACAATCGTTGTATCAGAAAAGAAGGAGGGGTAATCAGTGGGTCAAAAAATTAATCCGATTGGTCTTCGTGTAGGAATCATTAAAGACTGGGAGTCTAAATGGTACGCAGATAAAGACTATGCAGACTTATTACATGAGGATATTAAAATCAGAGAATATTTAGATAATCGTTTGAAAACTGCTTCGGTATCATCAGTTGAGATCGAGCGTTCTAAAAACCGTGTTAACATTACGATTCATACTGGTAAGCCAGGAATGGTAATTGGTAAAGGCGGATCTGAAGTTGAAGCTTTAAGAAACGAATTAAATAAATTAACAGGTAAAAGAGTTCACATTAATATCGTTGAAATCAAGAAAGTTGATTTAGATGCGAAATTAGTAGCAGAAGGAATCGCGCGTCAATTAGAAAACCGTGTATCTTTCCGTAGAGCTCAAAAACAAGCAATCCAACGTACTATGCGTTCAGGCGCACTTGGAATTAAAACTCAAGTTTCTGGTCGTTTAGGTGGAGCGGACATTGCTCGTGCAGAACATTACAGTGAAGGGACAGTACCACTACACACATTACGTGCAGACATTAGCTATGCACATGAAGAAGCTGACACTACTTACGGTAAGTTAGGTGTTAAAGTGTGGATCTACCGTGGAGAAGTCCTTCCGGAAAAACCAAAAAAATAAGGAAGGGGGATGCGCATTATGTTAATGCCAAAACGTGTTAAATATCGTAGACAACACCGTGGAAGAATGAAAGGTAATGCCAAAGGTGGCACAGACGTTACTTTTGGAGAATATGGATTACAAGCTTTAGAATCTACATGGATTACTAGCCGTCAAATTGAAGCAGCTCGTATTGCTATGACTCGTTACATGAAACGTGGCGGAAAAGTTTGGATCAAAATTTTCCCAGACAAACCATATACAGCTAAGCCCCTTGAAGTTCGAATGGGTTCAGGTAAAGGTGCTTTAGAAGGCTGGGTAGCAGTAGTTAAACCAGGGAAAATTATGTTTGAAGTAGGTGGCGTTGAAGAAGAGGTTGCTCGCGAAGCGTTACGCTTAGCATCTCATAAGCTACCGATTAGAACTAAGTTTGTTAAACGTGAAGAAATTGGTGGTGAAATCAATGAAGGCTAAAGAGATAAGAGAACTTACCACTGCCGAAATTGAACAAAATGTCAAAACAATGAAAGAAGAGCTTTTCAATTTACGTTTTCAACTCGCGACAGGACAATTAGAAAACACTGCTCGAATTAAAGAAGTTAAGAAAACGATCGCGCGTCTTAAAACAGTAGTTCGTGAACGTGAACGTGAAACTGAACTAGCTTAAATAATTAATTTGAGGGGAGGCAATCTTCGAAATGAGTGAACGTAATAATCGAAAAGAGTACACTGGTCGTGTTGTTTCTGATAAAGCAGAAAAAACATTAACGGTCGTAGTGGAAAGTTATAAAGTACACAAGTTATACGGTAAACGTGTTAAACATTCTAAGAAAATGATTGTTCATGATGAGGACAACCAAGCTAAAGTAGGCGACATCGTACGTATTATGGAAACACGCCCACTTTCTAAAACAAAACGTTATCGTTTAGTAGAAATCGTAGAGGAAGCTATTATTATCTAAATGAATAAGGATAATTGGTAGATCCGAGAGGAGGTAGTTTTGAGTGATTCAACAAGAGACTCGTTTAAAAGTTGCAGATAACTCTGGAGCACGTGAAGTTTCAACAATCAAAGTGCTTGGTGGAACTGGTAAGAAAACAGCTAACATTGGTGATATTATTGTTTGTTCAGTTAAACAAGCAACACCAGGTGGCGTTGTTAAAAAAGGGGAAGTAGTTAAAGCAGTTATCGTACGTTCGAAAACAGGTGCACGTCGTAAAGATGGTTCATATATCCGTTTTGACGAAAACGCAGTTGTTATTATCCGAGACGATAAGAGCCCAAGAGGAACTCGTATTTTTGGACCTGTTGCGCGTGAGTTGCGTGATGCTAAATTTATGAGAATCGTATCTCTAGCCCCAGAAGTTTTATAATTTATAAAACAAAGCAATAGAACGGTTACGCAATTTAAGTAAGAAGTAACAGGAGGTGCGAATCGATGCATGTCAAAAAAGGTGATAAAGTAAAAGTACTTACAGGGAAAGATAAAGGTAAACAAGGTACAGTATTAGAAGTATTTCACAAAGAAGATCGTCTAATTGTTGAAGGAGTTAACTTAGTTCATAAACACGCTAAGCCTTCTCAAGAAAATCCACAAGGTGGTATTTTAAACGTTGAAGCTTCTATTCACGTGTCTAACGTATTACCAATTGATCCTAAATCAGGTGAACCAACTCGTGTTGGTTATGAGATAAAAGACGGAAAGAAAATCCGCATTGCCAAAAAATCTGGTGCACCATTAGATAAGTAAAGCGGAAGGAGGGTTATAGGATGAACGAATTAAAACAATTTTATAATGAACAAGTTGTTCCATCAATGATGGAAAAATTTGAATATAAATCAGTTATGGAAGTACCAAAAATTGAGAAAGTTGTTATTAACATGGGAGTAGGTGACGCAGTTCAAAACTCTAAACTACTTGATAATGCAGTTGAAGAGTTAACTGAAATTGCAGGTCAAAAACCAGTTATAACACGTGCGAAAAACTCAATCGCTGGTTTCCGTTTACGTGAAGGAATGCCTATCGGAGCAAAAGTTACATTGCGTGGAGAGAGAATGTACGAATTCTTACAAAAGTTAATTCGTGTTGCATTACCACGAGTTCGTGACTTCCGTGGGGTATCAAATAAAGCATTTGATGGTCGAGGAAACTACACATTAGGTGTGAAAGAACAATTAATCTTCCCAGAGATTAATTATGATAAAGTGAACAAAGTTAGAGGAATGGATATTGTGATCGTAACTACATCGAATACAGATGAAGAATCACATGAACTATTATTACAATTAGGAATGCCATTCCAAAAATAAGTTCGTAATTTAAGGAGGAAAATTTGTGGCTAAAAAATCAATGATCGTAAAACAACGTCGCGCACAAAAGTATAAAGTTCGTGAATATACACGCTGTGAACGTTGTGGACGCCCACACTCAGTAATTCGTAAATTCAAATTATGCCGAATTTGTTTCCGCGAACTTGCACATAAAGGACAAATTCCTGGTGTTAAAAAAGCTAGTTGGTAATCGTAAATTCGGGAAGGAGGTAATGGATAAATGGTTATGACAGATCCTATTGCAGATATGCTAACACGCATTCGTAATGCAAATGTTGTACGTCATGAGAAATTAGAAATTCCTTCATCAAAAATGAAAGTAGAAATTGCTAAAATTTTAAAAGATGAAGGTTATGTTCGTGATTATGAAGTTGTAGAAGATAATAAACAAGGTGTTTTAAAGCTATATATGAAATATGGTTCAAATAATGAGCGTGTTATTACTGGTTTAAAACGAATTAGTAAACCGGGTTTACGTGTTTATGCTAAAGCTGACGAAGTACCACGAGTATTGAACGGTTTAGGTACAGCGATTGTTTCTACATCAAAAGGTATTTTATCTGACAGAGATGCTAGACAACAAGTAGTTGGTGGAGAAATTTTAGCTTATATTTGGTAAGAGAAAGAAGCTACTAGGAGGTGGAATAGATGTCACGTATTGGTTTAAAACCGATTCAAATCCCTCAAGGTGTTGAGGTTACAGTTCAAGACAAAGTTGTTACAGTTAAAGGACCTAAAGGTGAATTAACTCAAACAATCCATGATTCAATGGAAGTTAAAGTTGAAGAAAACGAAGTTGAAATTGTACGACCAAACGATGCAAAAGAAAACCGTTCGTTACACGGAACTACTCGTAGTTTAGTTGCTAACATGGTTGAAGGTGTATCGAATGGATTTAAAAAAGAACTTGAAATCATTGGGGTTGGGTACCGAGCACAATTACAAGGAACTAAGTTAGTTGTAGGTGCTGGTTATTCACATCCTGTTGAATTAGAAGCAGAAGAAAACATTGAATTCGAAGTTCCAAAAAACACTGAAATCATTGTTAAAGGTATTGACAAAGAGCGTGTAGGTGCAGTTGCTGCATATATCCGCGCAATTCGTTCACCTGAGCCATATAAAGGTAAAGGTATTCGTTATAAAGGTGAATACGTACGTCGTAAAGAAGGTAAAACAGCTAAGTAATAAAGCTAGCTGATGTATAGGTTGAAAGGAGTGGCAACAAAATGATCACAAAACCTAGTAAGAATTTAGTTCGTAAAAGAATTCATAAACGAGTTCGTAAAAACATTACTGGGACGAATGAACGCCCACGTTTAAACGTATTTCGTTCAAATAAAAACATTTATGCACAATTAATCGATGATACTAAAGGGATTACGATTGTAAGTGCTAATACAAATGAAAAAGATTTAGACTTAGCTTCATCAAGCAACACTGAAGCAGCTGAACAAATCGGTAAATTAATTGCAGAACGTGCAATTGATAAAGGATATAAAGCAGTAGTCTTTGACCGTGGTGGATATTTATACCATGGACGTGTTAAAGCATTAGCTGATGCAGCTCGTGAAGCAGGCTTAGAATTTTAATCACAGAGGAGGGAATCTTTACGTTGAGTATTCAAATTGATCCAAACAAATTGGAATTAGAAGAGCGTGTAGTTACAATTAACCGTGTAGCTAAAGTAGTAAAAGGTGGTCGTCGTTTCCGTTTCGCAGCAGTAGTTGTAGTAGGAGACAAAAACGGTCATGTAGGTTTTGGTATGGGTAAAGCATTAGAAGTACCAGAAGCAATCAAAAAAGCAATCGACAACGCGAAGAAAAACTTAATTAAAGTACCAATCGTTGGAACTACTATTCCACATGAAATCAACGGACAGTTCGGTTCAGGTAATGTTTTAATGAAACCAGCTGCAGAAGGTACAGGGGTTATCTCTGGTGGTCCGGTTCGTGCGGTATTAGAGTTAGCAGGTGTTGGTGACATTTTAACGAAATCATTAGGGTCAAATAACCCAGTTAATATGATTCGTGCAACAATTAATGGACTTGAAAACTTAAAAACAGCAGAAGACGTTGCAAGATTACGTGGAAAAACTGTTGAAGAGTTATTAGGATAAGGAGGGAATTGTAGATGGCTAAGCAATTAGAAATTACCCTCAAACGAAGTGTTATTGGTCGCAGAGAAAACCAAAAGCAAACAGTTCAAACATTAGGTTTGAAAAAAATTAACGATACTGTTGTAAAAGATGATTCAGATGCAATTCGTGGAATGATCCGCACAGTATCACACTTAGTAGAAGTAAAAGAACTGTAATTGATGTAATGAAAAGGAGGCACAAACATGAAGCTTCATGAGTTAAAATCGAATGAAGGCACTCGTAAGCGAGTTAAGCGTCTTGGTCGTGGGATCGCATCTGGATATGGAAAAACATCTGGAAAAGGTCACAAAGGTCAAAATGCACGTACAGGTAAAGGAACTCGTGTAGGATTCGAGGGTGGTCAAACACCTTTATTCCAACGTTTGCCTAAACGTGGATTTACAAACATTAATCGTAAAGAATATGCGATTGTTAACTTAGATACATTAAATCGTTTTGATGAGGGAACGGAAGTAACACCAGAATTATTACTTGAAACAGGTGTTGTAAGTAAAACGAAATCTGGTATTAAAATTTTGGCTAACGGATCAGTTGAGAAAAAATTAACTGTAAAAGCACATAAATTTTCTTCTGCAGCAAAGGAAGCGATTGAGGCGGCAGGCGGAACAATTGAGGTGATTTAATGTTCCAAACAATCGGTAATTTTATCCGTATTAAGGATATACGTAAAAAGATTGTTTTCACATTATTAATGTTAATCATCTTCAGAATTGGTACGTTTATTCCAGTACCATACACAAATAAAGACGCAATTAACTTTATGAATGACCAAAACGTATTTGGTTTTCTAAATACGTTTGGTGGAGGCGCACTCCAAAACTTCTCGATTCTAGCAATGGGTATTATGCCATATATTACTGCATCTATTATTATGCAGTTACTTCAAATGGACGTTGTACCAAAGTTTACTGAATGGAAAAGCCAAGGAGAAATGGGCCGTAAAAAGTTAGCGCAAGTAACAAGATATGGAACAATCGTATTAGCATTTATTCAAGCAATCGTCATGTCTATCGGATTTAATGCGATGGCAAGCGGAGAGTTGATTGAAAATACAGGTGTTCTTAAAATATTAGTCATTGCACTAGTATTAACGGGTGGAACTGCCTTCCTCATGTGGTTAGGTGAACTAATCACTGAAAATGGCGTAGGAAATGGTATCTCGATTATTATTTTCGCAGGTATTGTTGCTGGAGTTCCAGGAGCAGTAAATCAAATTTATAGTAAATATTTACAAAATCCAGGTAGCGATTTATTCATTAATATCGTGATTGTTGCAATTATTGTGCTCGTCGTATTAGCTGTGACGGTAGGAGTTGTGTTCATCTTACAAGCTGAACGTAAAATTCCAATTCAGTATCCTAATCGTGGCCAATTCAGTAGAAACTCTACACACTTACCTTTAAAAGTAAACGCAGCTGGAGTTATTCCAGTCATCTTTGCAATCGCCTTTATCATGGCGCCACGTACAGTTGCAGGATTCTTTGAAGGCAATAGTGTTGCAATATGGATAGATAAAATATTCGACTATACAGATCCAATTGGAATGGTGTTATACGTTATTCTAATTATTGCATTTACGTATTTCTATACATTTGTTCAAGTAAACCCAGAACAAATGGCTGAGAACTTACAAAAACAAGGTGGATTCGTTCCAGGTAAACGACCAGGTAAAGTTACTGAACAGTACTTTACACGTGTTATTTATCGACTCACATTTGTCGGATCAATCTTCTTAGCGGCTGTATCTGTATTACCAATCGCATTAGGTAAAATTGGTGATTTGCCAGAAGCAGTTCAGATCGGTGGTACAAGTTTACTAATTGTTGTAGGGGTTGCATTACAAGTAATGAAACAACTTGAAGGTCAGTTAGTTAAACGTCACTACAGAGGGTTTATAAAATAAAAAATCCGGTATACTGAAAGTGAGGAGAACAAATTGAATTTCATCTTAATGGGATTACCAGGAGCAGGAAAAGGTACGCAAGCGGAAAAGATTCAAGCAAAATACAATATCCCACATATTTCAACTGGTGATATGTTTCGCTTAGCGATTAAAGAAGAAACAGCTCTTGGAAAACAAGCAAAGACATTTATGGATGAAGGTGCCTTAGTGCCAGATGAAGTGACAAACGGCATTGTTGAAGAACGCCTTGCAAAAGATGATTGTGAAAAAGGTTTTCTATTAGATGGCTTTCCACGTACGATTCCTCAAGCAGAAGCTTTAGAGGAAATTACGAATAAGCTTGATAGACAACTTGATTATGTCATTCATGTAGACGTTCCTGAAGATAAATTGTTAGCTCGACTAACAGGACGCCGTGTCTGTCCAACATGCGGTGCAACTTACCATGTATTAAATAATCCTCCGAAAAATGATGGTGTCTGTGATCGTGACGGTGAACAACTTGTTCAACGTGAAGATGACACAGAAGAAACGGTTCAAAAACGTTTAACTGTAAACATTGAACAACAAAAGCCATTACTTGATTTTTATAAAGAGCGAGGTATTTTAATAACGGTTGATGGTGACCAAGCTATTGATAAAGTGTTTGCTGATATCGAAGCATCAATTAATAAATAATTAATGATACTTTTATATAAGAGTAGGTGATCGTTAGTGAAAGATGATAGACAAACCCCTTTACTTGGACGACTTGCTCAAGTAAATAAAGGGAGAGAGCAAGGAAATCTTGCGATTATTATTGAAGTCATTGACGATCGTTATGTAATGCTTGCAGACGGAGACAAGCGGAAATATGATAGACCAAAGAAGAAGAACATCAATCATATTTCTCTCACCTCATTCATATCTGATGAGGTACGTAGTAGTCTTTTGGAGACTGGTCGTGTCTCCAACGGAAAGTTACGATTTGCTATTTCAAAATATGAAAGTGAAGTTGTGACTGAATTAGGGAAGGGAGACAAGCACGATGTCTAAAGACGACGTAATTGAAGTTGAAGGTGTAGTTACTGAAACCTTGCCGAACGCAATGTTTCATGTGGAATTAGAAAATGGGCATACAGTATTAGCTCACGTTTCAGGGAAAATACGAATGCATTTCATCCGCATCTTACCAGGAGATAAAGTAACGGTTGAACTTTCACCTTATGATTTAACAAAAGGGAGAATTACTTACCGTTATAAATAGATTGAATCTCCGATATTAAAGGAGGTAAAATGATGAAAGTAAGAGCATCAGTTAAACCAATTTGTGAAAAATGTAAAATTATTAAGCGTAAAGGTAAAGTAATGGTTATTTGTGAAAACCCAAAACACAAACAAAAACAGTGATAATATAATTGGAGGTGTACAACACTTATGGCTCGTATAGCAGGAATTGATATTCCAAGAGATAAACGAATCGTTATCGCGTTAACTTCGATTTACGGAGTTGGAAACACGACTGCAAAAGAAATTTTAGCAGCAGCAAAAGTTTCAGAAGATACTCGTGTTCGTGATCTTACGGAAGATGAACTAGGAAGAATTCGTGAAGCTGTGAACTCCTATACAATTGAAGGGGACTTACGTCGTGAAATTTCACTTAACGTTAAGCGTCTAACAGAAATCGGTTCATACCGAGGACTAAGACACCGTCGTAGTTTACCAGTTCGTGGACAAAAAACGAAGAACAACTCACGTACACGTAAAGGACCTAAGCGTGCAGTAGCAGGAAAGAAAAATTAAGCAAAGGGAGGTAATGAATTAATATGGCTCGTAAGACAAATACAAGAAAACGCCGTGTGAGAAAAAATATTGAATCAGGTGTTGCTCATATTTACTCAACATTTAACAATACAATCGTAACGATTTCTGATCCACAAGGGAACGTTGTTGGATGGAGTTCAGCAGGAGCACTTGGTTTCAAAGGATCTCGTAAATCTACGCCATATGCAGCTCAAATGGCAGCTGAAACAGCAGCTAAATCTGCATTAGAAACGAACATGAAAACTTTAGAAGTTTCTGTAAAAGGACCTGGAGCAGGGCGTGAAGCAGCAATTCGATCATTGCAAGCGGCTGGATTAGAAATCACAGCAATTCGAGACGTTACTCCAGTACCACATAACGGATGCCGTCCACCAAAACGTCGTCGCGTGTAATTGATAAACATTCGGGTGCTTACACAGTATACTTTGCTGTAGCAACCGTTTGTTTTGTTACATGTAATAGACTTTGTTGGAATTCGTTATGATTGAATTTTGATTCTAGCAACAATGAACTAGTGAAAACGAAGAATCGGATAATTAGGGAATAGCTAGATTTCTAAAGGAGGGCTTGATAGGATGATCGAGATTGAAAAACCAAAAATAGAAACGGTTGAAATTAGTGATGATGCTACATTCGGTAAATTCGTAGTAGAGCCACTTGAAAGAGGATACGGAACTACGTTAGGTAACTCATTACGCCGTAGCTTATTATCCTCACTTCCTGGAGCAGCAGTAACATCTGTCCAGATTGATGGAGTACTACATGAGTTCTCTACAATTGATGGCGTCGTTGAAGATGTTACAACAATCATTTTAAACTTGAAAAAATTAGCTTTAAAAATTTACTCTGAAGAGGAGAAAACGCTAGAGCTTGATGTTCAGGGAGAGGGAGCCGTAACAGCTGGCGATCTCACATTTGATAGTGATGTAGAGGTATTAAATCCTGATTTACACATTGCTACTCTCAACAGTGATGCAAAGTTATATATGAAAATAACTGCTGTTAACGGACGCGGATATAAGACTGCTGACGAAAACAAGCAAGAAAGCCAACCAATTGGTGTTATCCCAGTTGATTCTGCTTTCACACCGGTTTCACGTGTTTCTTATCAAGTTGAAAACACTCGTGTCGGACAAATTACGGACTATGACAAATTGACATTGGACGTATGGACGAACGGTAGTTTAAGACCAGAAGAAGCAGTATCATTAGGTGCAAAAGTCTTCACAGAGCACTTAGATATTTTTGTTGCACTTACTGAAGATGCACAAAATGCTGAGATTATGGTGGAAAAAGAAGAAGATCAAAAAGAAAAAGTATTAGAAATGACGATTGAATAGCTAGATCTTTCTGTACGATCATACAACTGTTTGAAACGTGCTGGCATTAATACAGTACAAGAGCTAACAACTAAAACAGAAGAAGATATGATGAAAGTTCGAAACTTAGGTCGTAAATCTTTAGATGAAGTTAAAGGTAAGCTTGAAGACTTAGAATTAAGTTTACGAAAAGAAGACTAAAAGTAATCATTTCGTTTCAAGCTGTAAAAAGGAGGGAAACTCATGGCTCGTAAATTAGGACGTGCAACATCAACACGTTTAGCATTAATTCGTAACTTGGCAACAGACGTTATTTTACACGGACGTGTAGAAACAACTGAAGCAAAAGCGAAAGAATTACGTTCAAGCGTGGAAAAGTTAATTACATTAGCGAAGCGTGGCGATTTACATGCTCGTAGACAAGCAGCTTCGTTCTTATATGTGAAAAAAGATGAAGAAGGCGAATTAGTACTTCGTAAATTATTCGGCGAAATCGCTGAACGCTATGAGAATAAACAAGGTGGATATACTCGTGTACTTAAATTAGGACCTCGTCGTGGAGACGGAGCAAATATGGCAGTTATCGAGTTAGTAGAAGCTGACGAAGCTTAAATAAATCCATAAAGAAAGGGTGAGAATATTTATTCTCACCCTTTTATTTT
>Ga0079226_10001279_pt1 | contig 19234 bp, 11 predicted proteins | sample Poulit2014_FD_76345 | JGI IMG/M metagenome (GOLD analysis project Ga0079226, IMG submission 76345) | Agricultural soil microbial communities from Georgia to study Nitrogen management - Poultry litter 2014 | ecosystem: Environmental > Terrestrial > Soil > Agricultural land | place: USA: Georgia... | reverse complement strand
TTGGAGAACAACCATTGCGTTCTAATATTCCGGTTGGCCAAGCAATGAGATGGATCGCTTATGAGGAATCAAATGAGCTCCGGTATTTTCTGGAAATAAATAAAGCAACGGATTATACCGATTACCGGCAGGCCCTCAGGCACTTCGGGAGCCCGGCCCAAAACTGGGTTTTTGCCGACAGCTCGGATATTGCTCTTACCGCAACCGGTAAATATCCGCTCAAATGGGAAGAACAGGGCCGCTTTATCAGCGATGGCACCAATCCGCAATACGACTGGCAGGGCTGGATTCCCTTTGAACAGATACCGTTTGTTCAAAATCCGGACCGCGGCTTTGTAAGCTCAGCCAATCAGGCTCCCACCGATACTACCTATCCTTACTATTTAGATAAGCAGTTTGGATCTTACGAGCGGGGACGGAGGATCAATGACCGCCTTTCGGCCATGGATGATATCACTCCTGAGGATATGCAGCAGCTGCAGCTGGATACCTATAGCTATCACGCTCAGACCATTTTGCCACTGATGCTAACAAAGCTGGAGAAGGATACGCTTTCGAATGCGCAAAAAGAGATTGTGGACCTGCTTTCCGAATGGGAGCTTCACAATAAGGCCCCCCTTATTGCACCTTCTGTATTCCATTACTGGTGGACGGACTTTTATAAGCATCTTTGGGGCGATGAATACAATCAAATTGATGCCCCGCTCAAATGGCCGACCCGTGCCCAGACGGTACAGCTTATTAAGCAAGAGAGTTCTCTATCCTGGATCGATGACATCACCACTACTGAACAAGAATCTCTATCAGATCTGATCAGTCAGTCCTTTACTACCGCTTTGGGAAAGCTTCAAAATGAGTTTGGTGACAACAGAAGCCATTGGAAATGGGGATGTGTTAACAACACGCATATTGGACATGTGGGACAAATTCCGGGTTTTGGCCGCCACGTTTTTATCGGAGGCGGGGCAGAGTCAATAAATGCTATAGACGGCAGCCACGGACCCTCATGGCGAATGGTTGTACAATTGGGTTCACCAGTTCAGGCCCGTGGTATATATCCCGGCGGGCAGTCGGGCAATCCCGGCTCTCCCTACTACGATAATATGATTGACGACTGGGCGGAAGGGGAGCTGTATCCGCTGTGGTTTATGCAACAGCAGCCGGCCGGCAGCGATTCGCTGAGCTATGACATCACTTTATCTGTCCAGAATGACTAATCCATCATATTATAACTAACCCACTAAACGCAATGCTCTTAGCTTTATTAATTGCTCTTTCAGCCTGGTTATTAAGCCTGATATTGCCATGGTGGTCACTGGCCATTCCCTGCGTACTTCTGGGCATCCTACTGGGTAAAACCGGGGTGCGTTCTTTTGGCTTCGGTTTTTTAGGCATCGGTGGATGGTGGCTCGCTCAAACCCTCTATATTCATCTTGCCAATGAGGGTCTCCTCACTACCCGCATTGCGGAGCTGTTCAGCCTGCCCTCACCCTGGCTGATTATTCTTATTACGGTGATCACTGGCGGACTTGCCGGTGGTTTAGCTACGCTGACAGGTTATTTATTCAAGAACGTTATTTTTAATAACCGCGGAGAACTGTAGTTTGGGATTTATCTCGAGTATTTTGTATAAATCGAGATAAATCTCATTCTGCACAGAATTTTATTTCCATTTTTCTTTATTCCATTCCTTTGTTAATATTATAGTTACCGGCACTTCTAAAATCTATATTGCCAAAAGAACCATTACTTTTCCAACCGCATATTCCTTAGTTGACCATTAGCTTCTTAGCGTTAATACGCCCATCATTTAAAGAATAAATACATCTATCTAACTTCATTATTATGCATTCCACACCATATACTTCCAGTCATAATTCTATTTCATAATTTTTCGAATTGAAGGATTAAATGAGCCCGTAGAAATTATAAAAGACCACTGGAGCATTTTTCATATTTATATCAATAATGAGGAAGATTTATTTTTCGATCAGGGATATAATGCCCCAAAAGATCGCCTGTTTCAGTTTCAAATATAGCGGCGACAAACCAATAGTACGATTTCGGAGATAACAGAGTAAAGTGATATAAAAAGAGATTGGGAGCCCGCTTAGAACAATATTTATTTTCATTAATCCTTTTCAGCATGTAACTTGGATAGAAGGTACTTTAGCAAAACTACTGTTCCGGAGACAGCCAACTCCTGATGGGGGATCAAGCATTTATGAACAATCTTCTGTCGTCCCTTAAAAGAGCAGTTTTAAAAAGGTTTACAATGATCTTGAATAATAATGGTCCTTAAAAAACGGAATTGTTATTATGCCGGCCATGAAACCTAACAATACCGATACCCCTGCTTTCCAGTGCACTTACTGCGGAGAAATTAACCATATCTTTGTGGACCCCTCTCAGGGCAAAACACAACGATATATTTAAGACTGCCGTGTTTGCTGCCGCCCCAACGATCTGGCTATTTCCTACGATCGTGATAATAAAGAATTTATCGTCCAGGCGCGTCCCACGCAGTAATCATTTTTTACGCCCAACAGTTTTATTTTAAATCATATGCCAACTTGCCGGGCTCAATAACCCGAATTGCTATTATGTGTTATTTACCTCTATAACTATCTGCACCACACAATTTTTGCTATTCTCTTTCTTTTTTTATGTTCGATTAAACGGGAGAATAAAAAGATGAGAATAGCTGGGTTCGTGGAATTTGGGCAATATATTTAGCCCTCCCCAATGTTGACATAAAAATCAGGACTACAGGCTTTGGTTCAAGAGCTCGATATCAAATTGTAGTCAGTTCCAGTTGGGGTTCTGAAACTAATGTTGCCGGTGAAGCTATTGTCTCTGCTGATGATTTCCAGTAATACCAAAACAAACTTACTGTTGCTTTGGAAAACCTCTTAACGGCACTTTTACTACCAACCTTCCTATTATCGGCAGCGTATGCACAAACAAATAACGGTAAGACCGCTGTAAATATAAGTTGTAGAGATATAGTTCAAGGGCGTACCTACTGGAAGAGTCTCATTAACAATGAACAAATAAAGTATGTGAAAGACGATAAACCCATATCCCTGCTTCAGATGGAGTCTTTCACATTGTCGGATAGTTCAGACATCAATCGTTTTTTCCAAAAAATCACCAGTAAACAAAACTATTATTACAAAGTCATTCCCGAATCAAAAAAAGCAGCTTTAAAACAACTACGGCAAATATCCGATCAACAAAGCTACAGCAATGAGCAGCAGGATATAATAGAAGAGAAACTTTCTTCCACCTTAACCATTGGGAGTAAAGTGTTTGCAGTAGATATCCTAACAGAAGACAGTACCGTTATTAAAGATTATGTAGTTTGTGGGCCACCGCCCTACCATCAGTTTGATGATAAGCCATTTGACCTTCTATACTTCAAGAGCGGTTCTTGGTCAGGCACCTTTAACCATTCTAAGTTTGTTCTGAGTCCGCCCTATGAGAATCAACAAAATACACAAGTAAATGCTCCCCAATTTGAAAGCTGCCAGGCGGTTGTTTCCCATTTATACCAACGCATGCAATCTTCTGATGCCTTAGCCTATGTAAACGGTGATAGCCTTATTGCTGTATCATCTCTTAAAAACTATACTCTATCCGACAGCTCAGATATTGATTCCGCTTTCCAACAAATTTCTGATAAGCACAATTATTATAAATTTGATCCTAAGCTGCAAAAACTGTCTCTAAAACAAGGAGTCACTTTTTACGACCCGACGAATAAGGATATTCAAGAGGGATTCGACCTGTTGAAGAAAATTCTTTCGGAAGCGTTAGTTACAGGCAATAAGGTATTTGTTACGGAACTTACTACTGAAAGCGATCAGACTGTTACTGATTACACCGTATGCGGCCCTCCAAACAAGCCTCAATTACTCTACAATAGTGCTTATTTCAGTTTGGCAGTGATGAAGTTTGAAACCACAAGCTACAAGACCACAGAATCATATTAACTTTGATTAAAAATTCACCTAACCCATACTAAGAGCACTTTATCCTGCTGAGCCAAGGTATAAACTTGAATCCGTAAGTGAGGAATATTACTGAATTAACTTCTTATCAGAGATAACCCTTGATAATATGCATCCCCGTAATGCCGCAAGCGTCCCGCTTGGGCCATTATCCTCTCATTGGAGTTACCAAACGAATATCTTAATAATGAAGGCTTTTATGGGATGCGTTAGTAAATGATCCCGCTTCGTGGATAGCCGCTTACTATGTAAAGCCTTTCTCAAAAGAAATAATTTTAGTTTATATTTACGTTGGATTTTGAAAGTTCAGTTTGTGTCATAACGCAGTTTTGCGTTGGAACTGGTAAATATGTGCACCGAAAACACACGTATAATTCACAAGCCGTTGATCAGAACAGGTGAAAGACAACACAAATCTGCAGTCAAAAGCTGATAAGCGCATTGACACAAGTGTTGATAACAAAATTGTAATCAAGGTATCTGAGCAACTCGTCGTAAAGGATTTCTTCGTAATCCCACTCGATCCACAATAGGCCTGATTTAGAGTCAATTATTCATATTGGCCAATCATATCAGACGAGAAATAGTTCCTCAACAAAACCAACTTGGATTATCATCCATCGTGATATGAATAAGTTTTGAATACAATCATTAAATGATAAACTTATTGTATACGCATGTCTATTCCCTATTTTTATTTGTGGAATGGCACATAATGATATGTTATGGGAAGCCTTTATTTCTCACTTTTTAATTCACCTATATTATTATGAAGAAACTATGGTCCCTGCTTTGTTTTTTTCTATTCTTGTTTTTCACAATGTTATGTCCAATTTTCAAAGCTCAGTTTTACAAATCAAAACTTATGGTAAATGAAGAAATTGTTGAAAATGAAGATTGTAAAAATCTAATAGAACAATTTTATAATAAAATTGCTAAATCAAATTCGATGAAAACCAGTACTAAAAAAGGAGAACGGGTTACTTCTACTACTCCTGTATCTTCTTTTTTGATATCTGACAGCTCAGATGTAAATGATGCTTACAACAAAATTAGTGACAAACAAAATTATTACTATTCTCATGAAAACACTTACAGATTCGAACTAACTCAGGGAAAAGATATTTTTGGTAACCACAATAAAAAAAGCAAAAAAGCTTTTTCTTTTTTTAAAAGTAAATTGTCTTCGGCCTTGCAGATGGGAAATAAAGTCTACACAATTGATGTAAAAACAAAAGATGGTACTACATTTAATGATTATATAATTTGTGGTCCTAAACAAGCTTCTGATTCTACCTATCAACTAAAATACAATAATGCTTTCTTCGATTTATTATTTTTTAGGTCCGATACCGCACGTAAATATAAAGAAGATTTCAAAATGAAATTACAGCAAGAAAACGATTCCACATAATATTCTATAATTTCCTCCCAATACTTCTTCTTAAAAACTCTTGTTGTGAATTTTTTCTTGAATCCAGCTTCGAAGTACAACAATAGAACTTACAGGGACTTTTCCTTGTAATTTCATAGCGTTTTACAGCTTTTCCCTATAAAGAGGCATCTCCACCAATCTCTATTCCGATTATTGTCGCCGGTCTCCTGCTTAATTATTATCATACCTACTAACAGAGGTCTTCGAAATACCACCTCAAATCCCCTCTGGAGGGGTTTTGAGGTGGTTTATCTACATTATTTAAGGGTATTTCATAGATCCCTAAAACATGGATGATCAATTCCGTACTTTATTTGAAGGGGCAACACCCTGCTATACAAATCGATGATGTTCACCAACGAATTTACTTTTGCCGATATATCCCCGAAGCCCATTGGAAACACCACTTGGGTAATAGTTTAAAATCTGGCACTAAACAACTGCTTAGAACAAATTGAAATGTTACTTCAAAATTTTTTTTATGTAAGTACAAGTCCCTATTTAAAACATATCTTTAATTTGTCTAATACAAGACATCTTGCACTAAGTGAGATAAACATTAATTTAATTAAATAAGTTACGAATCCACTAAAAATACTTATGTCATTTTAACTCAAAATTCTTTTGATCTTCAAACCTTCAGTTTGTATCTTTATTCGGTTTTGCGCTGGAATTCTACTTTCAAGCACAAAAGTTTAACTATTAGGCGATTAACAGCTAAGCACTTGGTCTTCGCAGATACACTTTTTGAAGCAGCAGGAAGCAAATCAAACCCAGGAAAGTTGGCTAATTCCATTAGTTACCCACCAGAGGCCAGCTTGTCTCTTTCCCTTCCCCAATCCGACTTCAAATTCGTTGTCGGATTTTTTTTATGTCTGAATTTTAACCCGCTCAAACAAATTTATCTATATGTCATTGCAAACCAAAGACAAAGCTATATTAGCACTTTCTGACGGCACCGTTGAACATGGTTTTGCTATTGGTAGCAAAGGAACAACCGGCGGTGAGCTCTGCTTTAATACCAGTATGATTGGCTATCAGGAGATATTTACTGATCCGGGTAACTATGGGAGGCTTTTGGTAATGACTTATCCGCATATTGGAAATGCCGGTACGGTCAGCCGGGATAATGAAGCCCGCCAGGCTATGCTTTCCGGCCTTATTGTTCGTTCCTTTTCTGACGGATACAGCAATCCACAAGCCGATGGCAGCCTCCAGGAATACCTGGAAGAGCAGGAAGTAGTCGGCATCAGCGGTATCGACACGCGAAAACTGGTGCGTCATATTCGCTCCCACGGTGAAATGAATGCCGTTATTTCATCTAAAATATCAGATGAAGAAAAATTAGTGCAAAAGGCCAAGGATTGGGATAGCATGGCCGGTTTGGAACTGGCTACTCAGGTTACGCGCCAAGAGCCACAAACCATCCACAGTGATGGACCTTTTAAAGTTGCCGCTTTTGATTATGGCATTAAGCAGAGCATGGTCGATAACCTCGTAGAGCGAGGTTGTACCCTTCGGGTTTTTCCGGCAAAGGGGGACTATTTAGATGAGTTGAAGCGCTGGAACCCCGATGGCTTTTTCTTGAGTGATGGTCCGGGCGATCCCAAAGCAACTGCTGAATATGCCCTGGAGAATATCGACTATGCCAAACAAACCGGCAAGCCTATCTTCGGCATAGGAATGGGACATCTGCTGATCTCATTTTCAGAGGGTATGCCTTCCAGCAAAATGCGGGTCGGTCATCACGGAGCCAATCAGCCCGTCAAAAATCTGGATACCGGATTAGTAGAAATTACTTCTCAGAATAATAGTTTTTCCCTGGACGAAGTAGACCTTGACGAAGACAAAGCCGAAATTACCCACCAAAACCTAAACGACGGAATGATCGAAGGACTTCGTTATAAGAACTTCCCGGGTATTTCGGTCCAATACCATCCCGAAGCTTCCCCGGGCCCCCGGGATTCATACTATGTCTTCGATCGATTTCTGGAAATGCTCACAGAAGGAAAAGAACAGATTGCATAAATAAACAAGCGAACGCCGATAAATAAAATTCTAAATACTTAGCCCAACCCTGCAGCATGCCACGACGCAACGACATTAACAAAATCCTCATCATTGGATCCGGTCCCATTGTAATTGGACAGGCTTGTGAATTCGATTACTCCGGCTCGCAAGCCTGCCGCTCACTTCAAGAGGACGGTTACGAAGTAGTTCTCGTCAACTCCAATCCCGCCACTATTATGACGGACCCGATGATGGCGGATGAAATTTACTTAGAGCCGCTCACTATCGAGTCAATCAAAGGAATTGTAGAAAAAGAAGCTCCTGATGCCGTGCTGCCAACAATGGGCGGACAAACGGGCCTAAACTTAACGCGGGATTTGCAGCAGGAAAACTACTGGACAGAACATGATATCGACATTATAGGAGTCGATATTGATGCAGTAGATATCACGGAGGACCGGCAAAAATTTCGTGATCTTATGGATGATATTGACATTCCACAGTGTCACAGCCGGGCAGCCGAGTCGATGCTGGAGGCCAAAGAAATTACCGAAGAACTGGGCGGATTACCGATTGTTATTCGGCCTTCCTTTACTATGGGCGGGGCCGGCGGCGGTATCGTTTGGTCTGAAGATGAGTTTGAAAAAAAAGTACGCCGCGGACTGGAAATGAGTCCTGTTCACCGCGTACTCATTGAAGAATCTATCTTCGGCTGGAAGGAATCTGAAATTGAGCTGCTGCGCGATGAAAATGACAACGTTGTCATTATCTGTGCCGTCGAGAACGTCGACCCGCTGGGCGTACATACCGGCGATTCTGTTACCGTAGCCCCTACACAAACCCTCTCCGACAAACAGTATCAAATGCTGCGTGATGCGGCCATCAAAATGATGCGCTCCATTGGCACCTTTGCCGGAGGCTGCAATGTACAGTTTGCCGTAGAGCCCGGCAGCGACCGCTTTGTAGCTATCGAAATCAACCCGCGCGTAAGCCGATCTTCGGCGCTGGCTTCTAAGGCTACCGGATATCCTATCGCTAAAATTGCAACCAAGCTGGCTGTAGGTTATAATCTGAATGAGCTGGAAAATCCGCTGACGGGCACCTCGGCTTGTTTTGAACCATCCATCGACTATGTGATGGTTAAAACTCCGCGATTTAACTTTGAAAAGTTCCCCAATGTAGATGAAGAACTCACTACCCAGATGAAAGCGGTGGGCGAGGCAATGGCTATCGGACGCAACTTTCCGGAAGCGTTCAACAAAGCCTTCCAATCGCTGGAAATTGGACGTGCCGGCTTAGGAGCTGACGGTTATGAGGAGCTGGACCGAAAAACGATTCGCGAGCGACTCATCCGCCCTTACTGGGATCGTTTCCTGAATATTCGAAATGCATTTAAATTAGGCGCGACGGTAGAAGAAGTAGCTGACATCACCAAGGTGGACCCCTGGTTCCTGAAGCAGATCCGCTATATGGTTTCCCTTGAAAACCGGACCGAGGGACAAACGCTGAAGGGCATACCCAAAGAAGACCTCTTGGAACTTAAAGAAGCCGGCTTTGCCGATGAGCAAATCAGCTGGATGCTCAGCCAAAGCAACGGCCGCGTATCAGAAGATGAGGTACGCACCCGCCGCATAGAGCTGGGGCTGAAGCCTTCATACAAAGTCGTGGATACTTGTGCGGGCGAATATCCGGCAGATACCTCCTACTTTTACTCTGCTTACGACAAGGAAAATGAAAGCGAGGTTTCTGACAAGAAGAAAGTCATGATTCTTGGAAGCGGCCCAAACCGCATTGGCCAGGGTATTGAGTTCGATTATTCTTGTGTGCATGCTGTAAAGGCCGTGCAGGATATGGGCTACGAAGCCATCATGGTAAACTGTAATCCCGAAACCGTATCTACCGATTTCGATATTGCAGACAAGCTTTACTTTGAACCTGTATTCTGGGAGCGTGTGCTGGATATCTACGAGCACGAACAGCCGGAAGGCGTTATACTGCAAGTTGGCGGACAAACAGCTCTAAAGTTAGGCAAGCGTTTTGTAGAAGAAGGAATTAAGATCTTCGGCACCGACTTTGAGATGATAAACTTTGCGGAAGACCGGGGCTCCTTTTCTACCTTCCTGGAGAACCTGGACATCCCCTTCCCTTCTTACGGAACGGCTAAGGACGTGGACGGCGCAATCGAAATTGCAGATGAAATTGGATATCCGGTACTCATTCGGCCCAGCTATGTGCTGGGCGGCCAGGGCATGCGTATCGCGGTAAAGCAGGAAGAGCTGGAGTTTTATACTGAACAGGTACTCAAAACGCATCCGGAAAACGCATTCCTCATTGATAAATTTTTAGAAGATGCCGTGGAAGTGGATGTAGACGGCGTTTATGACGGCAATCAGCTACATATTGCCGGCATCATGGAGCACATTGAGCCGGCCGGCGTCCACTCGGGCGATTCGACAGCAGTTCTTCCCACTTACTCGCTAAGCGATACAGCTTTGGAGAAAATTCGCGACTACCATCAGAAGATTGCGGACAATATGAATATTGTCGGCTTCCTGAATGTGCAGTATGCCATTCAGGGTGATGAGGTATATATATTGGAAGCAAATCCGCGTTCGACGCGAACAATTCCATTTTTGGCTAAATCAACGGGTCGTCCTGAAGCGCAAATCGCCGTCAAGGTGATGCTGGGAGCCAAACTGGAAGATTTTGATGAAAGCAAGCTAAGCTCGTCGCTCGAGCAGTGGGCCATTAAAGAACCCATTTTACCCTTTGATAAATTCCCTGAAATAAAGAAAGAGCTGGGCCCCGAAATGAAGTCTACCGGCGAAACCATCTACTTTATGGAGGACTTCGATGACGATCGTTTTAAAAAGCCCTATGAATTTAAAAATCTGTACCTGAGCAAATAGTATTGGACTACCCAAACACCTATTTACTCCATAAGGATTTCTTATTCGAAGGCATACTTAATAATTAATGCAATCAATTCGTTAATTAGATTCATTAAAGAGTAAAACCTGTTTTAAAAAAACAGATTTGATTCGCAGCGATTTACCAATATCATTGATGAGGCATGATTCCCTGGAATAAATGGATCATTCATCATCTTTATATGACAAGACAATATTTATTTTATAAATATCACATTCCACTATATCTGAACGCTCAGATTAATCTATCATATTTAGCAACTCATGATTGAACAGGCCCGGCACAAACTTAATAACGTCTTTGGATTTGAAAGTTTCAGGCCTCTGCAAGAGGATATTATTTCTCATGCGCTGGATGAAAAGGATTCATTGGTCATTATGCCCACCGGCGGCGGAAAAAGCCTTTGCTATCAGATTCCTGCACTTATCTTCGATGGGTTGACCATTGTTGTTTCGCCTCTCATCTCGCTCATGAAGGATCAGGTAGAGCAATTACAGCAATATGACATTCCCGCCATCTATTTGAACAGCTCACTTAGCCCTGAAGAATATGCGGCCAATGTTGCCAAGCTGAAGCGCGAGGAAGTTAAAATGCTGTATTTAGCTCCCGAAACCCTGCTGATGGATAAAACGCGCGAACTTCTCCAACAGCAAGACGTAGATCTTTTTACCATTGATGAAGCTCACTGTATTTCGGAATGGGGACACGATTTCCGTCCTGATTACCGCGAATTAACGAAAGTTCGCAAAGATTTTCCGGATGCTACCTGCATGGCACTCACGGCAACTGCTACACCGCGGGTGCGCAGGGATATTCAGAAAATTTTATCAATGAACGACTCTGAAACCTTCCTGGCCAGCTTCGACCGGAAGAATCTGTTTCTCAAAGTAGCTGACAAAGATGATCCCGTCGAACAGACGCTTGATTTTCTATATACGCGCAAAAAGCAATCGGGTATCATTTACTGCTTCTCGCGCCGTCAGGTAGAAGAGCTGTATGTTGAGCTCAAAAAAGAGGGCCATTCCGTAAAGCCTTACCATGCCGGACTCTCCAAAAAGGTGCGAAATCGCAATCAGGAGCTATTTATAAGAGATGACATCTCTATTATTGTAGCTACGGTAGCTTTTGGAATGGGCATCGACAAACCCAATGTCCGTTTTGTCATGCACTACGATATGCCCAAAAATATCGAATCCTACTACCAGCAAATCGGCCGCGCCGGCCGCGATGGACTTCGCTCCGACTGCCTGCTGCTATATAGCCGATCTGACAAACAAAAGATCCAGTACTTTATTAATCAAAAAGAAGGCAAGGAAAAGAAGGTCGCGGAAAAGCATCTCAAAGACCTGATGAAGTTTCTGGAAACGAACAAATGTCGCCGTAAACCTTTGATGAAATATTTTGGCGAAACCTATGAAGAGGATGAGTGCGGTATGTGCGATAACTGTCTTTCTATTGATGCTGAAGTGGAAGATATGACCGTCCATACCCAGAAGTTCCTGTCATGTATCGCACGCACCAACCAAAAGTTTGGGGCCTACTATATTGCCGATATCCTGCGGGGCTCCAGCAAAAAGAAAATTCTAAATAACAACCATGATGAGCTTTCCACCTACAACATCGGCAATGAATGGTCTAAAGATCAGTGGATTCTTCTGGGACGTATGCTGGTGCGTCAGGGCTATCTGAAACGCGAGGAAGAATACGGCTCGCTAAAGCTTACCGACCAGGGTAGAGCCGTTTTAAATGGTAAAGAAAACGTCTTTGGCGTATTGGATCGAACAGATACCGTTATCGGTGATAAAGCTATTGAACGAACCTCTTCTGACGTAGAAAATGACTACGACCAGGATCTGTTTGAACAGCTTCGCACCAAACGCAAGGAGATGGCCGACCAGCAAGGCATCCCACCGTATACCATCTTTCCGGACACCACACTCATGGAGATGGCCTATTATTTTCCACAAAGTAAAGAAAACCTGCTTCCCATATATGGTGTGGGGTCGGTTAAACAGAAAAAATTCGGCCCTACCTTTCTAAAGATCCTCAAAAAATACTGTAGCGATCATGAGATCAAAGAAAAAGATCGTCAGCTTCAGAAAAAGAGAAAGAAAACATCCGCCGGCAATAAGTTTGAGCGTATTGGCAAAGCATTTAATGATGGACAATCTATTGAGCACCTGTGTGAAGAATATGGCGTAAAGCAGGTTACCATCCTCAAACACCTGAAAAATTATTTAGAAGACGGCCATGACCTGCGCCCGGAGGGCATTATTGAGGCTTCTAATCTTTCTGTGCGCAAGCAAGATGCGGTAATGGAAATTATGGAAGACATTCCCCCGCATATGCTCCGTCCCATCTATGATAAACTCGACAAAGAGGTTAATTACAACGAACTCCGCGTAATGCAGCTGTACTATATGGCACAGTAAATGCGTGATCAAGGATTCAGGTAAAATACCGATTTCTTGCCAGCAATTTACCGGTTAGAAACTATCGTGAAAATCCTGCGATTTGTTCAGCTATTTTTTTGATCAGTTTCAATCATTAGCAAAATAATTAATGCCTGCATTAAAGATGTACACAGTTTTAGCTATACACACTGACAGGGTTCCCACCCCCTGCCACGTTATTCATAGCAGCATTTTAAATGCTTAGCCACTAATTATAAGATCTCCATTACATCTGTTAAGATCTTTTCTTATCATATCAGTTGTTGCAATTATAAATACTGATATAATGATATGAGTAACAAAAATATCGTAGTCGCCTTTGGAGGCGTATCACACGAACATGAGGTTTCTGTACTCACCGCGATGCAGGCCATAACATCGCTTGAAGATACCAATCATTCCATCTTGCCGCTATATATCACAAAATCCGGACGGTGGATGACGGGTGATGTCCTGTTGGACCTGGAAAACTATCAGGACCTCAACGAACTTGCCGACCAGGCTATCCCCTGTACTTTTGATCATGATGATATGGGCAAGCCGGTACTGCAGGAGACTCAAAAGAAAAACTTTTTCAGCAGCACCAAGTATTATCCCATCTATGCGCTTATCCCCTCCTTTCATGGTTCAGAAGGTGAAAACGGAGCCTTCCAGGGATGCTGCGAAATGTATAACATCCCCTATGCCGGCAGCGGTGTACTAGCTTCCAGCCTGGGTATGGATAAGGTAAAAGCCAAAGAACTATGCCAGACTCATAAAATTCCTGTTGTCGATGGCTTTGACTTCTATGAGCGTCAGTGGGCCCAATATCAGCCTTCCCTCATAGAAAAAGCCGACATGCTGGGCTACCCGCTTATCATTAAGCCGGTAACGCTGGGCAGCAGCATTGGCGTTTCACGGGCAGAGAACCAAGCGGAACTCATTGAAGAAATTGAAAACTCATTCCGCTACGATGATAATTTGATGGTTGAAAAGGCCGTAACTCCGCTGATGGAGATTAACTGCTCGGTGATGGGCTCTACCGATGAAGTACGCTACAGTGTTTGTGAGCGACCCGTTGGAGAAACAGAAACCCTTTCTTTTGAGGATAAATATCAAAGCGACGGCAATGGTGAAAAGGGAATGGCTTCAGCAGACCGTGTTATTCCGGCTGATATATCAGAGGAACTGTCTGAGAAAATCCAATCGATAGCAGAAAAAACGTTCCGAGCATTCCGCGCTTCCGGTATTGCCCGGCTCGATTTTTTGGTCAATGCTGATACCCATCAGCTGTATTTTAATGAAATTAACAGCATTCCTGGGTCTTTTTCTTTTTACCTGTGGGAAGAAAGCGGAATGAATATGCGCGAACTTATGCTAAAGCTAATCGAGGTTGCCCGGCAACGGCATCAGAAGAAAAACGGTCGCATACGTTCCTATGACACCAATTTACTTAGCGAGAAGGCTGTGAAAGGCATCAAAGGGCTGAAAGGCGATAAATAAGATACCAAAATAGCTTAAATCAAATATTATACAGAATGAATGCAGCAGTCTCTACTCAAAATTTAGCCATCTCCTTCTTCCTGCTATTGGTGCTCACAAGCTGCAAACAACCGGAAACAGTGATAGTAGATCGAAACCCTACTACTAAAGCCCCAGCGGATACCACCGATACGTTGCCAAATTATGCTGAAAAAGACTTTCGGCAGCTTACCGTCGGCGTAAATGAAAATATTCATTCCCTGGATCCGTTACTGGCCTCGAACACTACTGAATTACGGGCCGCCCAGCTGATTTATGAAGGACTGGTCCGCTTCGATGAGTCCGGCGAAATTATCCCGGCCATTGCCCAAAAGTGGGAAATCCAAAACAATCATCAGGAGTTCACTTTCCACCTGCGTACCGATATTTTCTATCACGACAGTGATATATTTGGCAGTGGCAAAGGCCGTAAACTGGTGGCGGACGATATAAAATTCGTTTTTGAGCGGATGGCTAACAATAATGTTCCCCCGCGAGCGGCCCTTCTTTTCATGGATATTGAGGGAATGAATGACTACTACCAAGAGCAGCGGCACGTCTATAATTCCGCATTACGCCAAATATCGGGGATAAGCGGTATTACTGTACCCAGCGACTCAACGGTCGTTTTTCGGCTTAATCATCCCGACCGGGACTTTTTGAAAAAATTAGCAACCCCCCGGGCCGTTATTTATCCCAAAGAAGCGGTAGGAAATGATGTTGAAAGCTTTAAGCCCGTTGGTAGCGGACCGTATGCCTTCTCACAATCCCCTAACGACACTACGCTTATTTTCTCTACATTTAACGACTATCATCATTCCACAGAGAGTAACCTTGATCGGGTCGACTTTGTTTCCAGTGAAAGTGAAATGGCCTTATGGGATGGTCTAAAAAGCGGGAGCATACAGTATATTCCTGAAATAGGTCCACAACTTGCAGATTCTGTATTATCGTCGAATGGTACACTGAAACCAGCGCTGACATCCAGCTTTTCGCTTTCAGAACCAGTGCCCACGACCCTTACAGTTCATCAATTTTTCGATGGCGGAACGACAGTCGCATCCGGTGCAGCTCTTACCCGATTGGCCCAAAAGGATAGCTTAGCACTCTTTCATGGGATGGGGCCGACCGTTCATAATGCATCTTTTTCGACAGATGAGCTGCAATCGTCCTCTCAGACTAAACTCAGCCTGCAGTCCGTCAAAACGGAGGATCCGTACGGAGAGCAGCTCATTAAAAACCTGCAGAAGCTCCTGTCTAACAATGGCGGATCCCTAAAGATAAGGGCAGTACGCGTTCCTACCCACAAGATTAATCTCTTTGTGACTGAAAGGGGATCGCTCCTTTCCAATAGCATATGGTCTGGGAGTCCTTCATTATTCTCGTTAAACCTTTCACTTCATGGAATTAGTACTAAAAGGCTCAGCGGAATTGCCCATCCCCAATATTCGTGGTGGTTTGATTTAAGACAGGCACAAATTTCAAAAAGTGATCAAAATTAATCGCGCTATGAAGCTTGCCGTCATTGCCAACCCCAAAAAATACTCCGTTAAAGAAACTTTTATAAATATCCTGGAATGGGCTGACGAGCATAAGTTAGACATTCTATTTAGTACTAAGCTTCGCGAGCTCTATGACGGAAACAATCATCCTTCAGCCATTGTTACCCAAAGCGAAGAAAAGGCAATCGACAGGGCCGATATCATTATTGCAATAGGTGGAGACGGTACTATGCTTTATACGGCCCGGCTGGTGAAAAGTATCCACAAACCTATACTGGGCGTCAACAGCGGCCGTTTGGGCTTTATGGCCTATACGCACAAAGAAAATATTGAATATGTGCTTAATAAACTGAGAAATAGTGAATACCATATTGACAAACGCTACCTGTTAACTGCAGAAGATCAGGATGGAAATATTTATCATGCACTGAATGAATTCCTTTTTGCCAAGAAGAATTCCATTTCAATGGTTAATATCGCAGCGGAATATGATGATATGTTCATCAACAGCTATTGGGGAGATGGGCTTATCGTAGCCTCTCCTACCGGATCAACGGCCTATAACCTGTCCTCGAACGGCCCCATTGTAATGCCGAATACAGATGTAATTGTGCTCACCCCGGTCAATCCCCATACGTTGACGACCCGCCCACTGGTACTTCCCTCCAGTAAAACGCTCACCATTACGGTTAAAGAGCAGCAGCATGCGGTGCTTTTTTCTTATGACGGCCAGCTCAAAGAGATTGATAATTACCCTTTTAAAGTAAAAATTAAACAATCAGACTTCACCATCAACCTCATCGAGCTGCCTAATCAAAGCTACTTTGATACCCTGCGCCATAAACTTATGTGGGGCAAGGATCAGAGAATGGATTAATTTGGGAAAAGCGTTGAAATATTTTGGCAGAATTTTCTCTTAAGTATCTGGCAGTGGTTTATGGAGCTCAACCCACAGGTATTTCAAAGCTCCTGCTTTTAGCTCTGATAGCTAATAGCCGGGTCCCGCATCGTCTCAAAAAAGTCACTGATGATGGAATAAATATGGAAATCCTCCCAAACCGTAATTTTCCGGCTATTATTGGGACGTTCCTTCCATTCACCATCGATCAGAACAGGCGCCGGAATTTCATTTGCTTCTGCCCAGTCCGGATTTTTCAATATTGCCGCTGCTGCCATATCAAAAAGCGCGCGTGACGGTGGGTCTCCATTCATTTCAGCATGCTTAAACAGATCTGCAGAATAATCACCGAAATTGGTGAATTGGCCTCCATGGCGTCCCTCAATCGATTCTGAAATATGAGGGCCCTTGCCGGGCATCTGCTTTTCTATTTGGCCTCTAAATACCCGAACTGCTCCCGTTCCTGATCTTTTTCCATATCGCACGGTAACCATTTCAAATGGAATATCTGAATTCAGCAAGTAGTTCATCGCTGAAGTATCTGCCTCCTGGTTGTATTCTCCGGGCTCAGGATAGTTTGATCCCAGCCAGACGAGGCGCGTTCGGGAGGCCATGCGCGGCTCTTTTTCCAAAGCCAATGCAATATTGGTGAGCTTTCCTACCGCTAATAGAACCAGTTTTGAGTCGTTCTTTTCCATAGCCCGCTCAATAATAAAGTTTACTGCAGAAGCTCCATCAAACTCTTCCTGATTAACCTGTTCTCTTATCTGACGAAACGTACCGTTGGCCCCTTTCTTCAGTGGTAACAAGCCATAAGCCTGGCCCAGCTTCAGAATGCGTTTTGCCTCTTTAAAATCCAACTCTACGTTCTGGTCTTCTGAGGTTGAGTTCACGGTTACGCCCTCAATAGAAAAGGCATCGCCGCTAAACAACAAATAGGCCAACGCATGCTGATCATCGATCTCATTATTAATGTCTGTGTCGAATAAAACCCGCAGGTTTTGCTGAGCCGGACTATTATCCCCTACAGGCAGACTCTCCTTTTCTGCTGAATTACAGCCCGCAACTAATGTTAATATTAATACGGCCAGCAATAGGCCTTTCCCTTTTTTATCTGTCCCTGTTATTATAGTGTTATCCATTTGACCTATATTCATATTTTATTATTCCTTTTGAGTAAAATATCCACCGATGTATTTGTTATGTACTGCATTTTTCTGCACTCAAATTTAGCGTATTTGTTAGTATAACTAAATAATTCTATAGGTCTCTGAAACACTTCATCATAAACCCCTCTTAAGTAACTAAGAGGCCTTTGCCTGCTCTACGAAACGTTGGTACAATAGAAGGGAGGCCAAAACATAGATATCTCAAAGCGCCTTTCTATTCATTCCCTGCCTACACATTTTAGAGACTAACCCGAATTATACAACAGTTCGCAACAAGTAACATGGGTTTATCCATTTTATTCGATGACTTTCAGCTAATTTCCCATTATTTTAACAATGTAATTTTTAACTATTAAACACAAAGTCAATATGAAAGTATCAGTTGTAGGTGCCGTCGGGAATGTCGGTTCCAGCGTATCGATGTCAGTTGCACAACGCGATTTTGCACAGGAAGTAGTAATGGTTGATATTGTGCAAGAAAAAGATGGCGAGAAAATATACCCCTCCAAGGGAAGAGCATTAGATCAGTGGGAATCATCCCCTATCCATAAATTTGATACCAAGCTCACAGGCACCGTTGATTATGAAGATACCGCCGGATCCGATGTTTGCGTAATTACGGCCGGCGTACCTCGCAAACCGGGAATGAGCCGCGATGATCTGCTGGAAACCAATGCCGGAATTGTGCAGGAAGTAGTTGAAAACCTGGTAAAATACTCGCCGGAAACAGTCCTGATTATTGTATCTAACCCGCTGGACGTAATGGCCCAGGTGGCACTTGAAACCAGTGGTTTTGACTCAGGCCGCGTAATGGGGATGGCCGGCGTTCTGGATACGGCACGTTACCGTGCTTTCCTGGCTGAGGAACTGGACGTATCCCCTAAAGATATCCAGGCACTGCTGCTGGGTGGCCACGGCGACACCATGGTGCCATTGCCCCGTTTTACAACAATCAGCGGCATGCCGGTTACCCAATTTATTGATGACGACAAGCTTAAAGAAATCGTTGAACGCACCAAAGGCGGCGGCGGTGAGCTGGTTAACCTGATGCGAACCTCTGCCTGGTATGCTCCCGGTGCCGCAGCTGCACAAATGGTAGAAGCTATTGTTCTCGATCAGAACCGCATTCTGCCCTGCGCTGCCCATCTAAACGGCGAATACGGACAGGAAGAGCTGTTTCTCGGCGTTCCCGTCAAGTTGGGTGAAGGCGGAATCAAAGAAATAATAGAGGTTGACTTAAATGAAGAAGAACAACAACTTATGGATACATCAGCGGATCACGTACATTCTGTCCTTGCAGATTTCCGTGAGCTGATGAATTCA
>Ga0079226_10001278_pt1 | contig 19237 bp, 14 predicted proteins | sample Poulit2014_FD_76345 | JGI IMG/M metagenome (GOLD analysis project Ga0079226, IMG submission 76345) | Agricultural soil microbial communities from Georgia to study Nitrogen management - Poultry litter 2014 | ecosystem: Environmental > Terrestrial > Soil > Agricultural land | place: USA: Georgia... | reverse complement strand
CTTTTTATAAATGGCTGTTTTCGTATAGGAATCTTCGGCAGCGTTACATCGCACGCAGAAAATGCGTATGCATTCTCAAGGAATCTTTGTATATTTCAACTGCTAATTTCCTTTAACTGTTCAAAAATTAATTTTCCAATAACAACAATCTTTTAGAAAACAGCCTTAAAAATCAGTGGATTTCCTACAGTATAAAACAAAAAGAATGATGATGATATGAAAATTAAAGAAAGTTCAATTCAAAAAAGTCTAAAATGTACCTGTGGTTAAAAAGATGGTAGGAGTAATATTAGAATAGAATGTTGGTTTAATAAAACAAAAAAGCAGCTATAAGATAGCTGCCCATAGAAAGGTGGTGTGATGTTATAGTACAGAACATATAAAAATCATTCAAAAAACATTATCTTGCAGGGTGATCACATTCGTCACATACATTTCTGTAGCAATCGGCTTTTTCATTCATGGCGTTGCCACATTGGTGACATCTTTTTTTGGGTAGATTTCGAAAAAACTCAACAACGCTCATCATTTTTAGCATCCTCCTAATTTTCTGATAAATCCATTGTATTATAACAATATGACTTTTGTCAATAGTGTATTACAACAAAACTCGAAATCACATAAAAAGAGAAATATTAGAACAATGTTATGTTATAGTACAGTAGATGTAAAAAATTATCCTAATTATCTCGCAGGGTGGTCACATTCGTCACATATGTTTCCATAGCAATCGGCTTTTTCATTCATCTCATGACCACATTGGTGACATTTTTTCTTAGGTATATTTTTAAAAAACTCAATAACATTCATCATGTTGATCATCCTCTCAATTTTCTGATAAATCAATTGTATTACAACAGTATGCTAATTGTCAACCTTGTGTTACAACAAAATTTGAAAAAGGGCGTGTTTTTATGAAACTAACAATCCTTGGCTTTTGGGGTGGATATCCTGCTGCAGATGGGGCCACTTCAGCTTATTTATTAGAAGAAAAAAATTTTAAATTATTGCTTGATGCAGGAAGTGGTTCATTAGCTAAATTACAAAAGTACATAAATCTTAAAGATTTGAATGCAGTTATTCTGTCGCATCACCATCATGATCATATAGCTGATATTGGAGTTTTACAGTATGCAAAACTGGTCCAATCCTTTACTACAGATTGCAGGCGAACACTGCCTATTTATTCCCACAACGAAGATAAGGAAAGGTTTGATGCTTTATCTCATGATTACACGGAAGGGGTTGTATATAATCCAAATGCACCTCTTCACATAGGACCTTTTTCAATTACTTTTATGAAAACATTTCATCCTGTACCATGCTATGGAATGCGCATTACGAACGGTGAAGGAACACTTGTATACACAGCTGATACAGCTTATAAAAAAGAATGGGAAGCATTTGCTGCGAATGCGGATGTACTAATTACGGATTGTAATTTTTACGCAGATCAGGATGGGACAAAAGCAGGTCATATGACGAGTAAGGAAGGAGCTATTATCGCGGAGCATGCTAACGTAAAGCAATTAATTTTAAGCCACCTGCCACAGTACGGGGATCATTCGAGATTAATACAGGAAGCGAAACAATATTATAATGGTCCTGTTCAGTTGGCTAAAGAAGGCCTGACGTGGGAATTTAAAAGTGGAGAACAATAAGTGCAAAAAAGCTCGAATCTTTGATTGCTCAATTTTTTTAACGTAAGATATAGAAAGGCAAGGAGTATATATTAGAGGAGGCTATTATAAATGAAATTTATTGATAATAAAGGTATCACAGACCCCAGTATAAATTTAGCAATCGAGCAGTATGTTTTACAAAAGTTTGGGACAGAGGATACGTATTTACTGTTTTATATTAACCGTCCATCCATTATTATTGGGAAAAACCAAAATACAGTTGAAGAAATAAACACAGATTATGTGGATGAACAGGGAATAAAAGTGGTTCGCCGGTTGTCTGGCGGGGGAGCGGTTTACCATGATGAAGGTAATTTGAACTTCAGTTTTATAACAAAAGATGATGGTGACAGTTTTCATAACTTTGCTAAATTTACCGAACCAGTTGTCCAAGCGTTAAATAAAATGGGCGTACCCGCAGAATTACAAGGTAGAAATGATCTCGTCGTAAATGGACGTAAAATTTCCGGAAATGCAATGTTTTCTACAAAAGGGCGGATGTTCAGCCATGGAACATTAATGTTTGACTCAGAAATTGAACATGTAGTCTCTGCGTTAAATGTTAAGAAGGAAAAAATACAATCTAAGGGAATAAAATCGATCCGAAGTCGTGTAGCGAATATAACAGAATTTCTTGATGAAAAAGTAACAATGGATGACTTTAAAGAGCTTATTTTGCGCTATATTTTTAATGTTGATGACGTTAAAGATGTACCACGCTATGAATTGACTGAAGAAGACTGGGAAAATATTCATCAAATCTCGAAAGAACGTTACCAAAACTGGGATTGGAATTTCGGCAAATCACCTGCCTATAATATAAAAGAAAGCTATAAATTTGATTCAGGTTTAGTTGATGTGCGATTAAATGTGAGAAAAGGCATCATCGAAAATTGCAAGGTTTATGGAGATTTCTTTGGTCTTGGTGACGTCAAAGTAATTGAAGACCAATTAGCAGGTGTCCGGCATAATCGTCTTGCTATTGAAGAAGCGTTAAAAGATGTAGATGTTTCCCATTATCTAGGAAAAATCACGAAAGAGGAGTTTGTTCAATTAATTTATTAATGCCAAATGAATACGTTTATATAACACTCTCTCCATAATAAAAGCAGCCTAATTTTTTACATAGGCTGTTTTAATTTTTTAAAAATTCTATTTTAAGACTTGAAAAAATAGTAGCAGTAATTTACACTTGATAGTGAATTGAATGATTATTCATTCATTAATGCAGGGAGGATTATTTATGAATTTAAGTGAACAACTTTCAGTGACAGCCAAGAATTATCCACATAAGTCTGCCTATATTTTTCAAGGGGAAAAAACGAGCTATTTAGAGTTAGAAGGTGCAGTTACTAAATTTGCATCCCAACTAAAAGCGTTAGGCTATCAACGAGGGGATCATATTGCATTAGTGGCTGGGAACAGTCCTCATTACATTATCAGCTTATATGGTGCTCTTCGCATCGGTGCGGTTATTATTCCAGTTAATCCAATGTATACTCCACAAGAACTGTCCTATATTTTAAACAATGGAGATGTGAAAGCAGTTATTACGATGGATGTATTAGTGGAAAAATTTGAAGCTATTAAAGATAAGCTGCCACAAATCAACCATTACATAGTTTGTGAAACAACTTCGGAGATGGCGACGACTGAAGAACAATCCTTCCCCGGAGAAATGAAATCGTTTACAAATATGGTTCGCGAAGGCAGCCCTATATTGGATGCACCGGAATTAAATGAAGAAGATGTAGCACTAATTTTATATACATCTGGAACAACCGGAACACCAAAAGGAGCGATGCTTACACATAAAAATCTTTACTCCAATGCGAAGGACACTGCTGATTACTTAGCGATCAACGGGGAGGATCTTGTGATTGCAGCATTGCCAATGTTCCATGTCTTCTGTTTAACCGTTGCGCTAAATGCCCCGTTAATGAATGGGGGAACCATTATTATTTTACCGAAGTTTTCCCCTACATCCGTTTTTAAGGTTGCTAAAGATCATAAAGCTACTATATTTTTTGGTGTTCCTACAATGTATAATTACTTATTACAAAGCTCTGAAGGCCATGAAAATGATTTTAGTAATATTCGTTTATGTATTTCTGGAGGAGCGGCGATGCCGGTCACTCTATTAAAAGAGTTTGAAAAAGTATTTCAAGTTATTGTATCAGAAGGATATGGATTGTCAGAAGCTTCTCCTGTAACCTGCTTTAATCCACTTGATCGTCAAAGAAAGCCTGGATCAATCGGTTGTAATATTGTGAATGTCAAAAATAAAGTTGTCGATGAATTTGGAGAAGAGGTTGAGGTTGGAGAAGTAGGAGAGCTTATTTGCAAAGGCCCTCATATCATGAAGGGATATTATAAAATGCCGGAGGAAACTGCTGTTGCATTAAAAGATGGATGGCTTTATACAGGAGATATGGCCCGTATGGATGATGAAGGGTATTTTTATATTGTCGATCGTAAAAAAGATATGATTCTTGTCGGAGGCTATAATGTTTATCCAAGAGAAATTGAAGAAGTCCTACATCAGCATCCAAATGTTTTAGAAGCTGCTGTGATAGGCATTCCAGATCCAAACGTGGGGGAAGCAGTCGTTTGCTACGTGGTTACAAATGATCATTCACTAACAGAAGAAGCTTTGATAGAATTCTGTTCTGCTAATTTAGCTAAGTATAAAGTCCCGAGTAAAATTGAATTTTTGGACGAACTGCCGAAAAATACAACCGGCAAAATTCTTCGTAAAAGTTTACGTGAAAATATAGCTAATAAATAAAGAAAAGTGCTGTTTCAATGGGAGAACACCTCATAATTGAAGCGGCATTTTTTTAAAAAAACAAAAAAGATACAACAAACAGTTTAAAAAAGATACATATTTTAGAAAATTGTATCTTTTTGTATCTTTTTTCCTGTAAATCTGGTAAATTAGTTCTAAAGCCTCTTTCTTTTTTCGATAAATGAAGAAAGGATGACTATTTAACATGTTGAATGAATACTATTCATCAGCAAATAAATCACCAAGTGAAATTACTCCACTAACAATGGCTGTTTTGGCACAGCAAGATGAAAATGGTAATCCAAGTACATTTGTATTGGAAGAAGAGTCAGAATACATTGTCAATAACTCCCCAAGTAAAATCATTAATAACGCCTGCATTTATTTTGGTGCAAGCCTCAAAGGGAAGCAAGAAGGGACCAGGAATATTTGCGGTATTACCCATAAAGCACCGATTTCTATTGATCCCTTTAGCGGAATGTATTTTTTCCCGACGATGTCTCCGTCCAATCCTAAATGTTCCTGGATTGCTCATTCTCATATTGATAAAGTGAATAAAGCTGATAATCAATGTACAGAAATACATTTTAAGAATGGAAAGAAAATTATCATTGATATATCATTTGGCTCTGCACTGAATCAAATACAGCGTACGGCACAATTTCGCTATATACTTGATAATCGAATTAAGCATTTGCAGAAAAAGCAGGGAGATCCGGATAAAGAGCCTTTACCATAAGTTCTTGTATAATCGCTTCTACTTTTTTACGAATAGCAGGATTAAAATAATTACGTTTTTCTTCCCTCCCTTGACATAGAAACAGAAAGGATGAAAACGATTCATTTTTATTGAGTGTAACAACATTTATTTTTTTATCTTTCATTGTTTTCCGTAATTGTCTGCGTTCATCTGTTGCATTAGAAGCCATTTTTTCCAAAAGTTCTGTGTACGGTTCTTTAATTTTGAAGCCTCCTTTTTGGATATGCTTCATATCTTGTTCGATAACAACAATTGCCATCGAGAGAAATAAAAAACGAGAGGCTATTTGCAGTTCATCTTTATTTAAATAGCGCATCAGAAATCCTCCTCCACAAAAAGGAACGTTTGTTCTATTATATGATAAAACAAAGAAAAAATACATGAAAAAGAAAAAATATTTTTCGAGATGAAACGAAAGAGGCTTATGTTTACTTTTTACTTTGTAGATTTTAATGTTTACATTAAAATAAATATAGATAGACTAATATATATACATCGTAAATACATGTTTTTATGAGGATGAGGGGATCTGGTGGCTAAATGTATTTATTTAACATCATATCAGATGGGAAGCAATTGCTTGAAAATGATCAATTAGACAATTATATTATGGATTTGCTAAATCATTATGAAAGTTTAGGGCCTTTACCAGGGATTTTATTACCGTTTATTGAAGCATTTCTCCCTTTTTTGCCGTTAGTTGTATTTGTTTTAGCGAATGGTGCTGCATACGGATTACTGGAGGGCTTCTTATTATCGTGGTTAGGATCAAGTCTTGGTTCCATACTTGTTTTTTTTATTATACGCAAGCTTGGTGATAAGCGAATTTTCATAGCAATACGGAGAAATAAACAAGTCAATAAAGTCACAAACTGGCTGGAGAAGCGTGGCTTTGGTCCACTATTTTTGTTATTGTGCTTTCCGTTTTCTCCTTCATCTGTTATCAATGTTGTAGCTGGTTTATCAAAAATCAGTATACAACAATTCATTTTAGCTGTTTTCTTAGGGAAATCAGTAATGATTTTTTCGATAGCTTATGTTGGATCAAGTATTGTATCATTTGCTAAGCATCCGGTTAAAACAATCATTGTTGGTGTTTGTATTATGCTATTTTGGATGTTAGGCAAGTATATTGAAAAAAGATTACAGAAAAAAACAATATGGAAGGATACTGAGATGGACAACGATTAAAGACGTTCCAAACAGGGTATATTACAAATAAAATAACTGTGGAGGAAACCATATGAAAAAAGTGAATTATCGCCGATTAATTCCAGTTATTTTATTTGTTGCTTTTTTTGGGATGCTTTTTCGTTCGAATTTGTTTACAAGTTATGTTGTAGATGGTAAATCAATGGAGCCGACACTTCATGATGGCAATTTATTAATGGTTAATAAAATTGCATATGATTTAAAAGATGTGGTTCGTTTCGATGTCATTGTGTTTCATGCAAATACAAAAGACGATTATGTTAAGCGAGTCATTGGATTGCCTGGTGATGAAATCGTATATAAACAAGATAAACTTTATGTAAATGTGGAGTATGTGCAGGAGAGATTTCTTCATTCCTTAAAAGTAGGAAGTACACATGAACCGTTTACAAATGATTTTACATTAATGGAAATTACCGGACATAAAAAAGTACCAGAAGGAAAGCTATTTGTAATGGGAGATAATCGCCCGGACAGCCTAGACAGTAGGTCATTTGGTTTTATATCTATTGAACAGCTAGTTGGAAAAGTAGATGTCAAATATTGGCCGCTTTCTTAGGTGTTTGAAGACTAGTTAATAGTATGTTAAAACTTCTATCTTTGATAAAATAAGATAGAAGTTTTACTTTTTAGAAAAACGATTCATAAAAAGAATGTGGATGATATAAATGGGGGATGAAAATGGGACTCCGGTTTTTGTTGGGAAGGGCTGGAACTGGTAAAAGCAGTCGGACATTAGATGAAATAAAAGAAAAATTGCAGAATGACCCACAGGGGCCATCGATATTCTATATCGTTCCTGATCAAATGACCTTCCAGCAAGAATATGCATTATTTAAAGATGAAAATATTAAAGGAAGTATTCGTGCGCAAGTGGTTAGTTTTTCCAGATTAGCTTGGCGAATATTGCAGGAGACTGGTGGATCTACACGGCAATTTATTAGCTCAGTAGGAATTCAAATGATGCTCAGGAAGATTATCGAAGAGAAGCAAACAGATTGGCGTATGTTCCAAAAAGCAGTAGAAAAGCAGGGATTTTTAGAGCAATTGGAAAAAATGATAACTGAGTTTAAAAGGTACTGTATTACCCCAGACATTCTTGATGAACAGATAGAAAGTATTAATCAATTTGTTCATCAATCTCCGCACGAAGAAGCTTTAACAAAGAAATTAGAGGATTTATCTTATATTTATGAAAAACTCGTCTATGCCTTACAAGATAACTATATTGATAGTGAAGATCAATTACAGCTATTAGCAGAAAAAATTAGTGAAGCCACGTTATTAGAAGGGGCAACTATTTATATTGATGGATTTTATCGATTTACACCACAGGAATTGCTCGTTGTAGAGGAATTATTAAAGATCTGTAAAAATGTAACGATCACTTTAACCGTTGACAATCTAGACGATGAGTCGGTATCAGAAATGGATTTGTTTTATCAAACAACGGAAACATATTATAAATTACAAGGAATAGCTGCGAAAAACCAAATTCCAGTTCAAGAAACTGTTGTGTTAGATCCTGAACATGGAAGATTTAGGGACAGGCCCTATTTCGCTCATTTGGAACGTAATTTTGACGTCTGGCCTTCACCCGCATATGAAGGAGGCGAAGTACCCCTGAAGATTGCGGAAGCAGTTCATCCCCGCGCAGAAGTGGAAGGTGCTGCACAAGAGATTATTCGGCTTGTTCGTGAAGAAAAATATCGTTTTCGTGATATAGCCATCTTTATTAGACAAACAGATGTGTATCATGATTTAATCGCAACCATTTTTCGTGACCATGGTATACCTGTATTTATTGATGAAAAACGTACCATGTTAAACCATTCCCTTATTGAATTTATTCGTTCCTCCCTAGAAGTAGTTGAAGGAAATTGGCGTTATGATGCAATTTTTCGTGTGCTAAAAACGGGATTCATACCATCGTTAGACACTGAATTTCCGTTAACTAATGACGCTATTGATGAATTGGAAAACTATGTACTCGAATATGGGATTCGTTCAAGGGAGAGCTGGACGGGAGATAAGGAATGGATTTTCAAGAGATTCAAAGGATTTGACCAAACGACTCAAACGGATTCCGAGAAGAAAAAACAACAACATATTAATCGTTATCGATTCCAAGTGGTGAGTGCTTTACAAGACTTTGATAAGCAAATAAGAAGTGCTAAGACGGTGTATGATTTTTGTGAGGTTACCTACACATTACTGGAAAAGCTGAATGCTCCTAAACGGCTCGAAAAAATACGAGAATACTATGATGATCAAGGTGAGCTCGAAAAAGGAAGAGAACAAGAACAAGTATGGAATGCTGTTATTCAATTACTGGAAGAGATGGTTGAAATGGATGGAGATGAAAAAATGAGTCTAGCAACATTTCGGTCAACACTTGAAGCGGGTTTTGAATCATTGAAATTTGCCCATGTTCCACCGAGTATCGATCATGTTATTGTTGGTACGATCGATCGTTCGCGAATTAGCGGAATTAAATGTTCCTTTTTACTTGGTGTTAATGACGGTATATGGCCGATGAAGCCGTCTGCAGATAGTGTGATTAATGAGCAAGAAAGAGAAATACTTGCTGAACATGGACTTGAACTGGCTGAAAGCAGCAAGCGCCAATTACTTGATGACTGGTTTTATATTTATATTGCCTTTACTGCTGCGAGAGATAGACTTTGGGTAAGTTATCTGCTAAGTGATGAGGAAGGTAAATCGAAAATGCCCTCACAATTGATAAAGCGAATGGAAGATTTATTTCCATCTTGCTGTGAACATATTTTATTGCAAGATCCCGATGAGTTGGTTGAGGCAAAACGATTTATTACAACCCCATTAAAAACGAGAGCAGCATTAACAACGCAATTAGCTAGAAACCGAAAAGGCTATCCGATTCAGTCGGTTTGGTGGCATGTCCTTAACTGGTATATCAAAAATCACGGGAAGTATAGTACAACATACATGATTTTACAAAGCCTCTATTATCAAAATCAGCCTATCAATCTATCAAAAGAGACTGCTCGCAAATTATATCCAAAACAAGTGAAGGCGAGTGTGTCACGGCTGGAAACATATTATCGCTGTTCATATCAGCATTTTGTAAAGTACAGCTTAGGATTAGAGGAGAGAAGAACGTATAAACTGGACGCTCCAGATATAGGGCAATTGTTTCATGAAGCTTTGAAAACAATTACAGAATGGATTCAAGTGGAGGACAGAAACTTTGCTGAATTAACAAAAGAAGATTCAAGCAGTTATGCGCAAAGAGCAATGGTTCAATTAGCTCCAGTTTTGCAGAATCAAATTTTGCATAGTTCGAACCGTTATAAATATATCCAATACAAGCTCCAAGAGGTGATTGCACGTGCTACCTTTATATTAAGTGAACAAGCACGAAGGAGTAATTTCTCACCAGTTGGACTAGAACTTGGGTTTGGTACAAATCAAAAACTGCCACCGCTCTCCATGCCGCTTCCAAATGGATATGAATTAATATTGCGAGGCAGAATTGATCGGGTAGATAAAGCATTAAATGAGGACTCCTTATTCTTAAGAATTATTGACTATAAATCAAGTGCAAGAGGGCTAAATTTAGTGGAAGTATACTATGGATTAGCCTTGCAAATGCTCGCTTATTTAGATGTAGTCCTATCTCATTCAGAGACGTGGCTGGGGACAAAGGCAAATCCTGCAGGAGTACTTTATTTTCATGTGCATAATCCAATGATTTCCGAAAATCAAAAAATCGAGGATCTCGAAATTGAAAAAGAAATTTTTAAACAATATAAAATGCAAGGGCTGCTGATTTCCGATGAACAGATTGTAAAAATGATGGATACATCCCTTGAATCAGGGACAAGCCAAATTGTACCAGCGGGCGTAAAGAAAAATGGCGGATTTCGCAGCAGTTCGAAAGTGGCTGACAAAGATACGTTTGCTAGTTTACAAACGCACATACACCATTTGATGAAACTGGCAGGAATCGATATAACATCCGGTGGTATTGATTTAAATCCTTTTCAGCATAAACAAAATACTGCTTGCACGTATTGTCCTTTTCTCTCCGTTTGTCAATTTGATCCTACCCTGGAAGGAAATAAATATCGAAAGCTAACTGATATGAAAGATGATGATGTTTTAGAAATAATTCGCAGAAAGGAAGAAAAGAAGTGGTGAGCTGGACAAAAGAGCAGGAAGAAGCGATTTATACAGATGGCAGTGATATCCTTGTTGCAGCAGCTGCCGGTTCTGGGAAAACAGCTGTATTAGTGGAACGGATTATTCAAAAATTGCTAAACAAAGAAAACCCAGTAGATATTGATTCTTTACTTGTTGTTACATTCACAAATGCTGCTGCTCAGGAAATGAGAAACCGTGTTGGATTAACGCTGGAAAAAGCATTAGCAGAAAACCCAGCATCTAATCATTTAAAAAAACAGCTGTCTTTATTGCAGCGGGCTTCCATCTCTACGTTACACTCCTTTTGTATGGATGTAGTAAAACAGTATGCTTATTTACTTGATCTCGATCCATCTTTCCGAATTGCTAATGATATGGAAGCTGATTTAATGAAACAAGATGTGATGGATGACTTATTTGAAGAATGGTACGGCAAAGAAGGAGAAGAACAGGAACGCTTTTTTGCTGTCGTAGACCGTTTTTCTAGTGATCGAAGCGATGTAGATGTTGAAGAGGTCATTCGTAAGTTGTATGCATTTGCAATTAATCACCCCTGGCCTGACCTGTGGCTTGATGAGCTAGCGCAAACCTATGATGTCCCTGAAGATTGCCAAGAACAGGAACTTGTTTGGCTGGAAATTCTTAAACGGGAAGTGCGCATGCAACTAAAAGCAATTGAAGAAGAAATCTCTCTTGCGCTAAAGATTGCAGAGTCAAGTGATGGACCTGTCCAATACGTGGAGGCAATTGAATCAGATTTAGCCAATGTACAGCAGGCATATAAATATATAGGCAGCTGGGATGACTTACAAGTATTTATGGCTTCTAGTACATTTGTGAGCTTATCAAGAAAAAAGACAGAATGTGATAGTGGAAAGAAAGAAAAGGTAAAAAAACTGCGGGATGGCTATAAAGATCGCTGGAAAAAAATGAAGGAAAAATGGTTCATGCGCAACCTTCAGGGGCATATTAGCGATATGAGGGAACTTGCTCCCGTCATCAAACAACTTACTGCACTAGTAAAGCAATTTAAGGAGAAATTCACAAAACAAAAAAGAGAAAAAGCAATTGTTGACTTTTCGGACTTGGAGCACTTTTGCCTGCAATTATTTTTAGATGCATCATCTACAGCAGGCAATCCAATACCATCATCTGTTGCAAGGCACTTCCAAGAACAATTCAGTGAACTATTAGTCGATGAATATCAGGATGTAAACCGCGTACAAGAAACCATTCTAATGCTATTAAGCGATCAAAGCGGTAGTGGGAATATGTTTATGGTTGGTGATGTCAAACAAAGTATTTACCGTTTCCGCCATGCGGAACCAACGCTCTTTATTGAAAAGTATAATCGTTTCGCAAAAGAAGAACATGCTGGAAAACGAATAGATCTAGCACGTAACTTCCGAAGCCGAGAAGATGTTTTAACAGGTGCTAACTATATCTTTAGACAAATTCTTGATGAAGAGTTAGGTGACATTCAATATGATGCAGATGCTGAGTTAATTTATGCCAATAAAATGTATGACGTATTAGAAAATAGCGAAACAACTCCTGAATTTCTCATTATTGACCAGGAAGCGGATGAAGCATCAAAGAATACTTTAGAAGAAGAGGATTATCGAGATTTGGAAAAAGCTCAGCTGGAAGCAAGAGCATATGCAGAAAAAATAAAAGCTTGGATTGGACAGAAAGAAAGTGCCCCCCTTCAGATCGTTGATAAAGCTACTGGAAAGCAGCGTGATATCCAATACCGTGATATTGTTATCCTGCAACGTTCGATGGGACAGGCACCGACAATGGTTGAGGAGTTAAAAAATCAAGGTATACCTGTTTATGCAGAACTATCGACAGGTTATTTCGATGCCATTGAAATCAAAATATTGATTAGCTTATTAAAAGTGATCGATAATCCACGTCAAGATATCCCGCTAGCATCTGTATTACGTTCACCGATCGTTGGATTAAATGAAGAAGAGTTAGCTTCTATTCGTTTAGCAGGTCAAAGGAAGCCCTTTTATGATGCTTTAAAACAGTTCAAAAATCAAAATAATAATGAAACGTCTACAAAAGCTGCGAATTTTCTAGAACAATTAAGACAATTTCGGATAGCTTCCAGACAAGGGGCTTTATCGGAATTAATTTGGCAAATTTATCGTGAAACAGGCATTTATGATTTTGTTGGTGGGATGCCCGGCGGTCGTCAACGCCAGGCGAATTTACGTGCGCTATATGACCGGGCCCGCAGCTATGAAACAACATCATTTCGGGGGTTATTCCGCTTCTTGCGTTTTATTGAGCGCATGGAGGAAAATGGAGAGGACCTTGGAGCTGCAAGAGCACTTAGTGAACAAGAAGATGTTGTGCGCATGATGACGATTCACAGCAGTAAAGGGCTTGAATTTCCAGTCGTTATTTTAGGCGGAATGGATAAACAGTTTAATATGCAGGATTTAAACCAAAAGTATTTATTGCATAAAGATCTTGGGTTTGCAAGCAAGTATATTGATCCAATCAAGCGAATTACGTATCCGACATTGTTTTATTATGCCCTTCGTGAGGAAAAGTCACGTGAACTTTTAGCAGAAGAAATGCGTGTGCTTTATGTAGCGCTAACTCGTGCTAAAGAAAAATTGGTTATGATCGGGAATGTATCAAGTTTTGAGAAGAAAAGAGACAAATGGGAAAAGATGCTTGAATATTCACAGTGGGTTTTACCTGTTCACTTTCGTGCTGAGGCCAAAAGTTATCTGGATTGGGTAGGTCCTGCGCTTATCCGGCATAACGATAATGATGTACTTAGAGCGGAGCAAGGATCTAATGATGAAATATCTTCTGAGATACGGTTAGATCCTTCGAACTGGAAAGTAACTATTGTACATGGCAGTGCTTTAGCAAATTTAACAGAAAAAAAGGAAGAAGCGGATAAACAATTAGAAGAACATATCATTAACTGGAAGCCGATTACAATGGATAACAGAGAAATGGAGCAATGGGTGGATGAACGTCTATCATATACGTATCCGTTTCAGGAATCTGCTGAATCCCGGGCGAAACAAACGGTAACGGAAATAAAACGCCAGCGGGAATTAAAGGATGAATACAGCGCTGACCAAATCGTTAAACCTTTTCAACCATCCATTGTCAAACGGCCAAATTTCATGCAAAAAGAAAAAATAATTACTGCTGCTGAAAGAGGAACAGCAATGCATACAGTAATGCAGCATTTACCAATGACAAAATCATTGAATGAAGAGGAAATAGAGGAATATACAGAAGTCCTCGTAGAACGTGAAATTCTTACAAAACAAGAAGCAGAAATTATTGATATTAGGGCTATTAGAGAGTTTTTTATGACGGATATTGCTGCTTGTATGATGAATGTCTCAACGATTTATCGTGAGGTACCGTTCAGCATAACATTGCCCGCAAGTGAGATTTATGCATCGTGGAAAAGCGATGTGGACGAACAGGTACTCATTCAAGGTGTCATTGATTGTCTGATACCGAAAGAAGATGGTTGGATGCTTTTAGATTACAAAACGGATGTTATTGATGGGAAAGTAACAGAACAAATGATAAATAAACTTAGAGCAAAATATGAAGTTCAGATGAATCTTTACCGTCATGCGATTGAACAGATTTGGCGTCAACCTGTAAAAGAGACATATCTTTATTTCTTTTCCAAACAATTAATGGTGAAAGTTCCAACAAAATAAAACATTTGTATTTGAAGCTAAGCTCGCTAAAAAGTGAGTTTAGCCTTTTTTCATCATTGGGGCGATTTTCATGATTTTAGACAAAAAGAGTGAGATTAATTACATGTATGAAGGAATTTCTTTGATTGTACCGAATTGTAGTATAGATAAATAGATATTATTGGAAGGGATGCATACAAGTAATGAAACATTCGGCTGTGCCTATAAAAGAAAAAAATCGCCTTGCATGGATTGATGCAGCAAGGGGATTCGCAATTTTGGGTATATTCATCGTAAATGTTGGTGGGTTTTCTGCTCCATATTTTTTATATGGGGGAGCGGAAGAGGCGTGGCCTTCAGGCGTCAATCAATTTGTACAAGTAATCATTGACATCTTTTTCCAAGCTAGTTTTTATACATTATTTTCCATGCTGTTCGGCTTTGGGTTTCAGCTGATGAAAGATAGTGTAGTTCAAAAGGGATTACGCTTATACCCATTTTTAACAAGGAGAATGTTTATTTTAATTGGATTTGGTATAGTTCATGCTTTTTTCATCTGGTATGGAGATATTTTACTTTCATATGGAGTGATCGGTTTATTTTTGCTTTTCTTTGTAAAGGTAAAAGATAAAACATTGCTCATGTGGGGATTTGGTTTATTAGGTGCTTGTACCGTTTTAATTACACTCGCATTGTATGCAGGGCGGGATTTACTTGATGTCACACAGGAAACCTCAATAAATCAAGCAATGGAAAGTTATCAAAGCAATAATTTATCTATTATTTGGTCACAAAATTATACAGACTGGATGTATTCAAATGGTGCTGGCTTTTTATTAATGTTTTTTGTTCTTTTACCGTTGTTTTTATTCGGCATGTATATCGCAAGAAAGAGATGGCTGCATGAGCCTAAGCGCCATCACTCCTTGTTGCAATCACTATGGATGATTAGTTTGGTATTATTTACTGTTTTTAAAATAGGGCCTTATTTATACGGCAATCCGTCATGGTTTATGTTTATGCAGGATAATATAGGTGGAACTGCTTCTGCACTCTTTTATATTATTTCTATTACATTGCTTGCACAGACAAATGTTGGGAAGAAGTTGATTAATCATTTGTCCTATGTTGGGCGAATGTCATTAACGAACTATATGATGCAATCGGTTATTTGTTTTATCTTATTTTATGGGATTGGCTTTGGGCTTTATGGATCCGTTAGCCCATCATTAGGAGTTATGATCGCACTGCTTGTTTTTGGCGGTCAAATCTTTTTTAGCAAATGGTGGGTTACGAACTATCGGTTCGGTCCATTTGAATGGGTGTGGAGAAGTTTGACGTATATGAAACGTCAGCCTTTCCGAAAAAAGCAAGCGGATTGTTGATCAAGTGAAATAAAGACATCAGAAGTTTTTAGAAAAAATGCGAGTGTCCTTTTTAGGGATACCCGCATTTTAAAATTACTTGTTAAATACTTCTTTAATCTGATCCAAAGCCCATGTTAGTTCTTTTTTAGTAATAATAAGTGGAGGAGCGAATCGAATGACATTTTCATGTGTTTCTTTGCATAAAAGCCCTTTTTCCTTTAAAGCTTCGCAGTACGGGCGAGCTGCTTCAGTTAGTTCAACTCCAATAAATAGGCCTTTTCCTCGGACTTCCTTAATAACTGGATTCTTAATATTTTTCAATTCACCCATCAAATAATTACCGAGCTCTAGTGAGCGTTCAGCTAATCTTTCATCTTCAATAACATCCAATGAAGCTGAAGACACGGCACACGCTAAAGGATTTCCTCCAAATGTGGAACCGTGTGAACCGGGGTTAAATACACCAAGAATCTTCTTATTTGCAACAACACAGGAAATAGGGAAGACTCCGCCGCCTAAAGCTTTTCCTAATATGAAGATATCAGGTGAGACATTTTCCCAGTCACAAGCGAACATTTTTCCTGTCCGTGCTAAGCCTGCTTGAATTTCATCTGCAATATAAAGCACATTATTTTCTTTACAAACTTCATAGGCTTCTTTTAAAAAACCTTCAGGAGGAATAACAATACCCGCTTCACCTTGAACCGGTTCGAATAAAAATCCAGCAGTATTTTCATTAATCGCATTTTTTAGTGCGTCAATATCACCATAAGGAATAATTTTAATACCTGGCAGCATGGGGCCAAACCCACGTTTATATTCATTTTCTGATGACAGAGATACAGCGGTCATCGTTCTGCCATGAAAATTACCTTCACATGCAATGATTTCTGCTTTGTTCTCGGCAACCCCTTTTACATCGTAAGCCCAGCGTCTTGCTGCTTTAATCGCTGTTTCTACAGCTTCTGCACCAGTGTTCATTGGCAGTGCCATATCTTTATTCGTTAATTTACAAATTTTTTCATACCAAGGCCCAAGTTGATCATTATGAAATGCTCGTGATGTTAAGGTTACTGCATCTGCTTGCTTTTTTAATGCTTCTATAATTCTTGGATGGCGATGTCCCTGATTAAGAGCAGAGTAAGAACTTAGCATATCCATATACCGATTGCCTTCAGGGTCTTCTATCCAAACACCCTTGGCATGTGAAACGACGACAGGAAGCGGATGATAATTTTTTGCGCCGTATTCCTGAGTTTGATCAATGATTTGTTGACTTATTTGTGACATACGATCCCTCCCATAAAATACATTCAACTAAAGTATAACAGTTTTTATTAAATTTTCCGATGAAGTGAAATGTAAAGAATGTTCAAAGATAATTCATATGTATTCCCATTATTTACATGATATGATATCGTTAAGATGTAGTTGGACTTTCAAGGAAGAAAGAGGAGGTACAAATATGGCACATATGCATATTACATCATGGGTACTTGCATTTATTCTAATCATTCTTGTTGCAATGTTTTACAAACAAGGGAAAGTAAAACCGGGAAAAATACTTCATATGATTTTACGCTTAGATTATTTATTTATTCTGTATACCGGAGGAAGTCTGCTAGGTGATTATTTTTCCTCAACGATTGGGCACACTGGCGAAGTAATTATAAAAGTGATTGCCGGATTATGGGTTATTATGGCAATGGAAATGATAGGGGTAAAACTTAGTAAAGATAAAAGTGCAAAGGGCTGGGTAATTCAATTAGTTATTGCAGCAATTATTGCAATAGCTCTAGGATTCGGTCGCCTGCCATTAGGTGTATTACCATAGAATGAAAAAGACGAAGAACTGTTCCATTCGGGCAGTTCTTTTTTGATGAAAAGGAAATATGAAGTATTTTCAACAAAATAGCGTTTTTTATTGACTATTATTGTGTAAAGTTAATAATAGGAAATGAACAATAAGAAATTCGGGGGAACTTATATGAAAAAAGTCGTACTCATTCTGTTAGCTGTACCATTTTTATTAATAGGAGCTAAGCCAATTATGGCAGAAAATGAGGCAGGGTTACAGGAAGAAATCATTTATAATATACTTGTCGACCGTTACAATAACGGGGATAATACATTGAATGGGCAAGTTAGTGTCGATGACCCATATGCGTATCATGGCGGGGATATTAAAGGAATTATTGATAAATTGGACGAAATCCAAGAGCATGGTTTTACAGCGATTACCCTTTCTCCAATTATGGAAAATGCAGATAATGGCTATCATGGTTATTGGATTGAAGATTATTATAATGTTGAACAGCAATTTGGCACAATGGAAGATGTTCAAACACTTGTAGAAGAAGCACATAAAAGAGATATGAAAGTTATATTGGAATTTGTAACAAATTATGTTGCGGACTCTCATGAAATTATCAGTGACCCGGATAAAGCAGATTGGCTGAAAGAAAATAAACTAGAAATCCAGGAAGAGACAAAGTGGCTGGAGCATGCCGCTGTTTTAAATCAAGAGAATCCAGCTGTCAGGGAATATTTGTTTGATGCTGCAGCGTTTTGGATAAATGAGACAGACATTGATGGTTTTAAATTACATGCCGCAGATATGGCTTCAGATGAGTTTTTAAAGAAATTTACTTCATCGTTGAAAGAGATAAATCCTGACTTTTATATACTTGCAGATGTGATGCAGGATAATCAAAGGATAAAAGAATTAAAAAACATTCCTGCTATTGATGCAGTAGATAATCAAAAAGTGCGGAAGGAATTAAATGAAGTATTTGATCAATCTGGTCAAGGCCTAGCCCCGCTAAATCAGCATTTGGAAGAAAAAAATAATACGCTTGATTTGCTCTCTGTTGATAATAAAAATACAAAGCGATTTTCTCAAGCTGTTGCTGAAAATGGACGTAAAGCATCTACTGTTTGGCAATTGGCATTAACTTACATGTATACTACTCCAGGGGTCCCCAGCATTTACCAAGGCTCTGAAATTCCGATGTATGGGGAAGGGGTTCCTGAAAGTCAAATGATGGTTTTATTTAATAGCGGGGAACAAGACATACCGGAATTCCTTGGACGTATTTCATCAATTCGAACTGAATTTCCCGCTTTAGTGCATGGTGATTATGAAGAAGTAGGGTCTAGTGGTGCGATGAGTGTCTTTAAACGCACGTATAAAGATGAAACATTATATGTTGCAATTAATAATGATAGCGAGTCGCGTTCTGTTTCAGTAACTGATATTGATTCAGGTTTGCAATTAAAAGGGTTGCTTGGTGATAATCTTGTTAGAGAAAAGGAAAACGGAGAATTTAAAATAGGCATTCCTCGCGAAACAGCAGAAATATATGTCGTAGAAGAAGATACGGGCATTAATTGGTTATTTATTGCCTTTATTCTTGGAGTTTTTTTCCTATTTATCTTCGCCGTTATCTACCTAAGTCGTAAACAGAAAAAAAGAAACTGACCTTATAAAAGTACCCGATCAAGTAGGCTTTTCTAAAAAGATCTCTTGATCGGGTACTTTTCTG
>Ga0079226_10001277_pt1 | contig 19252 bp, 16 predicted proteins | sample Poulit2014_FD_76345 | JGI IMG/M metagenome (GOLD analysis project Ga0079226, IMG submission 76345) | Agricultural soil microbial communities from Georgia to study Nitrogen management - Poultry litter 2014 | ecosystem: Environmental > Terrestrial > Soil > Agricultural land | place: USA: Georgia... | reverse complement strand
TACACTATGACTATTATTTTTACCTCTAAGATAGTGGGCTATGCATGTATTTTTACGGGAAATGTGCGAACAACCCAATATATCCAGCAGAAGATGAGGTTTGTAACTGGTGTTCTTTTTGTTATTTTTCCGCTTTCTTATCGTTGTTCATATCTATAATCGAACCAAAAAGCAAAAAAGGGGCATGATTTTCAAAAAAAAATTTTATAAAATCTGCCCCTTTTTCATGATTTATTTCGATTATAGAGGTGCAAGGGTGTCTCATTCAGACAAAGAAAGCTTTCACCAGCTCAATGAACCGCATGACGATTGGCGGCTGGTAGCGGTTTTTATCATAGGCGAGGTAGACAATGCGCGAGATGTGGGCGTCGTCAATTGTTTTGATCGCACAGTCAATCTGTTTGGCATAGCGGACATAGTTTTCCGGGACGACGGTGATCCCGAGGCCCTCCTCCACGAGGCTGCATCCGGTTTCGAAACGCTCGATTTCAAATTGGATATCCGGTTTGACGCCGGATTTGCTGAAGGCGTTCAGGATATCCTGCCGTGTCTGGAAGCCTTCTTTGCAGACGATGAAATTTTCCCCTTCCAGGTCATCAATATGCAATGTCTCTTTCCGGATAAGATGATGCTGAGGCGGGATGAGTGCAACGAGATTTTCTTCATAGATCGGGATGGTTTCGATGTCTTCCTGATGGATGTACTGATTGGTGATGGCCAGGTGAATCTCAAAATTGTTCAAAGCCTTTTTCACGTCCGTGAGGCTTAAGGTTTCCAGCAGGCTGACGCGCACATTATGGTATTCCGCTTTGAAACGGGTCAGGATGTCAGGCACGAAAAACATCGATGACTCGATAAGGCCGATTGACAGTTCGAGCGGGCCCTGCTGCTTGAGGCGGTCCATTTCAAACGAGACGTGTTCATGATGATGCAGCAGTTTTTGTGCCTCCTGATAGAGGATCTGACCTTCCTTGGTGAGACGGAGATCACGTGCGGAACGGTCAATCAGGGTAAGACCGACTTCGGATTCAAGCTTTTTGATGGCGGCACTTAAAGATGGCTGGGAAATGTGCAGCAGGCTGGCAGCTCTCGTATAAGTGTGTTCATCAGCAACAGTTATGAAATATTTCAGTTGGCGAATATCCATGGTTCACTCCCCTATAGATGAAAACTATCAAAATATGAAAAATTAGTATTAGTCATTATATCATGGATACACTATAATAATCATTAAAATTAATATATTCAGAAATTCAGAAATTTACATCATGAATTGGGGTGGTTGATATTTATACAGACAAAGACGTTTGGAGCGGCAGGATTGACGATGATACGAACCCGGCAAGCTTTCGGTTTCATCAGGTGGTTCAGGTTAAAGATTTGGATGAACTGAAGGCGAGTGCGGGCGACTTTGGTATCGTCGGATTTGAAAGTGATGAAGGTGTCAGACGGAATAAAGGACGACTGGGTGCACGAGAGGCCCCTGATGCGATTCGTAAACAATTAGCTAAACTGCCGTATCACTTTGGTGGACAGACGGTTGATACCGGCAATGTGCAGTGTGAGGAGGGTAATCTGGAACAAGCCCAGGTGAAACTTGGCCGTCATGTAGCGGGAATTTTAGAGGCAGGTTCTGTGCCAATCATTCTCGGCGGCGGCCATGAAACATTGTACGGTCATTACCTTGGCGCAAGGGCGTATATCGGACCCGACAAAACGCTAGGGATCATCAACATTGATGCGCATTTTGATATGCGGAATGATCCAGAGCCATCGTCCGGTACGATGTTCAGGCAGATTTTGGAGGAAGATGACAAAGCCGGCTATCTTTGCTTGGGGATTCAGGCCTTTGGCAATACAAAAGCGTTGTTCGAGACTGCTGAAAAACACGGTAGTGCCTATATTTTGGAAAAAGATATTGGAGTGAATGATTTTCATGAAACATTCGCTGCGATCGATGATTTTTCGAAGCGGTATGATTATTTAATCGTGACATTGTGTACAGATTCGATTGTGGCATCAGCCGCGCCAGGAGTAAGTGCACCGTCACCGCTTGGCCTCGATCCGAAAACGGTCAGGGCGCTTTTGACGTATGTTGCGGGAAAAAGGCATTTGCTCAGTTTTGATATTTCGGAAGTGAACCCGCTTGTGGATGAGCGTGATAAGACAGTCAAGTTGGCAGCACATTTGGTGGCGGAAACGATGCAAAACTTTCATAGTTAGGTCTGTTTTGTAAGCATTTTACAATTAACGGATGGGGGTTGATGATATGACGGTAAAAAGAAACACACCAGTTGAACAATATCGCGGGACCGAACTGCATACGAAAGGGTGGTTGCAGGAAGCTGCACTTAGGATGCTGAACAATAATTTGAATCCGAATGTGGCGGAAAATCCGGAAGAGCTCGTCGTCTATGGCGGAATTGGCAAGGCGGCCCGAAATTGGGAGAGTTATGAGGCGATAGTCAGGGAGTTGAAGCGGCTGGAAAGTGACGAGACATTACTTGTGCAGTCAGGTAAGCCTGTAGCAGTGTTCCGGACACATAAGGATGCGCCCAAAGTGCTGCTCGCCAATTCCAATCTGGTCCCTGCGTGGGCGAACTGGGAGCATTTCAATAAGCTTGATCGGAAGGGTCTGATGATGTATGGACAGATGACGGCGGGCAGCTGGATTTATATCGGCAGCCAGGGCATTGTACAGGGAACGTATGAAACATTTGCCGAATGTGGGCGTCAGCATTTTAATGGCAGTCTGAAGGGGACTATCACGCTGACGGCAGGTCTTGGCGGCATGGGTGGTGCACAGCCATTGGCGGTGACGCTGAATGATGGTGTCTGCATTGCCGTGGAGGTCGATCAGCACCGGATCAACCGGCGCCTGGAAACAAAATACCTCGACACGCAGGCAGACAATCTGGAGCACGCGTTGGAATTGGCCCGGGGAGCGTGTAATGCGGGCAAGGCACTGTCGATTGGGTTGCTCGGCAATGCCGCTGAAGTTTTGCCGGATATGATTGCAAAAGGGTTTATCCCGGATGTGTTGACCGATCAAACATCCGCTCATGATCCGAAGAATGGGTACGTACCGGCTGATATGACGCTTGGGGAGGCAGCGGATTTGCGCAGTCAGGATCCGGTCCGTTATACCCAGCTGTCACGCGAAAGCATAGCCCGTCATGTGGAGGCGATGCTGACGATGCAGCAAAAAGGCGCCATCACGTTTGACTATGGCAACAACATTCGTCAGATTGCAAAGGATGAAGGTGTAACGAATGCGTTTGACTTTCCCGGCTTTGTACCGGCCTATATCCGGCCACAGTTTTGCGAAGGGAAAGGACCGTTTCGCTGGGTGGCACTGTCCGGTGACCCGGAAGATATTTATAAGACGGATGAAGTGATTTTGCGGGAATTCAGCTACAATGAATCGCTTTGTAACTGGATTCGCATGGCACGGGAGAAAATCAGCTTTCAAGGGCTGCCATCACGGATTTGCTGGCTCGGCTACGGGGAGCGTGCCCGCTTTGGCAAAATCATTAACGATATGGTGGCGAGCGGTGAACTGAAGGCACCTATCGTTATTGGACGCGATCATTTGGATTCCGGATCGGTCGCCTCACCAAACCGCGAAACAGAAGGCATGAAAGACGGCAGTGATGCGGTTGCGGATTGGCCGATATTGAATGCACTCATCAATAGTGTCGGCGGTGCCAGCTGGGTCAGCGTACACCATGGCGGCGGTGTCGGTATGGGTTATTCGCTGCACGCCGGGATGGTCATTGTTGCAGACGGCACGAAAGATGCGGAAGCAAGACTTGATCGGGTGCTGACGACTGACCCCGGGATGGGAGTGGCACGCCATGTTGACGCGGGCTATGAACTGGCAGAAGAGACTGCACGCGAAAAAGGTGTTCAGATACCGATGTTGAACAACAAAAAGCAGTTGTAATAGATTGGATAAACTTCGAAGTCTATAGATGATGACAAAATTGCTATAGTTTTCAGTGCAGCGCTCTAGATGAATGGATAATCGTTGTAGATTGAACGGAAACCGCTGTCGTTCAGGTAACTTTGGCTAACGCAGGGTCGGATTAGACAGGAGGCAAAACAAGAGGAGGCATAATATGACACAAACACTTTTAATCGAAAACGCTTCACAGGTTGTAACGATGGCTGGACATTCGGGAAAGCCAGCGAAAAAGGATGCAATGCGCGAACTGAATATTGTTGAAAATGGCAGCGTACTTGTACAGGACGGTGAAATCAAGGCAGTCGGCAAGCAGGTAGAGCTGGAGGAGCAGTACCAGGATGACATTGCTGGAGCTGAGGTGATTGATGCAAGAGGCAAAACGGTTACGCCGGGGTTGATTGATCCGCATACACATCTGGTCTATGCCGGTACTCGGGAAAATGAGTATGCCATGCGGCTGAAAGGCAAAACATATATGAAGATCATGAATGCGGGGGGCGGTATTCACGCGACAACTAAGGCTACCCGGGAAGCGGATTTTGACCAGCTGTATGAGGAGTCAAAGCAGCGTCTCGATACATTTTTCCAGTACGGGGTAACGACCGTAGAAGCTAAAAGCGGTTATGGCCTGTCACTGGAACATGAACTAAAGCAGCTGGAGGTTGCCGCCAAGCTGAACGAGGATCACGCAATGGATATTGTGTCCACATTCATGGGTGCCCACGCTTTTCCGGTTGATGAACGGGATAATCCGGAACCTTTTGTTAAACAGGTCATTGACGAGATGTTGCCGGAAGTGGCACGGCGGAATCTCGCCAAATTCAATGATGTGTTCTGCGAGCGCGGCGTTTTTACACCGGATCAGTCACGTCGGATCTTGGAAGCCGGCAAAGAGTACGGGCTCATCCCGAAAATCCATGCCGATGAAATTGAGCCGTATGGCGGTGCGGAACTGGCAGCAGAAGTCGGAGCAATTTCAGCAGATCATTTACTGGAGGCTTCCGATGAAGGTATCCGCAAAATGGCTGAAAACGATGTGATGGGCGTCTTGCTGCCGGGGACTGCATTTTTCCTGATGGCGGTGTTTGCCGATGCGCGCAAAATGATTGATATCGGCGTGCCTGTTGCGCTGTCAACTGATGCCAATCCGGGCTCGTCACCAACGCTGTCCCTGCCATTTATCATGAACCTGGGCTGCTTGAAAATGGGCATGACGCCGGAAGAAGTTATGACTGCAGCCACGATTAATGCCGCGCATGCGATTGATTGTGCTGATCACATCGGCAGTTTGGAGGTGGGAAAGCAGGCTGACATTGCTATATTTGATGTACCGAATTACCTGATGCTGTCGTATAACTATGGGATGAACCATGTTGATACGGTTATCAAGAGAGGAAACCCGGTGGTCAGACTTCATAGTGGGGGGAATCGCAAATGATTGAATTAACTGGTCATTCACTGACGATAGATCAATTAAAACGAATTTGCATCGAACTGGAAGGGGTCTCTATCTCGGAATCAAGTATGCACGATGTTCGAAATAGCCGGTTGGCTGTGGAAGATATCGTCTCCAATCATCAAACAGTATATGGTATTAATACAGGGTTTGGGAAGTTTAGTGACGTTATTATCAATGAAGAAGACGTAGAGGATTTGCAGATTAATTTAATACGCTCTCATGCAATCGGTGTTGGTAATTATTTTCCGGAAGTCGTTTCAAGAGCAATGATGGTCCTTCGGCTGAACGCTCTTTTGAAAGGGTTTTCAGGCGTTCGTGAAGAGTTGGTTGAGTTTTTGAAAGAACTGATCAATAAACATGTTCATCCAGTTATTCCGCAACAAGGATCATTGGGGGCATCTGGTGATTTAGCACCTTTATCGCATTTAGCGCTTGTGTTAATCGGAGAAGGTAAAGTTCATGGTGATGATGGCAAACCAGTCAATACACATAATGTTTTAACTGCTAAGTCTATTAAACCAATTACATTCAAAGCAAAAGAAGGATTGGCACTCATAAATGGAACACAGGCAATGACTGCCATGGGTGTTATCAATTATATCGAAGCAGAGCGGTTAGCCTACGACAGTGAATGGATTGCAGCAATGTCAATGGAAGGCCTGGAATCTATCATTGATGCGTTTAATCCAGCAATTCATAAAGCAAGAGGATATAAGCAGCAGGCGCAAGTAGCCAGCAGAATGAATGACTGGCTAGAAGACAGTCGATTAATTACGCGTCAAGGTGAAAAACGTGTTCAAGATGCCTATTCTATTCGCTGTATTCCACAAGTTCACGGGGCAACATGGCAAACACTTGACTATGTAAAAGAAAAGCTGGAAATTGAGGCAAATGCCGCTACGGATAACCCGCTTATTTTTGAGGGTGGGAACCTCGTTATATCTGGCGGGAATTTTCATGGTCAGCCAATTGCATTAGCCATGGATTTTTTAAAAATTGCTGTAGCAGAACTGGCAAATATATCTGAACGCCGTGTTGAGCGATTAGTTAATCCACAGCTTAATGATCTGCCTCCGTTCTTAAGCCCAGATCCCGGCTTGCAATCCGGTGCCATGATTATGCAATATACGGCAGCATCCTTGGTTTCAGAAAATAAGACATTAGCTCACCCTGCAAGCGTTGATTCCATTCCTTCTTCAGCAAATCAGGAGGATCATGTAAGTATGGGAACGATTGCTGCACGACATGGTGGATCGATAATACAAAACGCACGCCGCGTCCTTGCTATTGAATGTATTTGTGCATTACAGGCAGTTGAATATAAGGGCCCGGAAAAAGTCTCTCCAAAACTGTATAAATTATGGAACAAGTTTCGAAATGTTGTCCCGAGTATAACAAATGATCGTATGTTTTCGGAAGATATAGAAACAGTTAGTAATGTTTTGAATCCATTTCACGACAGTAGCGTGCAGAAAATCGAGAGTGAAAAATTTTTGGCCGGCTTGAGGGGATTATGACTGAATTAATGTATTAAACAAGGGTGTCTGAACACACTCAAATATAATGAAGGGGAGTTGACTGACTTGATTTTATTGAATCCAGTCGTATTATCCGTAGTTGTATTAGTTGCTCTTAGCCTTGCCCGTGTCAATGTTATTATTGCCCTACTGATTGCAGCTGTGGTCGGAGGCTTAAGTGCAGGGCTGTCAGTAGAAGGAACCGTTTCTACCTTAGTTGGTGGGCTCGGTGGGCAAGGGGAGACGGCACTTAGCTACATTTTACTGGGGATATTGGCCGTTATGATTGCCCGCTCTGGCATTACAGGTTTTTTAATTCAACGCATTTTACCGCTTATACGTGGAAGGCGCGCTATTGTACTATTTTTGCTGGCTGGTCTTGCCAGTTTATCTCAAAATGTTATTCCTATCCATATTGCTTTCATTCCCATTCTCATTCCACCACTGTTATCCATCTTTAATAAGATGAAAGTTGATCGCAGAGGTATTGCCACAGCTTTAACGTTTGGACTTAAGGCACCTTATATACTTGTGCCAGTTGGATTTGGTCTAATTTTCCAAGGTATTATCGTCGATGAAATGAAGGCAAATGGTATGGAAATTGCGTTGTCCCAAATACCATTGGCTATGGCAATACCTGTGGGCGGCATGGTGGTCGGACTTGCAATTGCTATTCTATTCACTTACAGAAAGCCACGCGACTACAAAGATATCCCAACGGATTTTGCAAGTGAGGTGGCGGCTACTACCGAAGAGGCCAATGATAAATGGCAGTGGAAGCATTTTATAACGCTTTTCGGTCTGGCTGTCACACTAGTATTGCAAATCGCCTTTGGATCACTTGTTCTTGCGGCTTTAGGCGGTATTTTAATCATATTTATCTTCCGTGCAGAAACGTGGAAAAGCGGTGAAACTGTAGTAGAAGGTGGCGTGAAGATGATGGGTGCAATTGCATTCGTCATGCTGGTAGCTTCCGGTTACGCTTCTGTATTAACGGAGACCGGAGCGGTTACCGACCTTGTAGAATCAACAAGCTCCTGGATCGGGGATAGCTATCTGTTGGCAGCGATTGTTATGATGTGTGTTGGATTGTTAGTTACCATTGGAATTGGTACATCGTTTGGGACAATCCCAGTTCTTGCCGCAATCTTTGTTCCATTATGTGCATCCATCGGTTTTAGTCCTCTGGCAACAGCCGCATTAATTGGGACTTCCGGGGCAATTGGAGATGCAGGGTCTCCAGCTTCTGATAGTACACTGGGACCGACATCGGGTTTGAATGTAGACGGTCAGCACAATCATATTTGGGATACTTGTGTACCAACATTTTTACATTACAACATTCCTTTGTTTATTTGCGGTGTGATTGCAGCACTAGTTTTATAGAATTATGAAAATGCGAATGTAGGTTAGCTTTAACAAATCCCAACATTTCCTCTATAATATGTCATTAGGCCATCATGTTGTGTGGTGGTTCTTTTTTGTACATATACAGAGGAGATGAACATGTTGAACAGATGGCGTGCATTTGCGGAGGCATTATCGGTGGCGCTGGTTGGTGTTACCATATTTTCTGAGATGAATATACCGCTTCCATGGCTGATTGGCTCACTTGTAGCTGTAGCTGCGTGGAGCATTGCAACCCAGCGGGAGTTGTACTGGCCGTTTTCGTTTCGGAAAATAGCGATGGTGCTGCTCGGGTATTTGATCGGCACTTCATTCACAAAAGACACGCTGGCTGAAATGGGTAACCATGTCCCATCAATGATTGCAATCACCATCCTGACCATCGGATTTAGTCTGCTGCTGGGCTTTCTTTTTTCGAAAATCACTGGACTTGATCTTTCAAGTTGTATGATTGGGAGTGTACCGGGCGGATTGTCGCAGATTATGGTAATGCTGGATGAGATAAAAGGGCTGAATCCGACTGTCATCATGTTTCTGCAAAGCATGCGTGTGATGGTTATCGTCATTGTTGTACCGATTGTGACGGTGTATCTATTTGGCAGTGATTCCGGAGCCATACAAAATAGTATGGGTGCCGGCTCTGCCAGCTGGATAGACATGCCATGGTATGCGTATCTTTTATATCCACTGCTTATGGTGGCAGGTGCGTGGTTTTTTGCCCGTCTACGAATCCCCACTGCACTGCTGCTTGGGCCGATGGTGCTGACCATTGTGATGACGTTTGCCGGACTCCCCACCCCTCAACTTCCGGTAGCGTTCATTGATCTGGCACAAATCTTCATCGGGGTGCATATCGGTCTGCAAATGCAGCCGCGGGATCTGCCTGATTGGAAAAAAATATCAACCTATACAGTTGTGACAGTTGTTGTCCTGGTATTGTTCGGAATTGGTCTTGGGTATGGGTTGGCGGTGCTGTATGAACTGCCTTTCACGACGGCGCTGTTGAGTACTGCACCGGGTGGTATGGTCGAAATGGGGTTGACAGCAGCGGCTGTCGGTGGTGATGTATCTATTGTTACCAGCTATCAGCTTTTTCGTCTGTTTGTTATTATGTTCTCTGTACCTTTCTTCTTTAAATGGTTGAACAAGCAGCGTGCTGGCAGCTAATTGCGTGACGGGCCGGTCATATGGCTGGCGCTTCCAATCCAGAACATTAACATAAAGAATAGACTTAATAGAAAGGAAGATTCATTCTGAAGTTTTTTCGTCCGATTGAAATCATCCTTGCATTGTGTGTCACCATTTTACTCGTTTATGATTATTTTCCCGATATTCCATTTGCAGAAGCGGTCTCCTTAGAAGTGTTGATCGTTGTCATGCTTGGATTATTCATGATGACCGTTTACCGCAATCGGAAGCGGAATCCGGATCAGCACACAATTTTTCGGTCGCACGTTTTTTTCGTCGTTTATATCGTGGCATTGATGGCACTTCTGACTGCTCTGGGCGGAGAATCACAAGTTGGGATTGGCTTTGATAATGGCATTTTTTGGGCAGCTCTGGCAATAGCTCTCATGGAAATCTCGTTTCAATGGCGACGTATGAAGCAAACACAAGAATAGGGGGTTCCTGCAACTCAAACGTGCGACATGTACATCAACTCGTGCGAAGGCAATATCCAAACGTGCGACGGGCAGCCTAACTCGTTTGGGAGAATCGAACAAACGTTCGACAAACTGCTCAAGTCGTGTGAGAACTGCACACAATGCACAACAACGCCAGCCACCTTCCGTGTTGCTGTACACTAAACCAACTTTTTCACCTAAAATCGTAATCGCTTTCATGATATACTGGTAAAGAAAGGGGGACCATAAAATGACGAAACAAGTCAAATATGCAATACAAGACGATTATCCGGCTGATTTTTCCCATTGCTACGGATGTGGGAGGCTTAATGAGGATGGTTACCATTTCCGGACTGGATGGGATGGGGATAAGACGGTTACTATCTACACACCAAAACCGGAACATACGGCGATTCCCGGTTTTGTCTACGGCGGGCTGATCGCATCATTGGTCGACTGTCATGGAACAGGGTCAGCGTCATTGGCGCTGCACCGCAAAAATGGACATGAACCTGGCAGCGGTGAGGAACCACCACGATTTGTAACAGCTTCATTGAATCTGGATTTTATCAAGCCGACACCACAGGATGTTCCGTTAAAGGCCATTGGCATGCCGGAAGAAGTTCATCCGAGAAAATTCAGGATACATACGGAGGTTCAAGCGGATGAAACCGTTTGTGCAAAGGCTGTGGTAACGGCGGCTGTTATGCCGGCAACTTTTACACAGCAAAGTGGATGAATGAAGGCTAAATCTCAGTACTGATGAAAATTGTCATCGAACTTGAGGCGCATGGCGGTCCCGACGATGAACGTGCGCTTAGAAATAGTTGTAAAACCTGGGGGCGAATTTGAATATTACCGTTGAAAACGTCGATGGCGAGGAGTTATCTGTTGAGTAGCAATCTGGCAAACCGAAGTGCCGTCAGCGAAAATAAATAAGAAGGAAGAGCGATTGTTACTCTTCCTTCTTATTTTGCTTTTTAAATTCTTCCCTGACTCTTTCGTTCAATTCATGACTGATGCCGACCGTGCTTTCAACTTCCAATACAAAGGCTATCCCTTTGCCTGGCTTTTTTAATTCTGCGTCTTCATTGATTGTTTTCAATACTTCCTGGGTTTTATGGCGCTGGATGAGTGTCAATATCACTTCTTTTTCAGGCTCAATCATAATGTTGAACAGTTGTGCTTTTTCACGGACACCAGTACCGCGGCCATGGAGGATGGTCCCGCCTTCAGCACCGGCTTTCCGTGTGGCGTCCACCACTTTTTCCGAATCGCCCCGGTTAACGATGGTAATGATTAAATCATATAAAACGTTCTGCTCCTCTGCCATGATATCAACACCCTCCTCATCTGTTGCATCGCCTTCTTCACCATGCCATCCGAGTAAATGATTGATGCCGGCAATCTTTTTCGTATCAATCACAAATCCGATTCCCTGTCTTGGCTTATTCAGATTAACTGAATCGATTATAGCACGCCTGACCTCATCAAAAATCTCATCGGATACGAGTGTCAGGATGATAGCTCGTTCCCGTTCAACCGGTATGCCAAGTATGCGCATTTTCTCATTAAGCCGGAAGCCCTCGCCGAGCAGGGTAGTCCCGCCCTGTGCACCGGCATTGCGTGAAGCTTGAACGACCTTTTTAGCTTTGTCTTTTTTAACGATCGTGATGATAAGCTTTTGTCCCTGAATCTTCACTGACATACTGACTTTTCTCCTTTCTGCTGAACAGAATGCCGAGCGTTAACACTGATAATATAGGAGCCAATGCGACCATTGCAACCATGCCAAATCCATCAAGCAGCGGATCACGCCCTTCAATTTGGCCCGCAATGCCGGTGAACATCGCCAAAATGAATGTTGCCGTCATAGGGCCGGTTGAAACCCCGCCGGAGTCGAATGCGATTGACGTAAATGTCTTCGGCGAATAGCGAATCATTATAAAAGCTATTATATATCCTGGAACGATAAAATACCATAGGGAAAATCCATAAATTAACCGTACCATGGAAAGGGCAACCGAAATCCCGACACCAATTGACAGTGTATACAGCAGAACTTTTTCCGGAATGTAACCCCCGGACACTTTTTCAGCTTGTTCGGTCATGACAGCGACGGCCGGTTCAGCATAGATGGCAAAAAAACCAATGACAAAACCAATGGGTATCAACAGCCATTTATATGATAAATCCCCCAGAACATTCCCCATTTGTTCCCCGAAAGGCATAAAGCCGATATGCACGCCCTGCAGGAAAAAAGCAAGCCCGAAAAAGGCCAGAATAAACCCGACGGCAATGTCCAATAGTTTGCGTACTGACAATTTTAAAAAGGCAAAATGGAATATAGCGAACAGGACTGCCAGGGGCAAGAGTGCAATGGCAACCTCTTGCATGGTCTGACCAAAGCCTTCAAATACGTGCAGGTTCATCCGTAAATCACTCCCAGAATCAGCACGGATAAAATAGGTCCGATTGAAGCGAGTCCGACAAGGCCGAAGCCGTCACTGGAAGCAGTTTTTCCTCTGATGACCGTGGCAACACCAACACCCAGCGCCAATATGAACGGCACTGTCAAAGGTCCGGTTGTCACACCGCCTGCATCAAAGGAAATTGGCATAAAATTGGATGGTGAAAACGCGGCCACCAAGAAGACGAGAGCATAGCCGCCCGCTAAGAGATAAACAATGCTGACGTTAAACACGATACGGAACATCGCCAATGCAACAAAAATACCTACGCCGAGTGCAACAGACATAATCAGTATGCTTTGTGGAATGGCCCCGCCCGAAACATCATCAATTTGTGAGGAAAGGACACGGACATCGGGCTCGGCAAATGTCACAACCGCTCCGAGTAAAAATCCGAACAAGACGATGGTCCATATTTTTTTCGTTTTGGATAAAGCTGAACCAATCATCTCGCCGACTGGAACAAGCCCGACATTGACCCCCAGCAGAAAGAGAATAAGACCGATGCCGACAAACAATACACCGATCAAAAATTGCAGAAATGCCTCCATCGGCAGCCAGATAATGGTGAATTGCAATACGGTTATCACGATGGCTATCGGTAAAATGGAATAAATGACTTCTAAAACAGTTTCCTTAATATTGTTCATAAAAAACCCCCAGATGTGTCAGGTGATTTGCTGAAAAATGAAGAAATGTGTAAACGTATACTTATAGAAGGATAAAATTATAAAGAGGAAATATACGCAAAAATTCATTTTAATTATAGCATTTTGTGAAAACAATCAGAAATAAAAAGCATCAGCGTTATGTTGAAGAATTACGTAAAAATGCTTAAACCATTTATTGACAAGTATCCAGTGAGAAAGGTTTGGATAAAAAGCAACCAATGATTTATGTACAATCATACCTCAAATCGGCAATAAAATGTCCGGGCCCAGCCATGAGCAAATTAATAAAAACGATTTTTTAGAATTATCACAAACGCGGAGTGCTTTTTTACAGCCGAGACAAGGCTCATACTGTTTCATGGATTAACAAAAATTCCTGCTGCATGTAAATGATGACATTGGGACAGCTGGTACGGCCCTTGGCAATATAGTCTTTTTTGGCGAATCAAGAAGCGAGTTGTGAACAATATGGTCATGCCGGGCTTAAGTTTCATTCATAAATAATAGTAAAATAGCCGGTAAGCTCCTCAATGCTCGTCCGGCTATCTTTAAGTGAAAATTTCAGAACATCATTTCGAAATTGAAATCAGCTAATTCACTGATTTCCGTCAATCTGATCTCTCACAATGGCCTCTTTCAGGACGAGGCAGAGGCCGAGTTTTTCTAATTAGTGCCGTTTATTAAGCCATAACACGCCGGATTTGGCCAGACGTGGGATATAGCCGACAACTGATTGTGACATCATTTCCCCGAAGCCTTCCGAGCTGCCGAGTGAGCCGAGCGTGCCTTTCAGCTTAAGTTTACCGGGTTTTTTCGGTTCTTTGCCTTTAAGGATGGCGGAAAGGACATCCGCGATCTGCTCTCCTTGCTGGCGGGCAAGCTGGGCACTCGGGGAATGTTCAGAGGAAGCACAGTCCCCAACCACATAAATGTGCGGCTGCTCCGGTACCTGATAAAAGTCATTGACGATAATTTTTTCCTGGTCGTCTTTCTCCAATGGCAATTCACGGGCGAGGTAATTCGGTCTTACCCCTGCTGTCCAGATGGTGACATCATTAACATAGCAAATCCCATTGTTGCAGACACCGTCTTTTTCGACATATTCAACATTGGCGCCGTGAATGACTTCCACATCATTTTTCATGAACCAATCTTCCACATAGTTCTGGATTTTTTTATCAAACGCCTTTAACACGGACTGTCCGCGATCAAGCAGGCGAATATTAAGATCTGGCCGGCTTTCGCGAATTTCGGCAGCCACTTCAATTCCGCTCAGCCCTGCACCGACAATGGTCGCTTTTCCATAGGCTGCCAGATTGCCGATCGCCACGCCGGTATGACGTGCCCTGTCAAAGGTTTGAACACTTTCGGTATATTCAGCTGCTCCTTCAACCCCGTGATAATTGTCCTCACATCCCAGGGCAATGACCAAATAGTCATATGATACGGGTTCACTGCGTTCCTGAAAAAGGATTTGCCGATTTTCAATATCGATACGCTCAATTTCCGCATATACATAGCTGACTTTATCGTGCTCCGGGAAGTCCATGCGCACATCTTTATCAGCGGATGTGCCAGCTGCAATGGTGTAGAATTCTGTTTTGACGGAATGGTATGGATTGCGGTCAATCACCGTAATATGCAAATCTTCGGGGAGATTATCCTCGATCAGGTTCTGCAAAATGTTCAGCCCGCCATATCCGCCGCCTAGGATGACTAAATTTTTCATCTCAAAAACCCCTTAATATGTATAAGTGCTCTTACTGATAAGATTACCAAATGTGCCAATGGAAAACTAGGAAAACACAGAAATTGTTATTTTCCCCGCATATAATGTACACTAATCCCCGAAAAGACGGGGGATAACTGTCAATAAATCTGCTCAACTAACAATCACCGGAGAAGGCTGTTCCGTTGATTGGGTTTCGCTTTAATTTCCGGTCGTGATACATTATCATTAGATTAAATCGCAGGAAAGGTGTCTGTTTATGAATCGCTTAACGTTCGGATCACTCTTGGATGTCATTGGTGAGCTGTTTTCTGATGAGATATCCATTGCCGTTTCAGATACATCAGAATATGTCTATTACCGGCCGAGCAAACGGATTGATTTAAAAATAAAACCAGGTGACCCGGTAGTGGACGGAACAATCGCGCATAAAGCCCTTAATACCGGTCAAAAGGTTTCGGAATTCATTGACCGCAATGTGTTCGGGGTGCCGTATCACGGTATGGCGGTTCCGTTTCATCAGGACGGGGAACTGGAAGGGTGTGTCACCGCCATTTATCCGGTGATGACTGAGGGCAAATCAGTGGTGACCGTTAAAACGTTGGACGGGTGGCGGCCGATTCCATTTCATGATGTGGTGTTTATGGAGGCAAAAGATCGGAAAACGCACGTAGTTGCCGATGCACTTGTTGGGACGACAACGCGGGCGCTCCAGGATTATGAATATTCACTCCCGAGAGAGATGTTCATTCGCTGCCACCGGTCATTTATTGTGAACGTCCATCATATCAGGGACATCTTCCCAGATACGCATTCCACCTTTATGCTCGCGATGGATAACGGCTTTCAGGTCCCGGTCAGCCAGTCGTATGCGAGCTATTTCCGGAAATTGCTTGGGTTTTGAAAAAGAAGTCGTGATTGGGTGGAGCGTAGCCAGCCAGTGGTGCCCGTCTTTATGAGCTTGAGCGAGAGCTGGAAAAATGGAGCATGTTCCGGCGGGTGATGAACATGGGCGCGAGAAGTGGAACATGCTATCGGAAAACGTCAACTTGAGAGCAGGGGCTGCACCTCGGAATGATCAACTTCAATGCGAAAACGTAACCCAACCTGGGAACAGAAATGCCAGCCTAAGCATCGAAACCTCAATTCGATACGGAGTTCTTCATCTCCTTCATTTCACTTCTAAAATATCTGTCTTTTGTAAAAATCTGCTGGCTCATCCATCATTTTTTCCATTCCATAATGAATATCGCTATCCCCTTCAAAAATCCCCAAAGCACCCCTTCCGTTACGTTAGAATAGTTTTAAAACTTAAAAGAAAGGGGTTACATCATGACTAACGGAGATCGTATTCGTGACGAACGCCTCCACGATCGTGTTGTTTCAGCAAAAGATGCTGCTTCATGGATTGAGGATGGCATGACATTGGGGATGAGCGGTTTTACTCGTGCAGGTGATGTGAAAGCGGTGCCAACAGCACTTGTTGACAGGGCAGAACACGAGCACTTTAAAGTAAACGTATTCACTGGTGCATCACTTGGTTCAGATATAGATAAAATGTTTGCTGAAGCAGGCATCATTAATAAGCGTCTGCCATTCCAGGCGGATCCGGTCATGCGGAAAAAAATCAATCAGGGTGAGCATCTGTTTGTCGATCACCATTTGTCACATACATCTGAATGGATCAGACACGGGGTTATTGAACCGATTGATTACGCCATTTTGGAAGCGATTGCGATAACGGAAGACGGCGGTATCATTCCATCAACATCCATCGGAAACTCGCTTGTGTTTGCGGAGAACGCCCAAAATATCATTATTGAAATCAACACGGCACAGCCACAGCTCCTGGAAGGTATGCACGATCTGTATAGCCCAGCAAAACAAGGCGATCGCCAGCCCATTCCATTGACAAAACCGAATGACCGCATTGGCGGGACAAGCATTCAGGTTGATCCGGCAAAAATCAAAGGAATCGTGTTCACCCACCAGGAAGACTCGCCGTCAACGATCGGAAAACCTGATGCAGAAACGAAAATGATGGCTGATTACTTGCTGGATTTTCTGCGGGATGAGGTGGCATCCGGAAGGCTTACCAAACAGTTGGCACCGATCCAATCCGGTATCGGTTCCGTAGCCAATGCGGTGCTGCACGGTATGGTCGATTCGGAATTCAAAAATTTGCAAGTCTACTCAGAAGTCTTGCAGGATGCTGTATTCGACCTGATCGATGCCGGCAAAGTCGATGCCGCTTCGTGCTGCTCAATCACGCTTTCGGAAGATAAAATGAAGCAAGTCTTTTCCAATTTTGAAAACTATCGCGACAAGCTGATCATGCGGCCGCAGGAGATTTCCAACCATCCGGAGATCATCCGCCGTCTTGGACTTATTTCCATCAACACGGCGCTTGAATTTGACATTTACGGCAATGTGAACTCAACGCACGTATCCGGAACGAAGATGATGAATGGCATTGGCGGCTCAGGAGATTTTGCCCGCAACGCCAAGCTGGCGATTTTCGTTACGAAATCAATTGCCAAAGACGGCAATATCTCCAGCATTGTTCCGTTCGCCTCCCATATCGACCATACTGAGCATGATGTCGATGTTGTCGTGACCGAACAGGGTTATGCCGATCTGCGCGGGCTGGCCCCACGGGAACGCGTACCGAAAATCATTGAAAATTGTGCACACCCGATGTACCGCCAGCAGTTGTGGGATTATTACAATGAAGCCCTTGAACGCGGTGGGCAGACACCGCATGTATTGGAAAAAGCCTTCTCGTGGCATGCGAATTTTACCAAATATGGCACCATGAAAGAACGCGTGCCGGAAATGGTCTAAGCGCCCATTGGGGGATGGGTACTGCTCATAAATGTTTGTTGAAAAAACTCCACATACGGGCAATTTTAGATGATGCCGGGGTTTCAATAAAAGAAAAAACCACGCTGCCGAAGCGTGGTTTTTTTAGATTAATTATTGATTAAGCACTTTTTTCATGGCATTAACCCGGCCGGTATGGTTGCCTTCATGGAATGCGGCCACTGCTGCCAGTTCGCCATATGTTTGTGCACCCAACACCGGTTCGGGTAGCTTTTCTTCAAATTTCTCCGCCGGGATTTGCTTGATCCGCTCCAGCTGACTTGTTAATTGATCCGCGAGCTCATCAACACTTGGTACATCATCAGGCCAGTCCGCCGGTTTGGAACCATAGCCGAACAGATCCTTGTAGCGCTCGGGAAGATGCTCGGTATTATCCGGAAAACCGAACAGAAATTGTTCGTTCGCTGTCAGCACATGGCCAATATGCCAATGGATCGTGTTGTTGAATCCATCCGGTTGAATATCAAGCTGCTTCTCGTCCACATCCTTAATCTCATTCATGAAGGCGTTGTGGGTAATGCTGAATTGCGAAATAATCAGATTACTCATGCTAAAACCTCACTTTTAATCGTATTCAATTCTACTATAACAATTTTTGCCGAAACTCTAAACGATTCAATTTGGGACAGGGTCAGCCCCCGCGTCCCGCTCCTAAACAATGAAACATTTCCCGGACGATACTGTAACAATAATAGAGAGGTGATTTGTTTGGCTTTTCAATATGCTGACAATAAAGCACGGATGAAGCGCGGAATTTTAACGCTGTCGCATTTCTCAGCGTTCTGTTAGTGGATGCGTGGGTGACTAAACAAATTCATCCGCTTGTCATAGTCATTACAACGGTATCCTTCCTTTGGACCATCATCCAGGGTATGCAATACATCAATATGGATCAGAAAGATTATATTCGCATTGAAGACGATGTAATGTTTATTGACCGTGGTGTTCCCATCTTACCGAAGAAAAAATTAACTATCAGTTCCATTGAACGTAATATTGAGTACTATCCACTCCTAATTTTTAAACTAAATCGTGATCGTGAAACACAGATTAATATTGACTGGCTGAACGAAAAAGCGGTGGAAGCCATAAAGAAGTACCTTGATCATAAACTTGACGCATATGAAACAAATGATTATAAAAATTGAAGAATCATACTGTAGAAAATGGGGAAGCTAGATGCTGACAACATCAGTTTTATGAGAAAAACAGCAAAGGAGTCAAACAACATGGCAAACGTTAAATTAGCAATTGTTTATTACAGCTCTACGGGGACCAACTATCAAATGGCACAATGGGCTGAAACAGCTGCAAAAGAAGCAGGTACTGAAGCGAAACTGCTCAAAGTACCGGAATTGGCACCGGAACAAGCCATCGCATCCAATCCGGCATGGAAAGAACATTATGAAGCAACAAAAGACGTACCTGAAGCAACCTCGGAGGACATCGAATGGGCTGATGCAATCATTTTCAGTATGCCAACACGCTTTGGAAACCTGCCTGCCCAAATGAAGAATTTCATT
>Ga0079226_10001276_pt1 | contig 19253 bp, 18 predicted proteins | sample Poulit2014_FD_76345 | JGI IMG/M metagenome (GOLD analysis project Ga0079226, IMG submission 76345) | Agricultural soil microbial communities from Georgia to study Nitrogen management - Poultry litter 2014 | ecosystem: Environmental > Terrestrial > Soil > Agricultural land | place: USA: Georgia... | reverse complement strand
GTGGAGCGACGCCCTGAAGAAAACCACGGATTATTTTATCGAGCTTTACTGACGGTTTTTGGCCGTCAGTACAGTTTGCAAAGACGAAGGCCGCCGGAAGGGCGGCCTTTTGCATGGGTGCTGCAGAAGAAAAGTGCGGGAGCCGGCCTGTAAGCCGGGTTCTGTCGAGGACAGTCATTCATCTGGGACGGCTGTCGCCAGCCGTCTCTAGCGGCCTACCCGGATGCGGCGCGGGCCGCGCCGTGGCATCCCTATTTGGCCTTGCTTCAGGTGGGGTTTGCCGTGCCGCGGATGTTGCCAGCCGCGCGGTGCGCTCTTGCCGCACCCTTTCACCCTTGCCTGTGTCGTTGCCGACCATCGGCGGTTTGCTTTCTGTGGCACTTTCCGTGAAATCGCCAGGCGTGTTTGGCGCCGGCGCTTTCCCCAGGCGTTACCTGGCACCTTGCCCTGTGAAGCCCGGACTTTCCTCCATGCCCTGTTGGACACAGCGACTGTCCAGCCGACTCCCGCTGGAACAGTATGACAGTTTGGCGGGCGCGGGGTTCGTATTTGTCAGGCAAATTTGCCGGTCGGGTTGATTGTTAAAAAGCGTGCATTGCGGCTGGCGTTGCGCGGGCGTTGAAGTACCATGTCGGCTGATCGGAGCATGGAGCTGAAGGGAGCATGTCGGTAATGACGGATCCGCCCACCCTGGCCGCGCTGATTCGCGCGGCGGCCGGGCGCATGGAGGATGCCGGGCTGTTTTTTGGCCACGGCACGGACAACACCATTGATGAAGCCTGCTGGGCGGCATCGTTTCTGTTTGATCTGCCGCCGGATTTTGGCGATGAGGCGCTGATGAGAACCGTGGGGCACGCGGCGCGGGAACGCTTTGATGATTTGATTGAGCGGCGCATTGCCACGCGCAAGCCGCTGGCCTATCTGATTGGCCGCGCCTGGTTTGCGGGGCTGGAATTCGAGATCAGCGAGGATGTGCTGGTGCCGCGCTCGCCGCTGGCCGAAGCCATTGCCGAGGGTTTTGCGCCATGGGTGGATATTGAAAAAGCCGGGCGGCTGCTGGATGTGGGCACCGGCTCGGGCTGTATTGCCGTGGCAGCTGCCGTTCACTGGCCGCAGCTGCGGGTTGATGCGGTGGATATCAGCCCGCAGGCGGTGACGCTGGCGCGCCGCAACGCCGAGCGTCATGGCGTGGCGGACAGGGTTGAGGTTTTGGAGTCGGACCTGCTTGATGCGGTGCAGGGGCGGCAGTATGACGTGATTGTGGCCAATTTGCCCTATGTGCCGACCGCGTCCATGGGCGGGCTGCCGGCTGAATACAGGCACGAGCCGGCGCTGGGCCTGGAGGCGGGCGAGGACGGGCTGGATCTTGTCAGGCCGCTTTTGGCGCAGGCCGCGGGTTTTCTGCATGATGGCGGGGTAATTTTCGTGGAGGTAGGTGAGGCGGCCGGCGCGCTGGATGAATACCTGGCGGCGGTCGATTGTCCCTGCATCTGGCTTGATTTTGCGCGCGGCGGCGAAGGCGTGGCGCTGATTGAAAAGGCCGATCTGGCGGCCGCGCACTGGGGCGGCTGATTGGCTTTGCCTGCAGCAGCGTTTTCGCCGCAGGCACTTGCGAGCGGCTACAGGCTGGCGTCGGCCTGGCCGGCGGGCAGTACGCGCTTGAGGTCGTAGATGACGCCGTCTTTGGTCAGCCAGCGCCGCAGGCCGTTTTTACCCATTTTTTTGAACTGGTTGTGGGCCACGCAGATGATGACGCCCTGGTAGGCGTTTTCATCCGGGCTTTCAAGCAGTTCAAGGTTGAATTCGCGGCGCGCGCGGGCGGGCTCGGCCCAGGGGTCGTGAACGTCGACGGCCAGGTTGTAGCGCCCAAGCTCGTGCACCACGTCGATAACGCGGCTGTTGCGTATGTCGGGGCAGTTTTCCTTGAAGGTCAGGCCCAGAACCAGCACGCGGGCGCCGGGCCGGTAGACGCTGCGTTCGGCCATAAGGCGCAGCATTTCACGGGCCACGTGGCGGCCCATGCCGTCGTTGGTGCGGCGTCCGGCCAGGATCATTTCGGGGTGAAAGCCGCTTTGCTGGGCCTTGTGGGTCAGGTAGTACGGGTCCACGCCGATGCAGTGGCCGCCGACCAGGCCGGGCTGAAAGGGCAGGAAATTCCATTTGGTGGCGGCGGCATCGAGGATGGCGGCCGTGTCCAGGTCCAGGTGGTTGAACAGCATGGCCAGCTCGTTGACAAGGGCGATATTGACGTCACGCTGGGTGTTTTCTATGACTTTGGCGGCTTCGGCCACGCGGATTGATGGCGCCCGGTGGGTGCCGGCGGTAACGATTTTTCCATACAGCGCGTCGATGAAATCCGCCGCCTGCGGCGTGCAGCCCGAGGTGACCTTGATGACCGAACTGAGCCGGCGCTTTTTGTCGCCGGGATTGATGCGCTCGGGCGAGTAGCCGACGTAGAAACCGCGGCTGTTGTCGCTGCCACCGTCACTATTGTCATTATTGTCACTGACGCAGGTCAGGCCCGATTCGGCTTCGAGCACGGGTACGCAGTCTTCTTCGGTGCAGCCGGGGTAGACGGTGGATTCGTAGATGACCACATTGCCCGGCGCCAGCTGGCGGCCAACGCTGGCGCTGGCGCCCAGCAGGGGGGCCAGGTCGGGGCGGCGCGCGGCGTCTATGGGCGTGGGCATGGCAATGATATAGACCGACGCGGACGCCATGTCCTGTTCGCGGTGGGTCAGGCTGAGATTGTCGGCCGCGGTGGCCAGCTCTGTGCTGTCCACCTCGCGGCTGGCATCGTGGCCCTGACGGATCTGATCAACGCGCTCGGCGTCAATATCAAAACCGATGACGCGGTAGGCGCGGGCCAGTTCGACGGCCAGCGGCAGCCCGACGTAGCCCAGCCCGACAACGGCGATGGTGGCCTGCCTGGATTCAAGCCTTTGCTGCAGTGCTTCAAGCGGATTGCTGGCTGACGGGTTCATGCTTATTCCACGGTGACGGATTTGGCCAGGTTTCTGGGTCGGTCAACATCGGTGCCCTTGAGCAGGGCCACGTGATAGGCCAGAAGCTGCAGGGGTATGACGGCCATGATGGGGCTGGTGTCGTTGTTCATGCCCGGCACCTGCAGATTGGTGATGTTGTCGTCGCTGCGCAGCCTGATGCTGTCGGCGACAAAGTTGATGAGCTGTCCGCCGCGCGCGCTGACTTCCTCGATATTGGAGCGCAGCTTGTCAAGCAGGTGGTCGTCGGGCGCCACGGTGACCACCGGCATGTCTTCATCCACCAGCGCCAGCGGGCCGTGCTTGAGTTCGCCGGCCGGGTAGGCCTCGGCGTGGATGTAGCTGATTTCCTTGAGCTTGAGTGCACCTTCCATGGCGATGGGGAAATGCGCGCCGCGACCCAGAAAAAGGGCGTGCTGCTTGTCGATGAATTCCTCGGCAATCACCATGATTTGGTCTTCGAGGGCCAGCGAGCGGCGCATTTTTTCGGGCAGGGCGCGCAGGTCGTCAACGGCCTGTTTTTCGTCGGCGTCACTCAGCCGGCCGCGGCTGCGCGCCAGGGTGAGCGCCAGCCAGCGCAGGGCGGCCAGCTGGGTGGTGAAGGCCTTGGTGGAGGCCACGCCGATCTCGACGCCGGCTTCGGTAATCAGGCGCAGCTGCGACTGTCTGACCAGGGTAGAACCGGGCATGTTGCACAACGCCAGGGTGGCCAGGTAGCTGCTGGACTGGGCATGGCGCAGGGCCGCCAGGGTGTCGGCGGTTTCGCCCGACTGGGAAATGCCGATGAATAGCGTGCCCGGCGGCGTGACCGGTGCACGGTAGCAGTATTCGCTGGCCACCTCGACGCTGACCGGAATGCCGGCCGCGGATTCTATCCAGTAGCGCGCCACCAGGCCAGCGTGATAGCTGGTGCCGCAGGCAATGATGTGGATGTTTTCTATGTCGGGCAGAATGTTCTCGGCCTCGGGGCCCAGCGCTTCGACCAGCACGCTGTTGCGGCCGATCTTGTCGGCCAGGGTGTCGGCCACGGCGCGTGGCTGCTCGTGGATTTCCTTGAGCATGTAGTGACGGTAGTTGCCCTTGCTGATGGCCTGCTCGGCGTGGATGTAGCGTTCCTGTGCGCGCGTGACGGGCTGGCCGCTGATGTCGAAAACCTGCACCCGGTTGCGATCGACGCGGGCCAGGTCGCCGTTTTTAAGGTGAATGAAGCGGTCGGTGACCTGCAGCAGGGCCAGCGGGTCGGAGGCCACGTAGTTTTCCTCGCTGGAAATGCCGATGGCCAGCGGCGAGCCCATGCAGGCCAGCCAGATGGTTTCGGGCTCGGTTGGCGATATGGCGGCCAGGGCAAAGCTGCCGCGCAGGCGTTTGACGGCCTGGCGGAATGCGCTGCCAAAATCCTTGCCCTCCCGCATAAAGCGGGCAACAAGATGGGCCGCCACTTCGGTGTCGGTTTGCGAGGCAAACTCAAAGCCGGCTTCAAGCAGTTCGGCCCGCAGGGGCTCGTGGTTTTCGACAATGCCGTTTTGAACCAGCGCCAGGTGATTGGTCGATCGGTGCGGGTGGGCGTTGGCCACGGTGGGCCCGCCGTGGGTGGCCCAGCGCGTATGGGCAATGCCGGTGCCCGACTGCAGGGGGCGGGCTTCTATCTTGCCAATCAGGTCTTCAATGGTGCCCACGGCGCGGCGAATGTCCATGTCGCCGTTTTCAAGCACGGCAATGCCGCCCGAGTCATAACCCCGGTATTCAAGCCGCTTGAGCCCCTCGACCAGAATGGGCACGATGTTGCGCGCCGCCGTGGCGCCGACAATTCCACACATGAGCGTTGATTTTGTTCCGAAACGGGCAGCATAACTGATGACGCCGCCCGGTGGACAGCTGCAGGCGGGGTGCTGCGGGCGCGGCAGGTGAAAAAAGGCCGCAAACCGGTGGTTTGCGGCCGTAAAGCCCGGCGCATCCTGGCGATGAATGTTCTGACCCTTCACCATCGCGCCGGCCGGTTGGGGCTTTTGTTGTTGTTCCTGGTGTCAGGCCGCTGCGCGCGAAAGAACGGTGTCGTTAAGCACCAGCCGCACCTTGTTTTCTATGGTGTCGCCCACCGGGCAGTGGCGGCGCAGATGGTCAATCAAATGATTGATGTTCTTGAGCGGGGACGGGCTGGTGATGTGAAAGTCGTAGCGGATCTCTGAATAGCCCGGCCGCACGTCCGACTTTCCAAAGAAGCCGTCCAGGTCAATGTCGCCTTCGACCTCAACGCGAAAATCGTCCAGCTGAACGTCGAACTGTTCGGCATAGACCCGCGCCACGATGGCCTGACAGGCACCCAGCGAGCCGAGCAGGGCCTCGACCGGGTTCATGCCGGCGTCGGTTCCGCCCAGATCTTCGGGCTCGTCGAGAACCAGTGAAAATTGACGCGCCTGCACGTTGACCCTGACGCCCTTTTGCAGGCGGGCGGTGGCGTTGAACTGCTGAACTGCCATGGTAAAACTCCTTTTATAGTCACAATTGGTAAACGTGACTTGCCGCAGACTGTATAACACGATTTGTGTTTCGGTGTGAAGCTGCTCTTCTTTTCTGCTGCCAAAGGAGAGGGTGTGCGAGGCTGGCAGTCAGCGCAGGGATTCGGGCATGAATCTGGAGCCGGACAGGCGGATGTTCCACAACAGCTGCACCAGCGCGGTGTTGTTGATGAGCGGCTCGCCGTCGATAACCAGCCACCAGGCGCTGCCGTCTATCCAGAACGGAATGAAGCTGGTGGCTGGCAGCAAAAGGTCGATGTCGTTGAAAATGGAGATGGCGCGGCCCAGAGTGGCATTTTTCAGGCCGCGCGATTGCTGGCGGCGGGCGTAGTCGAGAAAGTCGGCGGCCGCGGCGCACAGCACGTCGGCCTGTTCCTGGGAATAGCCAACGCGCGCAATGCAAAAGCCGTCGCCGGTGGCCAGGGCCACGGTGCGGCTGCCCGACAGGCCGGCAATGGCGTGTGAAAGAAAGTCGTCGAGCCGCATTTGCGGGGCCGTGACCGGGTGATGAAGCGCTTCCACCCAGCTGTTTTCAAGCGCCCTGGGAAGCAGTTCTTCGTGGTTGGGGTCCAGGGCCAGCCACTCGCTGCGCAGCGGGGCGCTGTTGTGCGCCATGAGCAGCTGCAGGCTGGCGCATTCGGCCGGAGGGTCGGGTTCGGCGAATGCGTACAGTACGCCCGCCGGGGTGAGCATGAGATGCGGTTCTGTAGTGATTTCAGTCTCCCTTGAACTCACTGCTGCAGCCATTTCACCTGATCCCCTTTGGATGGCGCGTGGCCGAAACCACGGCCGGTGAACTGACGCGCGGTGTCGATGACTGCACTGTAGCGCAATGTCTGCGCTGGTGCCAGTGATGACAGCGGCTGATGACAGCGGCGTTCGGCAAACCGGGGCCGCGGACGGCTATACGTTTATATACGGGTCAATGCTGGAAACCAGCATCTTGACCAGCCGGGCCATTTCATTGCGCTTGCGGGCATCGACCTCCATCACCATGGGCGCCAGCTTCATTCCGAGCAGTTCGTCGGCGATATCTTGCCGGATGTTGCCGTGGGCCAGGTCGGTGTGGGTCAGGCCGACGATCATGGTGGAGTCGTCGATCAGCTGGCGAAACTCTTCGGTGTAGTTTCTTAAATCGGCCACCGGGTCGCGCGAGCTGGCATCAAGCATGAGAACCAGACCGAGTGCGTCACGGGCGAGGATGTCCCACATGAAGTCGAAACGCTTTTGGCCCGGCGTGCCGTAAAGCCGGACCTGGTCGCCGTTGGGCAGTTTCATCAGGCCGTAGTCCATGGCAACCGTGGTGGTGGGCTTGAGCGCCGCTGTGTCGTCGGTTGCAGAGGCTTCGGTGTCGACTACGGGGATGTCGGAACGCGCCTGGATGCCGGTGGATTTGCCGGCGCCGACCGGGCCGGCAAAAACAATTTTGTACGTATTGGACATGGTGTGCTCGTCAGGAAAGCAGTTTTTCCATCAGGGATCTGAAAAAGCCGCGCGATGCCTTGCGGGCCGCGGGCGAGGGCGAGAATGATACGCCGCCGTCGACTGGAAGTTCGGTCAGCGAGGCCAGGCCGCTGGCAAAACAGAGGGCTACAAACCGCAGCACGTCGTCCCGATGACGCGCAAAGGCGTTAAGCAGCAGATCTACGGTTTGCGGGGCGTGCGCGCATACGGCGGCCAGCTGAAGGTCGATGGGGTTGATGCGTTTGAGCCGGGTAAAGTTTGGAATGCGGCGCAGCTGAAACGCCGCCTGGGCATTTGGATTCAGGGTTACGCCGCTGAGCGCTTCGCTGACCAGTTCCCAGGTGGCTTCATCCAGCGGACGCTGAACGCGGTAGTATTCGCCGTCAAAACGCTCGCGGACCACGCTTTCCACGCTTTCGGCCGGAATGGTTTTGAGGCGCAGGCTGTCGGTCAGACCAGGGTCCTTGTGGGCCTTGATCAGATCCGAAAGGGAGTCCCTGGTGGCCAGCCAGCCCTGGGCGCGATTGATGACAATGACCGGCCCGTTTTTGAAATCGAGCAGAACGGGCAGGCTGCCGCTGCCGGTAATGCGCTTGAACAGCTGCAGTTCCGGCAGGTCGCTGAGTTCGGGAAAGACCCTGAACAGCAGCTCGCCGCCGGTTTTTGAGGCCTCGCTGAGAGCAGTGGGTGCGCTGACCCGGGTGCCGGCCGTGGCGCCGCTTGTGTTTTCCTGCCGCTGGGCAAACGTCAGCGCCCGTTTCCAGGCCGGTTGCCGGGATGGCCTGCCGGACGGGTGGGCCGGGCGCGAAGCGGTTGAATATTGCTGTTGCACGGCTGATCCGGTTGTGCTGTCCGCGCTTTCCCGTTTGATTGCGGGGCGGGTTGCGGCGGTCATGACGGTTTTAAGCGCCGTGCGCAGCGTAGCGGTGGTGTACGGCGAGGTTACAAATTCAATGGCCGGCCCGATTCTGTCGGTTAGGCCGGCGCTGAGCCAGCCTTCGCCGCCGCCGCGCACAATGAGAACAGCCGGCCGGCCCGACAGAAATTCCTGCAGCCTGGACTCGTTTTCAGTGGAGTAGCGGCGCAGGCTCAGGCCGGCCAGGTCGATGATGCAGCATTTGCACGAACGCGCAGTGTTGTCCTGGTCCGGAATGGTCAGCGACAGTGATCTTGGCAGTGATACAACCTGGTGGTCGCGCCACGCCATACGCACCAGTATGTTGATGGCGGCAGCGTCTCTCTCGAGGAGGCCCGCGAGTAATATTTTCATGTTTTTGTTCCCTTCAGATCAGGGCAGCCAGCCCTTGCCCCGCACAACGGTGTCTATGCGTGTGGTTTGCGGGGGGAAAGTCCCGGAAAAACAGCGTATAAGACCCCTAAAAGTCAGCCCGTTGTTGTTTGGCTCTTGTTGAGTTTGGTGCTTTCATTGTTTTTGCTTCCCCTTGTTCAAGCATGTTGTTGGTTTTTTGTTGTGGCTTGGCTCGTAGACCCGCTTTTGGTATCGAGGTTCCCGCTTTTTTCAGCGGGGCGATATGGCAGGACTTTTGTGAAGGCTGGCTGGTTGTGCGCGAGAATGCACCGCAGTGCGGATGCGCGATTGCGGGTACGGCAAGCCTGCTTCAGCAGTTTCTAATGATACACCGAGCCGGCGGGGGCGGTGCTTTTGAAAACCGGTGGTTGCGCTGCTAACCGGACAGAAAAGGGTTGATGCTGTAAACCAGCGCCTGGATAAGAACAGCCATGTGCTGACGGTTGCGTGCGTCGGTGTCCATGACGGTGGGCGGCAGGTCCATTTCGACCAGCGCGCGCGCCACTTTTTGGCGGGCCTGCATGCCGCCCCGGTCGGTGTGGGTCATGCCGACCACCAGCGAGGTTTCATCGATGAGCTGGCGAAATTCGCTGGCGTAGAGCCTCAGGTCGTCCACCGGATTTGGGGCGTTGGCCTTGAGCATGAGCACCAGCCCCAGGGCATCGCGGGCGAGGATGTCCCACATGAAGTCGAAACGCTTTTGGCCGGGCGTGCCGTAAAGGCGCACCTGGTCGCCGTTGGGCAGCTTCATCAGCCCATAGTCCATGGCCACGGTGGTGGTGGGCTTGAGGCTTTTGACGTCGTCGGACGCCGATGCTTCGGTGCTGACCACGCCGATATCGGACAACGACTGGATGGCGGTGGTCTTGCCGGAGCCAACCGGGCCGGTAAACAGGATTTTGTAGATATTGCTCATGGCGTCCGTTCAGCTCATCAGTTTGTCGAGCAGCGATCTGAAAAAGCCCGCCTGACGGCGCTGTGCAGGTGTCTGACTGGTTGTGAGCCGGTGCCGCGCTGCCGGGGCGGGGGCTGCTTCGGCCAGCCCGGAAGCCAGGGACAGGGCGGTGAATCTGAGCACGTCGTTTCTTTTTCCCGCAAACGCTTCCAGCAGGGTTCTCAGGTTTTGGGGCGCGTGGATGCACACTGCGGCGAGCTGGATGTCGATGGCACGAACACGCGCCAGCCGGGTCAGGTTTGGCATGGTTTCAAGGCGCAGCGTCAGGTCGGATCCGGCATCAAGATCGACGTGTTCCAGTGCGCCGCCGGCCAGCTCCCACAGCGCCTGGTCCAGGGGCAGCACGGTTTTGTCCCGGCGACTCTGGATGTTGTCCCTGAAGGCTGCTTTCATTTGTTCACGGCTTAGCCGCAAAGTGGTGATTTGTCCGCGTCCCGGGTTCTTTTGCATTTCAATCAGCCGGTCGAGGGGGCAGCTGCAAGCCAGCCAGCCCATTTTGTGATCAATGAGCAGGGTGGCGCCCTGATCAAGCTGCACGAGGCTGTCGCCGGAGAGCTTTCGAAGCTGGTTCACAAGCCGGAATGGCGGATGGTTGACCAGGGCGGGGAACAGCCGGTAGAGGTTTTTCATGTTGTCGGACGGCTGGGACGACCCGCGCGTGAGCGGCCGGCGGGCCAATGGCGATGACGGTTCGGGCACGGGGGCGTCCAGAAGCATGCCCAGTGAGCGCCGCAGTTCGGCCGGCGTGTAGGGGGCGCGGATATAGTCCAGTCCCGTTGTTTCCGGCGCCCGGCACAGCCTGGCCCAGCGCCGGCCGTGCGCGCCGCGCAGAATCAGCAGCGCTGGCCGGCCGGCAATGAATTCAATCAGGCGCTTTTGTGCATCGGTGGAGTGGTGGCGCATGCCAAAACCCGCAACGTCGATGACACAAAAGCTGCATGAGCGTGCAGCGCGACTTTGGTGGGGCACGGACAGGGTCAGGCAGCGCGGCAGCGAAAAGCAGCTGACGCCGGGCCACGTCATGCCGACAAGTATTTCAACAGCCGCTGTTTCCCGCTGAACCAGGCCGGCAAGAAGCACTTTTTTCATTATTGTTCGGACATGTTGTCATTGCTGCGGCAGGTTTCCGGTGGAAACGTACACGGGTTGCCCACAGCGGATATTGATCTGGATCAATTCACCGGAAAAGTGCTGTAAAAAGCATATTGATGCCCCTGCGGTGCAGGATTGGTGGCGCTGAAGCGTTCGGGCGTTTCAGCTACAGGCATTTCAGCTACAGAAAAGGGCTGATGCTGTAGACCAGTGCGTTGACGAGCGCGGCGACATGCGCCCTGTTTCGGGCGTCGGTGTCCATGACGGCCGGGGTCAGCTTCATGCTGACCAGCTCATTGGCCACGCGCCGGCGAACCTCCGGCGTGGCCCGATCGGTGTGGGTAATTCCGACCACCAGCGCGGTTTCATCAATCAGCTCACGAAATTCGCCAACGTAGGCTCGCAGGTCGTCCACCGGATTGCGGGCATCGGCCTTGAGCATGAGCACCAGCCCCAGGGCGTCGCGGGCGAGGATGTCCCACATGAAGTCGAAGCGCTTTTGTCCGGGCGTGCCGTAGAGCCGCACCTGGTCGCCGTTGGCCAGCCGCATCAGGCCGTAGTCCATGGCCACGGTGGTGGTCGGCTTGAGCGTTTTCACATCGTCGGATGCGGCGGCTTCGGTGTGGATAACGCCGATGTCTGAAAGCGACTGGATGGCGGTGGTCTTGCCGGAGCTGACCGGGCCGGTGAACAGGATTTTGTAGATATTGGCCATGGCAGCGTTTTGTCAGTTGAGAAGTTTGTCCAGTAGCGATCTGAAAAAGCCGTGCTGGTCGCTGCTCTTGGCCGGGCCCGCTTTCGGTGTCGCAACGCCATTGAGCGCTTCCTGCCCGCCGGCCGGCCAGGTCCGCGCAAGTCCGGCTGCCAGGCTCAGGGCAACAAAACGCAGGACATCGGGCTTGTTGCGATCAAAGGCGCTGATCAGCGAATCGATGGTTTGCGGCACGCGCGCGCAAATGACTGAAAGCTGTATGTCTATGGGGCGGACCTGCTCGATATGGGCAAGGTTGGGGAGGCAGGTGAGCTGAAAGCCGATGTTGTTGTAGCGGGTCAGGTTCAGCTCTGAAACAGCCTCGCTGGCCAGCTCCCAGACAACCAGGTCAAGGGGCAGCTGGAAGCGCGGGTAGTCCTTCCCAAAACATTCGCGGGCGACCGATTCAACCTGGTCGTTGGGCACCGGGCTTGTTTCAACACTGGTTGCAACGACCGGATGGTTTTGCAGACGGCGCAGTTTTGCCAGCGACTGGGTGGTGGCGAGCCAGCCTTCGGCCGGATGCAGCAGAATCTTGATGACTTTGCCCACCTTGAGAAGTTGGGCATCGCTGCTGAGCAGGAGCTGGCTGATAAAGCGCAGCTGGCGCTGATCGCGCAGCTCAGGGAAGGTTTGAAAGACAGGTTCCAGGCCGCTTTTGTCCAGCGGTGTCAACCGGGCATCGGACTTGTCCCGGGTGGATTTGAAAGCAAGGGCGCGCTTCCAGGCAGGTGCGCTTACAATTTCCGGTCGCGCCGCTTTTGTCCGGTATTGCTGACTGTCAGAACGGTTGCCAATGCCGGCGGCCGCCCTGGCTGAATCAAGCGCCTTGCGTATGGCGGAGGTTTTGTAGGGAACAGACACAAATTCATGCAGCGCTGACGAAGACCGGGCAAGCGTGCTGTCGAGCCAGCCGTTGCCGTCGCCGCGAAACAGCAGCACGGCGGGGCGTTCAGCAAGAAATTCAAGCAGCCTTGATTCCGCCCGCGCCGAGTAGTTTCGCAAGCCAAGGCCGGCCAGGTCGACAACGCAGATCCGACAGGCGCGGGCGGCGGCATCCTGTGCGGGCAAGTCAAGAGTCATTGAACTGGACAGCTGGCGCTCAAGCGTGATGCACTCAAGATTGCGCCAGGTCATTCCGATCAGGATGTCCATGGCGGCTGCGTCTCTTGTGGCCAGGCCGGCAAGCAGGACTCTGTTCATGATGTTCCTTTGCGAGCGGTGCGCTGCATTGCGCTGAATGTTTTTCGCCAGCGCTGTGAAAACCGGTGCCCGGCGTGCTTCAGTCTTTGTCTGACCAGCATGAATGCAAGCACGTCGCCGGCGCCGGTACAGTGCGCCAGAAACAGTTGTTCGGTGGCTGTGTCTCCCGCCAGAATGGGGCCCAGCACTTCGGCGGCTATGGCCCGCGAATCATCGGGGCTGCACAGCCACGACCGGACGCGGGATCCAAGTGAGGGAATGGTGAGAATGGACCAGCGGGTGGCCAGCGGGTTGACGCGTGCCAGCGGCTGTCCGCCCAGCGCAGCGCGGCGCACTGTTTGGGCCAGCCGTTGCCCCAGGCGGGCTTCGGCTGTGCGGTCGGTCAGAAAGTCCGCAACGACGGCGGGCCCGTCTTCACAGGCGTGCCAGGCGTCGGACAGCGCACCCTGAAGCGGTTCGCGGCCCTCCATGTGCAGGGCCGCCTGCAACCGCTTCAGGTGTCGTGTTGTGCTGTCGGGGCTCTTCAGGAGTTCTCTGCCGGATTTTCGAAAATGCACAAGCACGGACGTTGAGCCATGTGCATGCATTTCTTCAGTCCAGCAAGGTTTCCATCAGGTCGATCATGAACTCGGCGTCTTCCTGCTCCATGGGCTCGAAGCCCTTTTCGATGCCCAGCGAGTCGAGCACCTGCTGGCCATCGGTGTCACCCGACAGGCCGAGCAGGGCGTCCTTGAACGCCGGCACGCTGTCGGCCATGCGCGGATGCGTCAAAAGAACGTGGCTGATGTCGGCCAGCTTGCTTTCAATCAGCATTTTCATGCGCGACTTGCTCAGGTTGGACAGGGAATGCCAGGCTTCGGCCAGGAAGAATCCGGCGTGCGCATCGCCGCTGATGATCATGCGGGCCACGGCCTGGTAGTTCTCGGCCATTTGCCACTCGATGTCGTCTTCAACAAGGTCGGCCACTTCCATCAGGCGCAGGCCGATCAGCTTGACGTCCTTGTTGTCGGTCAGCGCAATGACCTGTCCGGCTTCGAGGTCTTCAACCTCGTTGAGCGGGCTGTCGGCGCCGGTGGCAATGACCATTTCGTCGGGTTTGTCGATGGGCCGGGCAATGGCCGTAAAGCCCTGCTCGCGAATCATGGCGGCCGCGTCAAATGGATTGGCGTAAACCACATCCACCTTGCCGTCTTCGATCAGCTTGTTTTGCTCGGCCGCCGAGGCCGGCGTGAGCAGGTGAATATGCAGGCCCGACTTTCTTTGCAGGGCGGTGTTGAGCATGTGCCAGCCGGCAAAGCGTTCGGGCGCAAAATCAGGCGCAATCAGCAGGTTAAGTTTCATCATCCACCCCCCTCTGCAGCAATCATTTCCTTGTATTTGGCGGTCATCTCGTCAATCTTGCTGCGCGACATTTCGCGCCTGACCGAGGTGTAGCCAACCACTTTTCCGTCCCGCTTGTTTTGCACGGCGGTTGCATAGACCCAGTAGTGCGAGCCGTCCTTGTTGAGGTTTTTGATGTAACCGTGCCATTTGGGACGGCCGTCGCCGGCCAGGGTTTCCCACAGGCTCTGGTAGATGGCCCTGGGCATGTCGGGATGACGCAAAATGCATTGCGGCTGCCCGATCAGCTCTTCGCGGGTGTATCCGGAAAGCTCGACAAATGCATCGTTGGCGTGGGTGATGATGCTGTTGAGATCGGTGCGTGAAATGATCAGGCGGCCCTTGGGATAGGGAATCTCGCGCTGACTGATGTGCACTTTTCTGCTTGATCCGTCGAAATAGGTCAGTTCATGCTCGTGTACGGCGTCATCTGCCGGATTCATGGGCGGCAGCATTTCCGCAAACGGCCTGGCGGAATTCGTCATTTTTTATACCCCTTACCGGATCAAATCAGCTTTGACAAGGCTTCGGCGGCCCGCTTGATGTCCAAAAACAGCAGCCCAAGCTTGGCGTTGTGCTTGGCCAGCACGGTCAAAACAGCCTCTTCGCCCGAGGAGCTCATGACCACATAACCGCTTTCGCCCTGCAGCAGGACGCGCTCCAGAGTGCCGCGAGCCAGTTCGCTTGCCGCCCGGTCACCCAGCGAGAGCAGGGCGGCCGACATGGCGCCGACGCGATCCTCGTCCATGCCCTGCGGCAGTGAAGAGGCAATCATGAGACCATCGGTTGAGATAAGCGCCGACGCTTCCACATCGGCAGACGAGCGGCTGAGCTCGTCCAGAACTTCTTGAACCATATCCGTACGCATTTGGAAGCCCTCCTTTTTTGGGTTTTTGTATTGTTTCAAATAACTCTAGCACAGTTTGAGTTTGGTATGCCAATATACAATTGGGGTGCAATAATTATGCGTGACGAGTTTTGTTTTTGAGGTCGCATGACGTGATTGCTTTCATTTACAGATACTGAAACCGGTCTTTTAGCGATTCTTATCGGGGCTGGTGTCGGACAGAAACGCCTGAGCCAGGCACAGTTTTCATTTCAGGCGCCGGCTGCATTTTCCGCAAACAGGGCTTGCATTCCAGGCCGGGCTGTGTTTTGCTTTGCACCTGTTGAAGCAAACGAATTGGCAGCCTGAGCTGCCCTGTTGAACACGGCATATCATGGATCTGATTTTTACACCGGCCATTGAGTTTTCAGACGCGTCTGTAGCTGAACTGCTGCAGTCACGCCGACCTGTACCCGACTTTTCCGCCGGGTAGGCTTTTCTGCGCACAATTCATGTATGCAAAAAGGAACCCGGCAAACGCCGGGTTTTTTGTTTTCGGGGTTTCTGATGTTGAAGACCAAAAGGAAAGAAAAATGACCGTTCGGCACTTTTTGACCACGCAGGATTTTTCCCGCAGCGAGATTGATGCCCTGCTGGAGCAGGCGGCGGCGTTCAAGCGATCGCCGGCGGGTCGGCAGCTGGCCGGCCGTTCGGTGGCGCTGCTGTTTTTCAATTCATCCATGCGCACGCGCACCAGCTTTGAGGTGGGGGTGTTCGAGCTGGGCGGTCACGCCGTGATTCTGGAGCCGGGCAAGGGCGCCTGGCCCATCGAGTTCGAGGCCGGCACGGTAATGGACGGGGCGGCCGAGGAGCACATTGCCGAGGTGGCGCGGGTGCTGAGCCGCTACGTGGATCTTGTCGGCATCAGGGCCTTTCCAAAATTCCAGGACTGGGCTGAAGACCGCAAGGATGAGCTGATCCGCTCGTTTGCGCGCCATTCGAGCGTGCCGGTGATCAATATGGAAACCATTGTCCACCCCTGTCAGGAGCTGGCCCACGCGCTGGCCATGAAGGAGCATCTGGGGGATCTGGCCGGCAGGAAATATGTGCTGACCTGGGCCTGGCACCCGAAGCCGCTCAATTCGGCGGTGGCCAATTCGGCGCTGCTGATGGCCACCCGCATGGGCATGGACGTGACGCTTTTATGCCCCACGCCCGAGTTTGTGCTGGACGAGCGCTACATGAAGATCGGACATGACAATGCGGCTGCGGCCGGCGGCTCGCTGACGGTCAGCCACGATGTTGAGGCAGCCTACAGCGGTGCGCACATGGTGTACGCCAAGAGCTGGGGCGCGCTGCCTTATTTCGGTCGCTGGGAGCAGGAAAAAAAGATTCGGGACGCCCACCGCCACTTTACCGTTGATGGCGAAAAAATGGCGCTGACCGACGACGGGCTGTTCAGCCACTGCCTGCCGCTGCGCCGCAATGTGCAGGCCACCGACGAGGTGATGGAAGCGCCGTACTGCATTGCCGTTGACGAGGCCGAAAACCGCCTGCATACGCAAAAGGCCCTGATGGCTTCATTGATTGACCCGTCCGTTTTGAGCGATTGTTTGAACGACTGAAGGAAAAGTTTAAGATGTCTATTAAAGCTGTTGATAGTGAAGAGAAAAATATTGTTCTGGCTTTTTCGGGCGGGCTGGATACCAGCTTTTGCGTGCCCTGGCTCAGGGAGCGCGGCTGGCAGGTTCACACCGTGTTTGCCGACACCGGCGGCGTGAGTGCCGCCGAGCGGGCCGCCATCGAGGCGCGTGCTCAGGAGCTGGGCGCGGCCAGCCACGTTACCGTGGACGGCGGCCAGGCCTTGTGGGACCGTTTTGTGCGGCCGTTTGTGTGGGCCGGCCAGGGCTATCAGGGGCAGTATCCGCTGCTGGTCTCCGACCGCTATCTGATTGTCGAGGCCGTGCTGGAGCGCGCGGCTGAGCTTGGCACGCGCAGCATTGCCCACGGCTGCACCGGCATGGGCAACGACCAGGTTCGTTTCGATTTGACCGTCAAGGCGCTGGGCGACTGGCAGATTGTGGCCCCGGTGAGGGAAATCCAGAAGGAGCACACGCAAACCCGCGCCTGGGAACAGCAGTTTCTGGAAGAGCGCGGCTTTGAAGTGGCCGTGGAGCAAAAGCACTACACCATCAATGAAAACCTGCTGGGCGTGACCATGTCGGGCGGCGAGATTGACGACTGGCAGGCGCCGGGCGAGGGCGCGCGCGGCTGGTGCAGCCCGCCGGCACAGTGGCCCGACCAGCCCATGACGCTGACCGTGGACTTTGAGCACGGGGTGGCCACGCGGCTTAACGGCGAACAGCTGCCCGGTCCGAAATTGCTGGCCCGGCTCAACACTCTGTTTGCGCCCTACGGCGTCGGGCGCGGCATTTATACCGGCGACACCGTCATTGGCCTTAAAGGGCGCATTGTGTACGAAGCGCCCGGGCTCGTCGCCCTGCTTACGGCCCACCGGGCGCTGGAAGAGGCGGTGCTCAGCAAGGCGCAGAACCGCTTCAAGCCGGCGGTGGCCCGTCAGTGGGTGGAGCTGGTTTATGAAGGGTTCTTTCATGAACCGCTGAAAAACGACCTGGAGGCTTTTCTGGCTTCCAGCCAGGCAGCGGTCAGCGGGCAGGTGACGCTGATGACCGCCGGCGGCAATGTTCACGCGGTGGCGGTGGAGTCCTCCCGCATCCTGCGCGCGGCCGGGGCCACCTACGCCCAGACGGCCGATTGGGGGGTGGAAGAGGCCGAGGGTTTCATCAAGCTGTTTGGCATGAGTTCCACGCTGTGGGCAAACACGAACAGGCTGCAGGGAGCCGATCATGGAAAAGAGTGAGAGCGACAGTTTGCTGACAGCAGCGCTTGGGCATCTTGAGGCCCTGGTGGGGTTTGATACGCAAAACCCGCCGCGCAACATTGATACCGGCGGCATTTTCGATTATCTGCGCCGGCATTTGCCGGGCTTTGAGATTGAGGTGATCGATCACGGCGCCGGGGCGGTGTCCATGCTGGCCGCGCGCGGTCGGCCGCGACGGCTGTTCAACGTTCATCTGGATACAGTGCCGGTGTCGTCGGGCTGGCAGCGCGACCCGCACCGGCTGGTGGTGGAAAATGACCGCGCTTATGGTCTGGGTGCCTGCGACATCAAGGGCGCGGCCGCGGCGCTGCTGGCGGTGGCCAATGCTTCGGATCAGCCCCTGGGGCTTTTGTTGACCAGCGATGAGGAGGCCAACGATGCGCGCTGCGTGGATGCGTTTGTGAAAGCCTGTCCGCCCTCATCAGGCCGCTTTGAGGCCGTGGTGGTGGCCGAGCCCACCCAGGCTCGCGCGGTGCTGGCCCACCGTGGCATCCAGTCTTTCAGCATGGAATTTTCCGGCCGCGCCGGCCACGCCTCGGCGCGCCAGGAACCCGGGGACAGCGCTTTGCACCAAGCCGTGGAGTGGGGTCATGCAGCCCTGCAGCTGGTTGATGAATGTGAGCTTGAAAGGTTTGCCGGCCTTGAGGGGCTACGCTTCAACATTGGCCGCATTGAGGGCGGCATCAAGTCCAATGTCATTGCGCCCGAGGCCCGGCTGCAGTTCAATACCCGTCCGCTGCCCAACATGGATGCCGACCGGCTGGCTGAAGAATTTTCCGGCCTGGCCCTGCCGGGCACTGAATTTGAGGAAACCTTTCGCGGTGCGCCTCTGCCGGCCGGTGATCCTGGCCATGCCGAGCGGCGCCACGCTGCGGCGCGGGCGCTGGCCGATGAGCTGGGGCTGGCCATCGGGCCGGCGGTGGACTTCTGGACCGAGGCGGCCAAGTTTTCGGCGGCCGGCTACACCAGTTTTGTTTACGGCCCCGGTGATATTGCCCAGGCCCACACGGCGGATGAGTGGGTGGCGCTTGATCAGCTGAGCGAATATGCGCACAGCGTGCTGAAATTGGTCAGCGGGGGGTTGGCGTGAACAAGCCGGTGGAAGTCCACATGAGAGAGACCATTGTGCGCCTGCTGTCGGGCATGGGCGGCGCGCGCGAGATCAAACATTACCTGAAGCGCTTTTCGCAGCTTGACTCCCGGCGTTTTGCCGTGGTGAAGGTGGGCGGCGCAATTTTGCGCGACGACATGAAGGCGCTGGCGTCATCGCTGGCTTTTTTGCAGCAGGTGGGGCTGACGCCCATTGTGGTGCACGGCGCCGGGCCGCAGCTGGATGAGGCGCTGGCTGAAAAGGGCATCGAGCGCGAGGTGGTCAACGGCCTGCGGGTCACCGGCCCCGAGGCGCTGGCCGTGGTCAGGCGGGTGTTTCAGCAGCAAAACCTGCGCCTGGTGGAAGCGTTGCATGAAATGAGCGCGCGCGCCACCTCGGTGGTGTCGGGCGTTTTCAACGCCAGCTACGTGGACCGGCAGTCCTGCGGGCTGGTCGGCCAGGTGGACAGCGTCAATCTGGAGCCCATAGAGGCCTGCCTGCGGCTGTCGTCCATTCCGGTCATTACCAGCCTGGGAGAAACCCCGGCCGGCCAGATTTTGAACATCAATGCCGACTATGCCGCCCACGCGCTGGTGGGCGTGGTCAGGCCCGACAAGATCATTTTTCTGACCGGCACCGGGGGGCTTCTGGACGGTGACGGTGACATTATCGATTCCATCAACCTGGCAACCGACTATGAACGGCTGATGGCCGAGCCGTGGCTGCACGGCGGCATGCGCCTGAAGCTGCAGCAGATCGCCGG
>Ga0079226_10001275_pt1 | contig 19263 bp, 19 predicted proteins | sample Poulit2014_FD_76345 | JGI IMG/M metagenome (GOLD analysis project Ga0079226, IMG submission 76345) | Agricultural soil microbial communities from Georgia to study Nitrogen management - Poultry litter 2014 | ecosystem: Environmental > Terrestrial > Soil > Agricultural land | place: USA: Georgia... | reverse complement strand
TAATAACACTTTTAAAGCTTTTGCATAGACTGTTAAAGAGTTAAATAATTTTAGTCTATTAGGAGGTGTTACTTTTGACTGAAAACAAACCTGGTGGATTACTTAATGGCTTACTTGGCGGAATGGGAGGCGACGACTCGTTATTGTTGATCATCTTAATAATTTTCCTCTTCTCTGGCTCAATGTTTGATAAAAGATATTAGTATAAAAACCCCATTAGACCTTAACTAATGGGGTTTTTATACTAATATCTTTCTACATATTTCGTTTTATTTCATACTTCTCTTTTAATTCATTAGTCTTATCTAAATATTTCTCTTGTTGCTTTAGTCCATTAACTAATTGAGAAACTTGACTTTTTGCTTCCTCTAATGATTTTACACCAGCTTCTTTTTTGTCTACGACTTTTATTAAATGGTACCCAAATTGAGTTTTTACTGGTTCACTTAACTTTCCGATTTCCAATTCAAAAGCAACCTTTTCAAACTCTGGAACCATTTTCCCTTTAGTAAACTCTCCTAAATCTCCACCATTAGCTTTTGAAGGACATTGGGAATACTTGCTAGCTGCATCTTCAAAAGATAAACCATTATTTAATTCATCAAGTATTTTATTAGCCTCTTCCTCTTCTTTTACTAATATATGACTAGCCTTAACAGACTTTGGTTTCGTAAACTCTTCTTTATGATTATTATAATACTCAGTTATTTCCCCTTCAGTAACTGAAACATTAGATAAAAGTTTATTAATAGCATATTGTTTCAATACAACGGATTTAACTCTTTCCAATTCCGCAATAAATTCTTCATCTTCATTTAAATTATTTTCAATAGCATCTAAATAAATTACCTCTTGATTTACTAATTCATCTACAATTTGTTTCATTCCTTCTGGTGACTGAAATTGTGCTGCAGTTTGTGGTCCTAATTCATTTAAAAATCTAAATACATCTTGTTGAGTTATTTCTTTTCCTTCAACTGTTGCCAAAACCCTATCTTGACTCATAATAAAATTCTCCTTTATTCATTATTTTCAATTTAAGTGCATATAAAACGTATCACATAGAATTTTCCTTGTCAACAGATCCACCTTAAATAGATAAAATAATAAATAATATGGAGTCTGTAGTAAGCTACCTTCAATGAATTTAGCTTTTATCAATATAGATAACCTTTGTCGATCTTTTTCATAAAATAAAAAAACCCCCTTCCGGGAGCTTTTTATATATGAATTGGTTTATCTATTGCACCAAAAGCAGCTTCTGCCATGATCTCTGAAAGAGTAGGATGAGGGTGTATAGCCTTTGCTATATCATAAACTGTTCCTTCAATTTGCATAGCCACTACAGCCTCGGAAATCATATCCGTAGCATTAGATGCCATAATGTGAGTTCCAAGTATTTCTCCATATTGATTATCAGATATAATTTTTACAAAACCTAATGTCTCACCATCTGCTAATGCCTTTCCATTAGCAATTAACGGAAACTTGCTTACTGTAATATCATGGCCCTTAGACTTTGCTTCTTCTTCTGTCATTCCGACACTGGCTAGCTCAGGAAATGTATAAACTGCTGAAGGAACAATATTATAATTTAAGGTACTTTCTATTCCCATAATATTTTCTGCTGCTACAATCCCCTCAGCAGAAGCAACATGGGCTAAAGCATATTTACCGTTTAAATCTCCAATGGCATATACCCCATCTATATTAGTTTCCATTTTATTATTAGTCCTTATAAACCCTTTGGAATCCGTTTCTAAATTCAAATTTTTCATCTCTGATAAATCCGGTTTCACTCCTAATGATACAAGGTATTTATCTCCTTTAAATACTTTTTCTTTACCTCTATGTTCTATAACTACTTTTTCTTCAGTTATAGATTTTAATTTCGTGGAAGTTAGTATATTTATGCCTTCCTTCTTTAAATGTCTCTCCAAAGTTCTGGCCATTTCTTCCTCCACTGATGAAAGTATACGTTCTGACCTCTGTATTAAAGTTACATTTGATCCTAAAGCATTAAATAATGTGGCAAATTCTACTGCTATAACTCCACCACCAATTACTACTAAGTCCTTAGGAATTTCTTCTAATTGTAGTGCACCTTTACTATTTATTATTTTTCCAGTTTTCAGTGTTTCCTCTAGACCAGGTATTGAAGGAACTGATTCTCCTGCACCTATTCCTATAATCATATTTTTGCCAGTTATAGTTTCACCATTAACTTTAATTTGATTCTTATTTAAAATAGTTCCCTTCCCTTCGTAAAGATCAATCTTATTCTTTTTAAATAATGTATATATACCAGATACTAATTGATTCACTACTTTATCTTTCCTTTTTAAAAGTAAATTCCAATCAACTTTTACTTTAGATTCATCAATGCCTACAATACCAAATTCTTTTCCTCTTAACATATCTTTATAAAGTTTAGCGGTTTTTAATAAAGTCTTTGTAGGAATACATCCCCAGTTTAAACATACCCCTCCCAGCTTATTTTTTTCTACTACTGCTACTTTGCCCCCTAGTTGAGCTGCCTTAATGGCAGCTACATAACCTCCAGGGCCTCCTCCTAAGACAATAAGATCATATTTATTCATCTCTTCACCTTCTTCCCTTCCTATGATTTCATTAATAATATTTCCGGTTCCATAAGGGCTTGAGATAGGATATTTAGAAATCGGGCTCCACTAGCTCCATCAATTATTCTATGATCATAAGAAAGTGACAGAGGCAATACCTTTTCAATTGCTATTTCTCCATCCTTTACAACTGGTTTTTCAACAATACGCCCTATACCTAAAATTGCCGATTCAGGATAATTAATAATTGGAATTCCAAATAGTCCTCCAATAGAACCATAATTAGTTACAGTAAAAGTTCCTCCTCTTAGTTCCTCAATTAAAATTTCATTATCTTTAGCTCTACTACTTAAATCATCAATTTCCTTAGCTATTTCAATTACTGATTTTTTATCTGCATCCTTAAGCACTGGCACCATTAAACCTCTTTCTGTATCTGTGGCAATACCAATATTGTAAAAATATTTCAATACTAATTCTTCTTTCTCTTCATCTAAAGAAGAATTAAATTCAGGATATTCTTTCAATGCTATAATAATCGCTTTGATAATAAAAGGTAGATAGGTTATATTAATACCTTCATCTCTTAATACATTTTTATATTTCTTTCTAAACTCATAAAGATTTGAAACATTTAATTCATCCATTGCAGTTGTATGAGGTATTGTAAATCTAGAGTTAGACATTTGCTCTGCAATAGTTTTTCTAATTCTAGTAAGTGGAATTCTTTCAATCTTTCCGTCTTGTTCATCTTTCTCATCTGCTATATCTACATCATATTTCACAGGTTTTTCCCCAGATATATTATTTTTAAATTGCCTTATATCTTCCTTCATAACCCTTCCATTTGGTCCTGTACCTTCTACCATATTTATATCTACATTTAAATCTTTAGCTAACTTTCTTGCAACAGGTGTAGCCAATACTTTCTTCCTTTTCCCTGGTTTCGAAACCGGGATTTGCCCTTCTGTACTAGCTGGTATTTCCTCAGATGAAGCTATAATATCACCTACTACTCCTGCCGTTTCTTCTTCCTCTGGAGAATCATCCCTTTCAACTGTTTTTTCTACTTCTTCTACTTTGTCTTCTCCACCGTCCTCTGAATCTATTGAAATTATAACGAAAATATCACCTACATTTATAACTTCTCCTTCTTCAAATTTCAATTCTAAAACTTTGCCTGTTTTTGGAGAAGGTATTTCTGTAGTAACTTTATCTGTTTCTACTTCTGCAACAGAGTCTCCTTCTTCTATATTTTGCCCTTCTTCCACTAGCCATTTTACCAAAGTACCTTCTGCAATACCTTCACCTATATCTGGAAATTGAAATTCAAATCTCATAAAATATCCTCCTCTCTTAAAATTCTACTACTTCTTCAATTGTCTTAGCAATTCTTTCAGGAGATGGTATATAATGCATCTCCCCTCTTGCTAATGGGAAAATAGTATCAAATCCAGTTACCCTAGTAGGAGGTGCTTCTAAATATAAGAAAGCCTTTTCATTAATAATAGAAACTAACTCTGCTCCCACTCCTAAGGTTTTTGGAGCTTCATGAACTATTATAGCCCTTCCAGTTTTCTTCACCGATTCTATAATAGTCTCTCTATCTATTGGAGAAATAGTCCTTAAATCTATAACCTCTGGGTTAATCCCCTTATCTTCTACTATTTTACTTGCTAATTGCACATCCCGTACCATGGCCCCCCAAGTAATAATGGTTATATCTTCCCCTTCTTCTATTATTTTTGCCTTTCCAATAGGAATTTCATAAGCATTCTCTGGGACTTCTTGTCTGAAGGCTCTATAAATACGCTTTGGTTCTAAAAATATAACTGGATCTGGTTCTCTAATAGCTGCTATAAGAAGGCCTTTTGCGTCATAAGGTGTAGATGGAATTACAACCTTTAATCCTGGTATATGGCCATATAATGCCTCAGTACTTTCCGAGTGATGTTCTAGAGCCCTTATTCCTCCACCATAGGGAGCGCGAATTACCATAGGAACACTTAAACTACCACGAGTACGATTACGCATGCGGGAAACATGACTTATTATTTGATTAAAGGCCGGATATGAAAAGCCCATAAACTGCAGTTCAACTACAGGTTTTAGTCCATTAATAGCCATTCCAACACCTGTACCTACAATTGCAGATTCTGCAAGGGGAGTATCAAAGGCCCTATCTTCTCCAAACTTTTCTTGAAGCTCAACTGTAGCTCTAAAAACTCCACCTTCTACACCGACATCCTCACCATAAACTACTACAGTATCATCTAGTTCCATTTCATTCATAAGAGCTTGATTAACCGCCTGAACTATATTTAAAGTATTAGCCATTATTTTTGACCTCCTTCTAAAAATTCTTTATAATCTTCAAGTTGCTCTTCTAATTGTGGAGGCATAGTCTCATATTGATATTTAAATATATCCTCAATTTCTGTATCTGATTTTCCTTCAATTTCTTCAAATATTTTTCCTACTTTATCATTTAGTTCTTTCTTTATTTTTTCTTCCCACTCATCATTTATTAATCCTTTTGCCAATAAATATTTCTTAAACCTTAATATCGGATCTTTTTCCTTCCACTCTTCTACTTCTGCATCTTCTCTATATTTAGTAGGGTCATCAGAAGTAGTATGAGCACCTAATCTATAGGTATAAGCTTCGATTAAGGTTGGTCCTTCACCATTTCTTGCTCTATTTATTGCTTCTTTAGTAGCAGAGTACATTGCAAATATATCATTACCATCTACTAAAATACCTGGCATACCATAAGCAACAGCTTTTTGTGCAATAGTCTTACTAGCTGTTTGCCTATGTCGTGGTAATGAAATAGCGTATTGATTATTTTGTACAATAAATACTACAGGAACTTTAAAAACAGAGGCAAAGTTCAAAGCTTCATGGAAATCCCCATGAGAAGTACCTCCATCCCCTACATAAGTCACCACAACATTATTTTCCTTCTTAATATTATTAGCCATCCCAATACCAGTAGCATGTTGAAATTGAGAAGAAATAGGTACAGAAACTGGCAATACCTTCATATCAGCTTCTAAATGACTACCAAATTCATTTCCATACCAATAAAGATAAATCTTTTCAAGAGGTACACCACGAATTAACAATGCACCTAGTTCCCTAAAAGAAGGAACTAACCAATCATCTTCTTCCATAGCATAGGCACTACCTACTTGGGCAGCCTCTTGACCTATATTAGGAGCATAGGTTAACATTCTTCCCTGTCTTTGATAAGATAATGCTTTCTCATCAATAATTCTTGAATATATCATAGTTTTATAAAGATATACTAATTGCTCATCATTAAGAGAAGGAAGATCCTCTGGGAGAGTAATCTGACCATTTATGTCTAAAATATTATATTGTTTATCTTCAAACTCATTATAATTTTCAAAACGCATACTTCTACCTCCTTATTATCAATTCTTTATTGATAATGATTCTCATTATCTTTCTTATTTTATATCTATCCAAAGTTTGTATAATTAAACATATTAATATTATGCGGAGAAAGTATTTAAAATACACATAAAAAAATCTTGTAATCATTAGATTACAAGATTCTTACTTTGCCACTATGCTTTTCATATATTTCATATATATATATAACTATCTTTTTTCCTCTTCAATAGAATGAATAATATTTATGGTTTCCTGTATTACTTTTTGGTTATAATTTTTTCCCCCAATTTTTTCAATTTCTATATCAGGTTTAGTACCCATGAAGTTTGAAGTACCATCTTCATTAAAACCCATTTCACCTTCAAATCTAACTATAAGACCACTGTTTGGTAAAGAAATAAATATTGGATTAACCCCTATTCCACCACCATTAGTTGTATAACCCACTACTGTAGCCACATCAGCTTTTTTACAATTATTTATTAATTTGTCTGCAGAAGAAAAATTTTTTTCATTTACTAATAAAAAAACTTCTCCATCAAATCCTATTGAATGCTCACTTAACAATTGGTGCTCCATACTAATATAATACTTAAAATCTTTCTTTATTTCCTTAGGTAATTTATCATAATAAGGGCATTTATCTATATCTTCCTTTGTAAAACCAGAAAATAATTCCGATTCAAGAAACTGATTCAAATATTCCCCACCCCTTACCAGATAATGGTTTTCGATTTTCTTGTCCTCATTTAACAAAGACAAAAACATTTCATTCCAATAGAAATCATTACCTCCGACATTATCCATAATATCTATTATTAAATATGGATAATCCTTAACGCTTTTCAAAAAATTTATAATTTCTTCAGTTGAATCTATAGAAAAAGATTTTATTTTTAAATATGCTATTTTTTCATCTTCTATAATTTTAGTGATAACATTATCTATATCAATACTTTTCGAAAACTCTTCTAGTTCAATTTTATATTCATCTGGAAATTCTTCTTTAAACACCTCATACCAATCTCTATATTTTTTCTCTGCTGATAACCAAATATCAATCCAAGGCTTAAGCTTTTTATATATATTGTCGTTATCTTCTTTATTTTCTCTATAATCATAAAACATAGAATAATAAGAATAATAAAATGCAGGTGATATAACATCCGCATGTGAATCATCAAGAAAACTCAATGTATAATTTAACTCATTAAAGAATTCCATATTACTTTCTGTTTTAATTATTCTATCTTCAAAATGTTCTTTATACTTAAGCCAATCAATACCATGTAATTTCCTTACTTCATAAAAATGGGGATAATTTTCTTCGAATATATTATACATATATCTAAAATCCTCTAGCTTTTCTTCTGTAGTTAATTCTTTTAATTTGTTTGTATTATTGTAAATAAAAGCAACTAAAATTAATACTATAGCTATAATAAGTATAATTAGTATCTTTTTATTCTTCATGTTGAACATACTCCTTATTTATTAAATTTCTGCGTTATCACTCAAAGGTGTCACTTTTGAAGAATATGGTTGTGGTTCACAGTATGATCCGTTGCATTGACATGATCTTAAATAACAACCACATGCATCTACATGTCCACATCCAACATTAGGAAATGTAAAATCCTGTTTATTAACTAGGTCTATCAAAATAACACATCCCTTCATTCAAAAGGGTATTTATTTAAACTAATTAACACTATTAAAAATGAATTCTTTATTTTTACTCATATTCAAATCAATTATGTCATCCGCTATATTTAAAAATTCTTTATTATGAGTTATTATTAGAATAATTTTATCTTTTTTGACCGTTTGTATAAGATAACTTAGCTTTTGTACACTATCAGTATCTAGAGCTGATGTTGGCTCATCTAAAATTATTACATCTGGTCTTTTTAAGAAAGTTCTTATTAAAGATATTTTCAGTTTTTATCCTCCCGATATATTTTTAGCCGCCTCATAGATATTTGTATCTATTCCCTGGTTAAACTTATCCATCTGTAAGTTTAATTTTTCCAAAAGTTTTTCAATTTCTTCATAATTATAAGTATCTATTCCATAGGTTATATTATTGAAAATTGTATCATTGATTAATTTAGGTTCTTGTTCACTAATTCCTATGAATTTTTTTCTAATGGAATACATATCTAGTTTTTTAACATCTGTTGAATTATAAAATATCTCACCAGTATAATAATCATTAAAGATTCCTAAAATTAAATTTATAAGGGTGCTTTTCCCAGTTCCATTTTCTCCAACAATGCAATAGACTTTTCCCCTTTCAAATTTATAATTAAAGCTATCTATTATATTTTTATGATCATCGTATGAAAAAGAAACATTATTAAGTTCAATAGTATCTATCCCATCCATCTGTATTTCTCCGTTTATTTCTTTCTGTTCATCCAGTATCTGTTCTAATCTATCATGAGAAACTAAAGCATCCTGGTATGACTTCCCTAGATTTAAAAAATAACTTATACTGTCCATTATCATAGAGAAATAACTATTAATTATGGTAAATTGTCCTATAGTTAAATTTCCATTTAATATCTCAAGACCACCAAAAAAGAAAATAATTATTCTAGCTATAGTCATTGTCATAGAACTACTACTAGAAAAAACATAAGATATTTTTGTATGCTTTAATAATGAAAAAAACATCCTCATGAAACTACTATCAAGTTCGTTTTGTGCTTCCTTAAAAGTTACATTTTTTTAATTAAATTAATGTTTTGTAAGTGTTCATTCATTTTTGAAAAAACTTATTCTGTTTTTCTTTTAGGTCATATCCTTGCTTATATAATGGTTTTCTAAATGCGAAATACAAAAATACATATACTGGAATAAGGGGTATTAGAACTAAAGTCAGTTTCACATTAATTTTTATAGATACATATGTTAAAAATATAATAGTTAACGCATTGGTTATTACTTCTAAAATATTTCCTAAAACAAATGATATAACAGTATTACTGTCAGCATTTATTCTTTGATTTAAATACGTACTATTTGTAGCTTTGAAATAAAGTACAGGTAATTTTACTACATGGTTTAATACGTAAAAATTTAAATCAATCATAGCTTTTTTTTGAATCTTTACATACTAGTAACTTACAATAAATGAAGATATTATGCTCAAAATACCAATAAATAAAATTTTTAACGTAAAATTTACTATTGCTTCGGCACTTTTAGCTTCAACTAAAACATCCATATAATTACCCAATAAATATGGAGAAGCAATAGATGCTATCCAAGCAATAATATTAAATAAAAGAAACACTGATAGAGCAAGTTTATATTTAAATATATATTTCTTAGCATATTTAAATATTTTCATATGAATCAACCACTTTCACATATTTTTATGTAACTATCTCTTTTCCTCTTGAATAGAATGAATAATATTTATGGTTTCCTGTATTACTTTTTGGTTATAATTTTTTCCCCCAATTTTTTCAATTTCTATATCATGTTTAGTACCCATAAAGTTTCAAGTACCATCTTCATTAAACGCTATTTCCCCTTCAAATCTAACTATAAGTCCACTATTAGGTAAAGGAATAATCAATGGATTGACTCCTATTCCAGCCCCATCAGTTTTACTTCCTACTACTGTAGCTATATCTGTTTGTTGACAAAAATACACCAAAGTATCTGCTGCTGAGGAAGTATTCTCGTTTACCAGTAAAAAGATTTCTCCATTAAAACCTATGGAAATCTCACTTGATAATTCATCCTCTTTTCGCATATAATACTTAAAACTTTCCTTTATTTCCCCAGGTAAATCATCATAATAAGGACATTTAGTTATATTGTCCTTTGTAAAATCAGATAATAATTCTGATTCAAGAAATTTGCTTGAATATTCTCCACCCCTTGCTAAGAAATGCCTTTCTATTTTCTTGTCCTCACTCAATAAAGAGAAAAACATTCTTTTCCAGTAAGCATCACTGCCACCCCCATTATCCATAATATCTATTATTAAATATGGATAATCCTTAACATCTTTCAAAAAATTCATAATTTCTTCAGTCGAATCTGTAGAGAAAGATTTTATTTTTAAATATGCTATTTTTTCATTTTCTATAATTTCAGTGACAGCATTGTCTATACCTATGTTTTCTGAAACTTCTTCCGGTTCAATTTCATATCTACTAGGAAATTGTTCTTTGAAAATCTCATACCAACCTCTATATTTTTTCTCTGCCGATAACCAAATGTCAATCCAAGGCTTATGCATTTTATAGTCATTGTTGTTTTCTTTTTTACTTTCCTTATAATCATAAAATATTAAATAATAAAATTCAGGTGATATAGCGTCTGCATGTGAATCATAAAGTAAGCTTAGTATAGAGTTAAGCTCGTGAAAGAATTCCATATTATTTTCTGTCTTAATTATCCTATCTTCAAAATATTCTTTATGCTTTAACCAATCAATACCATATATTTTTTTTACTTCATAAAAATGAGGATAATTTTCTTCAAATATATTATACATATATCTAAAATCCTCTAGCTTTTCTTCTGTAGTTAATTCTTTTAATTTGTTTGTATTATTGTAAATAAAAGCAACTAAAATTGATATTATGGCTACAATAAGTATGATTAGTATCTTTTTATTCTTCATGTTGAACATACTCCTTATTTTAGATAATTCAACAAATCCAAGTTTAAACAACTTGGATTTGTTGAATTAAGTATTAAATTTCTGCGTTGTCATTCCAAGGTGTGGCTTGTACAGGGTAGCAAAGTTACAATCCAAAGTAGGAGCAATAGTTAAAGATAAATGTCTACTAGAATATCTATTAGCCAACGTACTATATTTCAATAATTCCAATTCATTAATATTTTCATCAATCAAAAATCCACCACGTTTTAAGTCTTCAGTTAACTTTTCATCATCAATTGGAATAGCTTTTTCTATATAACTTCTATATTATTCATAATTTTCTTTTTCAATTAATGCTAAAGCATTAGTTCTAAAGTTATATGCTATTAGTTTCCCTAAATCCTTTGGAAAATCAAAAAAAGTTATATTTTGACTCTTTCATCATAATTTTAGCCCCCTATTATTATTTGAAACAAATCCAAAACGATAAAAATAAAACCACAATTTCTCTTGAAATTCTGTATTATAATATTTAAAACTAGAAAAACAGCTAGTAATTATAATATGATGTGTTAATAACAGTACTATATTTTTATAGATTAATCTTTACATCTTCCCCCTTTATATTTATAATATATAATAAATAAGGTAATTTCAACCAGATTCAAATCGGGTTTATCCTAAAAATAATTCCACGGGAGGCTGATTAATATGTATTATAATCTTCAGAGCTTTGGATACGATCTACGTCAGACTAGAACTAATTTAGGCCTTACCCAAAAAGAAGTATGTAAACTATCAAGCATCCATGTAGATACTTTACGGAAAATTGAGAATGGTAAAGTAACCCCTACACAAGAAACTTTAGATTTACTTTCTCCTGTATTAAAAAAAGATTTAAATCAACTTTTATTAAAATATAGACTAAACAATTATTCAACTTTTAAAAAAATAAGAAATATATTAGAAGCAAAAATAGATAGAGGCGAATATGAGACTTTATCAATAGAATTAGATGATTTAGAAGCTTTGCTCAATACTGAATCCAATACTTATTTTATTAATCTAATAAATCAACTCAAATTGTTAACAGAATCCATAATATTAAATAAAAAATACAATAAACTCAATGAATCTCTTGACAAATTAATTGAAGCTATAAAAATAACTACTCCAGTTTTTTCATTCGATAACTATAAAACCTTCGTCTACAATTCTATAGAACTAAGGATTCTAATGAATATAGCTCTCTTAATTAATAAAATTGAGTGCACAGAAGAAAGTCTTGAAATAATGGAATTCTGTATAAAGTCAGTAGAACCTAATGACTATATCTATCCTAAAATATGTTATAATCTAGCTTATACTTATCATAGACTTGATATACATGAAAAAGCTCTAAAGTACTCTAATTTAGGTATAAATTATTGCAATGAACATAGAAATCATAATGGATTAAATCATTTATATTTTAGAAAAGGTATTGCTGAATATCACCTTGAATATAATAATTATAAAGATTCATTAAAAAAAGCCATAGTCTTTTCTGAAATGTTAGGTCAATATAATTTAAAGAATATAATTATAATCAATTGTAGGAAACTTTATAATATAAATATACAGTTATAATAAAACATCTTCTATCTCATAACTATTTCATTCAATATAATCATCTTCTCCACCTATAAGTATATTATTTTCTTCTTTTGGTCCAACAATAAACAATGTCAGAATAATAGGTATTACAAACAAAACCTTTTTAAACATTATATCCCGCTCCTTTTGTTTTCTTATGGCGCTTAGTATAATTTATGACACTATGAATCACTGTGTTTTAAACAGTGATTTTTTTTTATCACTCTAAAAATGTTTTTATTTCAATAAGAATTATTCTCTAATCTTTCGACCAGTTTATGTCTAAATATACAGTCTTGAAATTTTTTATTTTTAAATTTTATTAATTATAACTATGTCTATTTCCTTAAAAATATAGACTCTGTTTATATCTCTTTATATTTATAATATATAATAAATAAGGTAATTTCAACCAGATTCCAATCGGGGTAGTTTTAGACAAAACAAAATTTGTTAAATTAGCTTTACAAAGAATACATTTCATAATAGAATTAGCTCATCCTAAAACAGGATTCACTAAGTCTTTTAAATTATTATACCACAATGTGGGAAAAGTAAATCTTGGCATTCCATAATATAATTAAGCCACAGATTACAGAGTTCTTTTATATTTTAATAAAAATATTCTTTCTCATGTTTTTCCATAAATTATTCAATTCCTATTGTTAACAAAGTAAAATCCTAAGTTGTAATTTTACCATTTAATTTAATGTAAAATAATCACAAAATTTAGTGGGAACTAGTTATAGTAAAAAATATTTGACCATATAAGAATTACGGTTTATAATATAATAGTAAAACAATTTAATATGCGCCCTTAGCTCAGCTGGATAGAGTAGCTGACTTCGAATCAGTTGGTCGGGGGTTCGAATCCCTCAGGGCGTGCCATTGATAAAACCTTATAATTGTAATAATTATGAGGTTTTATCTGTTTTATTTAAACACAATTTTATATGCAATAAAAATAAGATGGGAATGCATAATCTATATATTGGTGATAAAATAACTATAAAATAAAAACTACTTTATCAATACCATATAAAAATTACATGTAAATATATCTAAAAACTATTCCACACTAAATTAAATAGCTTTATTTATATAGCAATTATAGAATATTCCTATTATCAGCAATATATTTAATACTATTAATATATAAGTAGATTTTGATAACTTATATTCTAATCCTTCTCTTATAGTTTTATCTACTTTTTTACTTTCTTTAAATAGCCATGTTACATTTAATATTAAATAAGGAAAGAAAAATAATAAGTTTTTAAATGAAGTAGCTGTGTTGTTTTGAATATTAAATATTTCCATTCCAATATACATACCTAAAATTAATACAAAAACAGAAATTATAAAAACTATAGATACTGACATACTTTTTTTAATAATAATTCTATCTATTTTATTTATAAACATTTGATCCAAATATTTAAAATTAGTAACAAAAATAATAAGGAAAAAATTAATCAAATATACATAAAAAATAATTGAAAATATGACACCTGGCACATCTGCAAAACTAAGTCCGATAAAAATCCACATTATGATTAAAGAATCTACTAAAATAAAAAACTTCATAGTCGAAACTACTTCTATTAGTGTAGGAACATTATACACTATTTTGCTATTATACCCTGCAAGCATAGTAAAATTTTCAGTCTTAATAGCATTTCCAAATATAAAATATATACTGGTTTCAACTAAAACTATTACTCCAAGAAAAATTACAGGACCTAAGTTATTTTCTATTTTACTAAACTTTATAAAAAAAACTAAATATAATACAAACATTAATATTGATGCTAAATATATTATTTTACTATAATCTCCATTGCAAGTCTTTTTAGCATTGTTAAAGTTTCCTTTAATAATACTATTCATATCGGTGTTAAACACTTCACCTATTTTTTCTATCATTTCAATACTAGGTTCAGTTTTATCCCTCTCCCAATTTGATACTGCTTGCCTAGTAACATTTAAAATTTTCGCTAAATCTTCCTGACTCATATTAGCTTCTTTTCTAAGTTTTGAAATATTGTTTCCAATTAGTTTTTTTGAATCCACAGTTACTCCCTCCCGACTTATACTCAATTATAATTTACTACTATATTATTACTTTTGCAATAAATATAGCCTTGCAAAGGAGCAACAGTTTATTGCTATATGCTCTTAATAGCGATATAGCTAAACTGGACTCTATTTAAAAAACGAAGAGGAAGTACACTATTCCCTAGGCCACTATCTATATACAGTATAGATTTATCATTAATTTCATATATTCCTTTATCATACTCTGGGAAAAAGCCTTGACCTGGTGCCAATATTCCACCTATTATTGGTAATCTTACTTGCCCGCCATGGGTATGGCCTGACAAAATTAAATCTTCCTTATTTTTCAAGAGATGCAAAGGTCTATCTGGAGAATGAGATAATAGTATTGTATAATTTTCTTCATTAATTCCCTTTACTGTTTTTTCATAATCATTACTATCTGTATAAAAATTTAACCCACATATATTAATAACGTCACCATCAATTTCAATTATTTTATTTTCATTTTCTAAAACTATAACTCCTAATTCTTTTAATTTATCAATGAATACATATCCTCTTTTGTTTCCCATTTCATGGTTACCATGAACATAAAAAACTTTCGGATTAATTTTAATTAAGCTTTCAATAAAGTTTAAAGTATAAGTAAGGTCCTTATCGTCATGATCTATCATATCCCCCGTTAAAACTATAAAATGAGGTTTTATAGCCTTAATATCATTTAATATATTATTTATATTAACATATTTATTACTATGAAAATCTGAAATTTGAACAATTTGTATATCCTTTGAAATTTTATGGCTATTTATATTTACTTTATTTATTTTATACTTACTTATTTCTATATAATTATAAATAGCCATAATTAATAATAGGAATAATATAACCATTAAATTTTTCTTCATTACCCCACCTCATTTATATATAAACGATTTTATATTTATCAAGTAATTTAGAATCTACTATCCATTAACAGAATATAGATTCCATATGTTGAACTTTACATTCACCGTTAATTTGAATATATCTCTGGTCATCACAAAAGTAATAATATGGTAAAAGAAGTTTACGCTTATTAGATTTAACGGTTTATTTAATATATAAAATTTATTTTTATGAATTTTAGGTATAAAAATAACATTGGCTTTCGCCAATGTTTTGTGTGGTGCGGGAAAGAGGACTTGAACCCCCACGTCGAATGACACTAGATCCTAAGTCTAGCGCGTCTGCCAATTCCGCCATTCCCGCTCAATATTGGTGACCCATCGGCGAATCGAACGCCGGACGCCCTGATTAAAAGTCAGGTGCTCTACCGCCTGAGCTAATGGGTCACATGGGGTGGATAATGGGATTCGAACCCACGATCTCCAGAGCCACAATCTGGCGCCTTAACCAACTCGGCCATATCCACCATATATCAACTTTACCTGGCACACCTAGGAGGATTCGAACCCCCGACACACGGATTAGAAATCCGTTGCTCTATCCAGCTGAGCTATAGGTGCACAAAACTTAAATTATTTTTAAAATTATTTTTTCAAGCTGACAATATAAGATTATAGCAGGGATCTTTTAAGATGTCAATAGAAAAACAAAAGTTTTTTATTTATTTTTATATTTTATTTTTACTATTTTACCTTTACAATTTTCCCTGATATTTTCTCTCCAAGTTCTATTATACCAAAAGTTTTACTATTAAACAATCTTGGTAACGAAACACTTCCAGGATTCATAATTATAATACCATCCTGTTCTTCTAGTTGAGGAAAATGAGTATGGCCGAATAATATTAAATCTACTTCTTCTTCCATACCTTTATATACAAGCCTTGATATATCCATTTTCACATTGTATTTATGTCCATGGGTAATTAGTATTTTTTTATTATTAAGATTTATTATTTTATCTTCGTCAAATCCTGTAGAATAAATGTCACAATTTCCTTTAACTACTATTGTATCTATTCCCATTTCCTCTTCTATTTTTAATGCATCTTCTACGTAATCGCCTAAGTGTATTATTAAATCTGGTCTTTCCAAAGACTTTGCTGTATTAACAAAATCCTTAATTCGACCATGAGTATCACTTACTACAAATATTTTCATATTAATCATCCTCTAATTGCCTTTTTAACTCAACTTTTAAATTTTTTAATGCTTTTGCTCTATGACTAATATTATTTTTTATATCTTCGCCTAGTTCAGCAAAAGTTTTTCCATATCCATCTACTATAAATAAAGGATCATATCCAAAACCTTCACTACCTTTAGGCTCAAAGCCTATTTTTCCTTCACATCTTCCAGTTACCGTTTTAATTTCCTTATTTTCTGTAATTATTGCTATAACTGTTTCGAAATGAGCAGTCCTCTTTTCTAATGATACTCCATCTAATTCCCTTAACAATTTTTCATTGTTTTTCTTATAGGATCCATCTTCTCCACTATATCTAGATGAATAAACTCCTGGTCTACCATCTAAATAATCTACGAATAAACCAGTATCATCTGCTACTATTATACCTTCTACTTCTTTTGATATACCCATGGCCTTTTTTATTGCATTTTCTTTTAAAGTTGTGCCATCTTCTTTGACTTTAATATCTTGTATCCCCAACTCTTTCTTTGATAATACCTTTATAGGTAAATCTTTTAATATATTCTTTATTTCATTAATTTTATTAATATTATCCGTTGAAAGGACTAATAATTTTTCTTCCATAAACTTAATATTCACCTTCATCTTTTGTTTTCTTTTCTATTAAATATGCTAAATCCCCTAAAACTTCTTTTTGTTTCTTTATAAGTTGTTTATTCCCTATCTCTCCTAAATATAACAACTCATTTAACTGTTCTCTAGAAAAAGCCTTTTCCTCACCAGTTCCTTGTATCTCAACAAATTCATCAGAATCTGTCATAACAATGTTCATATCTACTTCTGCATTAAAATCCTCTTCATAACATAGATCTAATAAAGCTTCCCCTTCTACAATGCCTACACTAATTGCTGAAACAAAGTTCAATACTGGCATACTAGAGATTTCCCTTTTATTATATAAATAATATAATGCATCTACAAGGGCAACATAAGCACCGGTTATAGAAGCAGTCCTAGTTCCTCCATCTGCTTGTATAACATCACAGTCTATCCAAATAGTTCTCTCCCCTATTATATTCAAATTAACAACTGTTCTTAATACCCTACCAATAAGTCTTTGAATTTCTTGAGTTCTTCCTTCCACCTTTCCCCTAGAGGCGGCTCTAATTTTTCTATTCGCTGTAGAACCTGGAAGCATAGAATATTCTGCAGTTACCCACCCTTGGTTAGTTCCTTTTAAGAAACGGGGTACTCTTTCATCTATCATAGCTGTACATATAACTTTAGTATCCCCCATTTCTATAAGAGTAGAACCCTGAGGGTGCTTTAAATAATTTCTTTTAATATTTATCTTCCTTAATTCATCAAAACTTCTATTGTCAATTCTCACCATTAGTATACATCTCCTATTTAAATCTTCAATTTTTATAATAACAAAATTTCTATTTTATTTCTACATATTTACTACTTTAATTCTTGACAAAATAAATAAGCTGCCATTAAGACAGCTTAATATTCATTGGCAAAGACAGGTATGGCCATATCATAATCATAATCTATACCAATCTTTTCTAAATCTTTACCATCAATAAGTATCTCTACCTTTTCAATTTCATCAAATTGACTTAAAGTTATACCAATGTTTTTTATCATTCCAGTTAATACACTTTCTTCTTTTAAGATATCAATAGAACCAGTATAGATATCTACATAGGCTGTTCCCTCTTTTACTTCTACCCCCTCTAAGTTAACTCCATCGGGAATTGCTGTATCTAACCCCATATCCTCTGGTGGTCCATCAAAAAGTTCTTCTAAAGCTGTGAATACATTGGGAATAGGTGCTATTGTAGGTATAGTTACAGGTACAAAATATTCAAATTCATTATTTTCCATTCCCTTAAAATAAACTACTATTCTTGACTTAGCATTTTCTAAATTGCCTAACAGATTTATATTTTCCCGTTTTAGTGGTTCTCCAACCTCTGTACCGTGTTTTAAAGTAGGTACAACGCCTCCATCAATCATTACCTGAACTTCATTAATTGCCGGAAACTCAGTTAATGTATATACTACTCCATTTATTAAATTCTCTTCTTCTTTTTCCGTTTCATAATTTAATACTTCCCCTGTAAAATCAATTTTACAAAGTCCTGTATCTTCATCTATAGTAATTCCCTTTATTTCTGTACCAGCAGGAATTATTGGCGATAATCCTGTAGACGCTAAATTTTCTTGGAGAGCTGGATTATCTATCATATTGTTAATAGCCGAATTTGCTATACCTTCTTCCCAAGGTATTTTTCTCATCATAGGTACCAATAATCCTTTACTATTTTGAAAATAAAGAATTGTTTTCCTAAGTTCATCCCCTTCTTCCGTTAGGTCAATTTTTTCTTCATCATCACTTCTAATTATCTCCATAGGTTCTTCTTTAGAAAATAGTTTTTTCAAACCAGACCTTTTACAACCAGATACACTAATAGTTAATATCAGTACAAATAAAATCAAAATAAACTTTTTTACTTTCATCCCCTACCCCCCTTCGTTATTATTAATATATTAAATTAAAGGGTAGAGTATGCTATTATTATTGAAATTTGGCAAGACCAGTATATAGTTCATCACTTTCCGGTGGTAAAATCTTCTTTACCTTACCATCATCTTCTAAATATGCACCTTCCTCTATTACTTCTCCTATTATAGAAACTTTTATTCCTTTCTTTAATAACTTATTTTTAATCTTTTTAGTCTTATATTCATCAGTAATTATCAACATGCTTCCACTAGATATTAATTTGTACGGATTTATTTCTAAAATATTAGCTATAGCCTTAG
>Ga0079226_10001274_pt1 | contig 19265 bp, 10 predicted proteins | sample Poulit2014_FD_76345 | JGI IMG/M metagenome (GOLD analysis project Ga0079226, IMG submission 76345) | Agricultural soil microbial communities from Georgia to study Nitrogen management - Poultry litter 2014 | ecosystem: Environmental > Terrestrial > Soil > Agricultural land | place: USA: Georgia... | reverse complement strand
CGGGAGTTTGTGGAGCATTGTAAGGCTGCTGGGTATGAGGTATATCCTTTTACGGTTAATGATGTAGAGCGGTATGAGGAGCTGGTGGACTTTGGTGTGGATGGCGTGTTTTCGAATGCGCCGGGGATTTTTGGGGAGGAATAAATTATAAAAAATCACGCGGCGAAAGTCTTCACGCGTGATCTTTTATTTCCCACCTGTGCAAACATGGATTACTGTAAAACTTTTTGTTCATTTATCCCTGTTTTACAGATTCCTCATTTGAACTTTCCAAATAATCACTGTGTATCCATATATGTTCACCATTTAGCATTCCACGATACCATACACCTTTACCAACTATTTCTGTTTTGTCTACTATAAACTTCATATTTTTATATTTCTTTAAATCAGGATACACACAATCCTTCTTTCCACCCCAAGGGCGATTATATCCTGAACCCTCACCATTTATATAAAAAGTTTTTGAATCATTATCAATCGCCAAATTCCTAGGACTTGTTACTTTCGAAGCTTTTATCCAACCTATAACACCATCTTCGCCACTTGGAAGATCGCTTAATAAGTAAAATAACTCATTATTATAAACTGCTCTTCTTTTTATATAATAAGTACTGCTTCTATAACCTTTCGATGACACTCTTCCCTTCAATTCATTAGGCTTTGGATAAATATATGATTCGCCAGCTCTAATTCGCCCCATCCGACTTGCTAATTGTTCCGTATACTTGTGGTCAAACTCAAGTACGAGGTCATCATCTTCTGTTGACGGAACCTCTTCATCAATAAAAACACCATCTCTATAAGCTTCCCGCTCTTTTTTAGTCATTTCTTTCCATCGCTTTAAAAATGCTTCATATTTCGGCATAACTTCTTCGACTGAGCCAAACTCCTTAACCTTACCAAATTCTAGCCATAATATTTTTTCACAGAATTTTTTCATTTGACCAATAGAATGACTGACAAAAATCATTGTTTTTCCCTGGCTTTTGAACTCTTTCATTTTATCTAAGCTTTTTTCGGAAAATGCTTTATCTCCTACCGATAAAGCTTCATCAATAATCAGGATGTCTGGATCAACATTAACAGAAATCGCAAAACCCAGTCTCGACTTCATACCACTGGAATATGACTTTACTGGTTGGTCTATGAAATCACCTAGCTCTGAAAACTCAATAATGGTTGGCTCGAGTGTTTTTATCTCCTTTTTACTAAGACCTAACATCAAGCATTTTAACTCAATGTTATCTCTGCCTGTTAAATCGCCTTTAAGTCCTGCTGAGACAGCAATTAATGCTGTCTCCCCATTAACTTCAACTGTTCCAGATGTTTCTGGCAAAATACCAGCTATAATATTAGACAGGGTTGATTTACCGGATCCATTTATTCCGATAAATCCAATGATATCCCCCTTTAATGCTTCAAAACTTACATCTGTAAGTGCATAAAATTCTTCCCCATAACTTTTTGGTGTAATCAAGTCCAACAAACGATCTTTTGTTCCATCATATAAATTATACTTCTTTGTTACATTATTAACGATAATTGATTTTTCCATCATCACCACAAGCCTTTACAAATAATCAATAAAATGTCTTCTAAATTTAACATGCAACATGAAACCAAATAAAAATAATACAACTACTAATCCCCAGAAGTATAAGGTATATTCCCAGTGTGTAATAAAATACCATTCCGTTCCAAAAAATGCTGAACGGTAACCTTCAATTAAGTAAAATATTGGGTTAAGCTTTAAAATAGTTATCATAATCGGAAAATCAGCTAGTCTACTTATTGGCCATAACACGCCTGAAACATATAAAAGCATTCTTAATGTTGAACTTAAAAACATATGCACATCTCGAATAATTGTAGATATTGTTGAGGTGATCAAAGATATGGCAAACATTAAGCAAAATGCCGCAAATATATAATAAAAAAATTGAAGGTAGTATATATTTATAAAATATCCCATGAATTGCAATATTATAACAGATATTGCAAATGCAATTAGATGGACATAGAATTTCGAAAATATAGCGAAATTAGGTATTATACTCATCGGGAAATTCATTTTGGATAACATACGTAACCTACTATAAATAGACCTCGAACCCTGTATAATAGACTGGAAACAAAAAATCCAAATAAAGAATCCTGCTAATAACCAACTAAAAAAGGGTACAGTCTCTCCGCCCATTTCTATGGGCGCCCGATCCCTTAATGTTCCAAATACAAACCAATAAATTAAAATTTGAATACATGGATTAATGACTTCCCAGGCAACGCCTAAATAGTTATTATAATTTTTACTTTTCAATTCATATAAAGAAAGCCTTCTGATTAAGTAAAAGTTATCTATTTGTTCTCTAAGGACTTTAATTGCAGATTTCATTGGTATATCCTTTCCATAAAAAATCAAATAATGTAATTACATGAACATGTTATTTGATTATACAAGTATCAAGCATAAAAGACAATAAATAATAGGCCTACTATCCCTTTCAGCATAAGCCTATTATCTGTTTTAATTATTAAGTATTTCTTTCACTACACGTTGGCTAGCATAACCGTCTTCCAAGTAACAAAATTTATTATAAAACACTTCGAAATCTGAAGATAATTGGTAATTCTCATTACGAATTAATTCCAAGTAATCGATAATCTCATTTGTGTTCTTCAAAAGAGGCCCAGGGGCTTGTTCTTCAAAATCAAAGTAAAACCCCCGTAGTTCGTCGCGATAGCTCTCTAAGTCATAGGTGAAAAACAATATTGGCTTTCGCAAGTTTACATAATCAAAAAACACGGAAGAATAATCTGTAATTAATACATCAGAAATTAAATATAAGTCACTAATATCACTATATGAAGAAAAGTCATATACAAAATTGTTATATAAGGACAAATCGAAATGCTCAGCGACTAAATAATGCATACGCAACAAGATAATAAATTCTCCCGAAAGTTTATCTTTCAATTTGTCAATATCCAGTTGTAAATTAAACCTATATTTACCGGTACTATAATAATCATTATCACGCCACGTGGGAGCATAAAGAATTACTTTCTTATCCTGCGGTATATTTAATCTTTTTTTGATTTTATTTATATCTGTTTTTTTGTTACTTGTATACAGTATATCATTTCTTGGATAGCCGCTTTCAATCATCGTCTGATTAAAACCAAAAGCCCTTTTGAATATTTCAGTTGAATAAGCATTAGGTGATATCAAGTAATCCCATTTACTTGCTTCTTTTAAAAAATTCTCTTTATATCTCATTGTATTTGTACCGGGCATATGAACCTCATTAATATCCACACCTAGCTTTTTAAGTGGAGTGCCGTGCCATGTTTGTACATAGCCAGTATGATGCGGCTTAGGTATCCACAAAGGGAAGCGGCTATTTGTGATCCAGTATTCCGATCTTGCCATTACGAAAATCCATTTCAAACTGAAACGTGATAGGATATTAAGTTTTTTATCCCGAAATTTATCTTTATGTTTCCTATCAAAGCTCCAATATAGTTTATAATCCGGATAATTCGATTTGATATATAAATAAAGCGCTTTTGGATTATCACTATACTGTTTACCTAAAAAACTTTCGAATACAATTGTATTTTTCTTCACAGGAAATTTACTCGCAATAAAGAATAGTAATTTTAAAACCTTTTTAATATAATTACTTTTTCTAAATTTAATTATCCAATTTTTAGTTTTCATTTTGGTTCCACCTTAGTAAATGCATCGCTTATATGGCTAGGAATCAGGTAACAAAGATACTCAAGGGAGTATTAACAACTTCTTCCCTTGCTTCATTGATCATGTTTATTCTTTTAGATAATTTGGGTGTCTTTCTAAATTCCTTAATAGCTAATTTTAACTCTTTTTCAGCAGTTATTAGGTCTTCCGTTATAATATAAAGGTCTATAAGTATAATTCTCACATCTAAACTTTTCGGAACCAGTTTAACTGACTTTTTAGCTAATGCTATAGCTTCATCATATTGATTCAACGTTTTTAATACATCAACTCTAAATTTAATACCGTATTTATCTGTAGGTAACAATCGTATGGATCGCTTTGACAAATAATCTGCCCATACTATTTTATTATGTCTTAGACAAGTTCTTCCAAGCAGTCTACAATAGTTAGGGGATTTCGATTTTAACTTTCTGTCGTACTTCGGGATTTCTTCGTCAATAACTGAGAGTATAAATTCTTTCAAAATGCCCATTCTTAGTAAGTGTGGCGCCATACCATGTCCACCATAGGGGACTTTTACAAGATAAGCATTTGGGAATTTTTGTATTAACTCATTTTGAACATAAGTATTATCTAACCTATCTTTCGGATCATATACTATGATAGGAGAGATTTGCTCATTATAATTATTAGATATATTGTGCTTGAACTCATGCTTTGGTATACTACCTTCTTTTCCATAAACTGGATGTATTGATAATCTAGGTGCTAAAGCAAGTATGCGACAGTTTAAGTTTGAGGCATAATACAATGCTGAATAGGCTCCTAAACTAAATCCGTATGCAATTTTATCTTTATAGCTTTCCGCCAACACATTTACCACATTTACGAATTCTTCTTGTGAGAGATCCTGATGATATGTTTTCTTTTTCTTTTTTCTTAAAGCAATTACGTCGACACCTTGTTTAAGAAGTAATTTAAAACCAAACGACGGATTTTTCCATACCATATTAAGCGAATCAAATGTTAAAACAACTTTGTTAGTTCTTTTTAAATTTTTATAAAATTCAATCCTACTTTTCCCATTATCATATAAAATTATTTTGCGATACCCTTCTTCATCTTGCCCTATCTCTTCCTGATAATTATTTAATACCTCATTAAAGATGTTTTTAGCTTGTTCACTATTTCCGGTTATCTGTTTTAACATTGATATTTTAACCAATGTACTAAAAGGTATCTTTTGTTCATATAAATTAGACAGGTATTCTAACCTTTGAATAGCCGACTCCCAGTTCTTTTTTTGTATAGCTATATGCGCATAACTATTCAATAGCTTTTTATGTTGGGGATTTTTCTCCACCCCTAAACGTAATACATATTCAGCCCTATCAAATTCGTGTAATTTCAAATATGAATCAGATAGGTTCATGTATGCCTTAACTGGCAGTTTTTTGTTTTCTTCTTCTTCAAATAACCTAATCAAAAGTTCGGCAGCCTTTTTCCAATCTTTTTGTTTCCTGTAAAGATCTGCTAATTCCAACGTAACCTTGACATTACCAGGAAACTTAGCTAAACCTGATTTCAAAACACTAATTGACTTTTTTTCTTGTTTGTCAAATTTAAGCGCTTTTGATAATTGAATATAAACTTCAGCAGGAGCCTTCTTCTTTTTTGACTTATATAGAAAATCCCAATGATGAATAGCATTTTTCCAATTTTTCTCATCCATTGCATGAATTGCATATTCTTTGTGGATCAGAACACTATTCGGATAAAAACTTAAACCTTTGTCAAAAACATTTATTGCTTCATCCTTTTGGTTAGCATCCAGTAAAGCTTTGCCTTTTTGAGCATAAAAACTTGGTTTTTTTTTATTTAATAATATTTTTTTGATTTCACGCATATAATTTTTAACTTTTCGACCTAAAGTTTTCACTCTTATTTCCATACCTTTCAATCTCCAATTAATGTTTTGCTTTTAAGTACATAAAAGAAATCCTAATTTTTATAGTCGAACTTACCCTACCTTACAAATACACTTTCAATGACCTTTCTGGAAGCATTACCATCATCCCATTTACAAAATCGCTCATAGAAAGTATCGTATCTATTCTCATATTTAATCTGAATAACATCAATGTTTTTTATAGAATGAATAACCTCTTTCGTTGTATTTACCAAAGGCCCAGGTACATCCTTTTCTATATTAATATAGAATCCTCTTAATTGATCACGATATTTTTCAAGATCATAGGTATAAAATAATATTGGCCGTTTAAGATGTGCAAAGTCAAAAAAAACAGATGAATAATCGGTAATTAATATATCAGAAATTAAATATAGTTCACCTATATCATTATGGTTTGAAAAATCATAAGCAAACCCTTCAAATTCCGAAATATCCATCTGTGAAGCTATAAAGTAATGCATTCTCAATAAGACAACATACTCATTTCCTAGTTGCTCTTGCATTTTTTGTAAATCCAACTGTAATGTGAATCGATATTTTCCTTTAGAATAAAATTCATCATCCAGCCAAGTTGGTGCATACAGTATCACTTTTTTATTAAGAGGTATATTTAATTTTTTCTTTAAAGTTATAATGTTTTTTTCTGTATTTCCATTATATAAAATGTCGTTTCTTGGATAACCTGATTCGATCATTGTGTTATTAAACCAAAAGGCCCGTTTAAATATTTTTGATGAATAAGCATTAGGAGATACTAAGTAATCCCATTTTTGGGTTTCATTTAAAAAGTTCAATTTATAAGAAGCGGAATTAGTACCCGGCATATATACGTCATCCATATCAGCTGCTAATCGCTTTAAAGGTGTACCATGCCATGTTTGTAAATATATATTATCCTTTCTTTTTTTTATATATTTAGGAAGCCTTGAATTACTAATCCAATATTTTGCTTTTGCAATGTAATAAAAATAGCGTAAACTAAAACGCCTTACCTGTATGGGATTGCCAGGAATAATTTGTTTTTCGGTGGTGCTCCAAACATATTTGTAATTCATGTTATTATTTATCATATATTCGTAAATATATTTTGGACTGTCAGAATAAGACCTACCTTGAAAGCTTTCAAAAAAAATCAATTTTTCTTTTACCTTTGATTTCATGAATAATGTATTATACAATAATGTATAAAAATTGTTTTTTGATTTTAATCCTTCTCTAATCTGTCGCAAGAGATGATGTCTTGCATTTATTCTTTTATAACCTTTTATTTTCCCACTATTTATCGCGTCTAATTCTTTCTTCAAAACCCAGCCATGATCATTAATCATATCTGGGTTAACCCTTCTCACTGCCCTCATTAATTCTTCGAAACATTCATCTATACCTTCATTATTTTTAAAAAATGTTATTATATCTTTTCTGTAAAAGTTTAAAAATTGCTTATCTAAAAAATCATTTGCGAGTTCGTCATTGTACTTAACCTTTAATTTATTATAAACAGAAATAAATTCTTTTATTTTAAGAGCTACGTCACTTTGTTTCAAAGAGGGATTTGTAATTGGGTCATTTCTTTTTCTTTTAAAGTATATGGCTTCTTTAAGATAAGGAACTTGCTCTGTATGTATTAATGCCGGAATCATAAATTCAAGCTCGGAGTATATATTTACAGATTCGGAAAATGATAATTCCTTATTTATTATAAAATCCTTTTTAAATAAAAAGTTTAATGCTGTGTTATTTTTAATTAAATTATACTTTTCTTCTATAAATAGTTTTATGTTAAATAACCCATGATATATAATTGCGATGCTAGTACTAAAGTTAGTTGTCCTCATTCTTCCGCGTATCATATTATTGTTATTAATATTTTTAATTAACATTTCTAATGTTTTATAAGGGATGTAATCATCACTATCCAGAAAGTATATATAATCGCCACTTGCTTTTTCAATACCAAAATTACGTGCAGAACCAACACCCTTATTTTCCTTAAAATGGAATAACTTAATCCTGTTATCTTGCTTAGACAACGTCTCAAGTAAATATGTACATTTCTCGTTACTGTTATCATTTATTAAAAGGATTTCAATATTTTTATATGTTTGTTCCCATAATGATTCCACACATTTCATAAGATATTGTTCCGTATTATAAACAGGAATAATAACTGAAATTTTTCCCATGATAGCACTCCTATTAATAAATTAGTCTCAATTGAACTCTTAAATTATAACATATATTATTTTTCACAGCTAAAGTAGTAATAATTCCCTGGACCATAATTTTTATGAGGGGTGTGTATAATTTGGAGTAAAGATAAGCTTATACCTACAATGTAGCTTGTGGAATTAAAGTAAGTACCCTTAAAAATAATTTTGGGGAATATCGTTTTACAGTGTTCAAAACAATTAATTATTAGGCACATCTTCATTAAAAACAAACAGCCTTTTCAAAAGATGTGCCTTAAAACATAATTCTATTAACACAATTTCTTCATTTATTATACGTACTTTTTAATTCTTTGAATTAGGGTCGGCTTCTTTTTATTTTGGGGTTGCGTTATAGGGCTTTTCTTTTTCATCTTAGAATCACCCTTAATTTCAAATCCTACTTTAATAGGGTTATTCCATACACTTTCAGTAACTCCCGATACTTCAGATGCCTTAGATCCTTGCTCACATATTTCCTTAAATTTATTTACTGTTTCTTCTTCTCCAGCTACAACTACTGCTACGCTTCCATCTTTTAAATTTTGTGCATACCCATATAAATCGGCTTCCAGCGCCTTTTTTCTAATCCACCTTCTGTACCTAACATTTTGAACTTTTCCTATGATCACATACTTTTTTGCAAAAGTATGTGTTAATGGCGGCGGGGATACTGTTACCTCGCTTGCGCTTTTACTCATAAGTGGCTCTAGTATACCTTTAAAATCAAAGTAAACACGATCATTATAATTCTTTTTTTCCTTTGTTTCCGGGAAATAATAATCAATTATAGCCGATGGCACATCACGAGCTTGGCCTATCATAGGAAAAACTAAGGATCCTATTTGTGGTATTGCATTGATTTCAAGCACAACTGCCGCTTTATCCACCGGTTGATTCGGATTTACAATTATATCAACTCCGGCGTGCGGTAAACTCGGCATTGCTTTTAATGCTTCTATCGCCACTTTCTTTATTTCTACTGGCAATTCATCTCGAACATCTACAGAGTCCCCTCCTGTAGATATATTAGACTTCTCACGTAAAAATATTTGCTGTCCTTTATTTGGAATACTATCAAGAGTCAATCCTGCCCTCTTGATAAAGTTTTTTACTTCGTAGTCAATTTTAATTAAACAACTAAATAACCTTGGGTTTTTTCTTCTTTCTTTGTTCTTCATTGTTATCAACTTCTCAACAGTATTAATCCCATCACCAATAACATTAGCGGGGATTCTGTTAATTGCCGCTATTACTATATCTTCCACAACAAAAACCCTATATTCTTCTCCAGCTACATAGCGTTCCACAATGACATCGGGATAATCGAGATCTGAACGAACATGGACAAGTGATTTTTCTAAATACTCCACACTTTCAATATTCGCAATAACTCCAATACCTTGATAGCCATTAGTTGGTTTTAAAACAATAGGAAAACCAACTTCCTTTGCATATTGTATGATTTCATTATTCTGATCATCTTTTGTAAATCTTTTTCCTTCTGGAACCGGTACATTATGATTAGATAACCATTTTTTCGCCAAATCCTTATTTCCAGTAATCCTTAATGATTCATTACTAACTTTGTCACCTTTTGATTTATAAAACATACGGGTTTCATTGTCAGAACTAAGTGAAAATAATCTCCCTGGTGCATGAACACCTCTTTTTTTAACCTTTTCTGAATACCATTTAAGCGTTAATCCTCTTCTCCAGCCTTCTAAGGCAACTAGATAAGAACAAAGATTGTTATTACGGGCACCAATCATCATTTCATTTGTAAGATGCGGTAGCCAACTTTTATTTTTCAATACTGTGAACCTCCAATTATGCTTTAGCAACTTAAACTTAACTTATATTAAAAAGTATCAAATCAGTCTTCGTTAATGGGGAAGCTCAATTTGAACTACGTTATATTATTTATATGAAGTGTGTATACGGATATATTTTACCAAAAGGCTAATAATATTACTAATAAAATTTAATTTGATATATTCGAAACATATAATAATGAAGGGGAAATAACCTAACAAAAATTACAGTCTAGTCTCCCCAAAGAGAAACTAGACCGATAAAGATTAGCCACTATACTGGATGAAATTAAATTTTAATAAGGGGTTATCCAACAAAGTATACATTGCTTGAATTTGAGCTACTTGCTTTACTGCCCAACCAATATCTGTTGCATATTGCGGGTAACCTGGATTTGCAGGATTCCAACGCATCTTATAAAGCGTGTTTTGTTTATAATCATTGTGAATATACCTATCACCAATAAACTTCGCACCACCAATCACCGCCGCTTGCGGTGTAAACCAGCCTTCGTTATATGCCCGTATTGCTCCTAAACGGCTCGGATCAGCATCAGCTGCTCCAATACCAAACATGTTATATGTTGTTTTAATATTTTTTAGGCTACTTCTATTACCTGTTGTAACTAGCACTGGACTTCCTTTGCTATTTATTCCAACTTCAATACCTTGTGCTAATTTTGAAGTACCATGTCCCGTTTCTAATAACGCATGGGATATTAGGTAGATTTCATTAACTGAATGTTTTTTTCCACCATCAATAAATGCTTGACCTAAACCATCTAGTATCCCTTTTCCCTTTAATATATTATTTAATTGACTCGCGGAAACTCCTGTACCGTCTGATAATGACAAATGTTGAAAGTCATTATTCTTGGATGGATCTAAATACGACAGTACATCCTTTCTTGTTGGATTTCGCCAAGCAGAGTAGCTTATTTCATGCCATGAGCTTCCCTTTTTAATAATGCTTACCACTGTACCTTTTGGTAGGACCCCGAAAATATGGCTACTTGTATTTTTTCCTGCCCGGACATTTAAATTTGCAGTTGTCTTTGCAACACCATTTTTTATTTCAACATAATTTGCTGAAACATAAGCTGCATCATTTCGATATTGGTCCGTTTGTTGTAATTGTTTCATCTGTATATTAAGTGCTTCTTCAAGGGTTACATTATACTTAGTTGTTGTTACAACTACACCTTTTAACATTTCTTTTATTTTATCTAATGTAATCTCGTCTGCTATACCACTAACTCTTAAACTATTATCTTTCTGGAATTCTTTAACCCGCTTTTCAGTTTCTTTGCCATAAAGACTAGTTCCATTACCCGGGACGGGGTAACCTAGTGTCGCCAGATCTTTTTTCAATTGAATCGTATCTTTATGCCTTTTTCCATTCTGTAATGGACTGGATAACACTTTTTGATCTTTTTCTAATGTGATTTCGTCTGCTATACCATTTGCATTTAAACCATAATAGGATTGAAATTCTTTTACCTTTTTCTCTGTTTGTTTTCCATAAAGACTAGTTCCATTACCTGGGACTGTAAAACCTAATTTTGATAAGTCCTTTTTCAATTGAACTGTATCTTTATGCCTTTTCCCATTCTGTAATGGACTTGATAGTACTTTTTTAATTTTTGCTAATGTGATCTCATCGGCTATTCCATTTACATTTAATCCATAATAAGATTGAAGCTCTTTGACCTTTTTTTCTGTTTCTTTCCCGTATAAAGAAGTTCCGTTTCCTGGTACTGTAAAACCAAGGTTAGATAAATCCTTTTTCAATTGAATAGTGTCTTTATGTCTCTTCCCATTCTGTAACGGTGTTGACAGTACTTCTTTCATTTTATTCAACATCGTTTCATCTGCTATACCGGTAACTTCCAGGCCATAATATGATTGAAATTCTTTTACCTTTTTTTCGGTTTGCGTTCCAAAGTAATTTGTACTATTCCCAGGCACGGATAAACCTAATTTTTTTAAATCGGCTTTTAAATCTATAACATCTTCCCGGTACATTCCTTTTGACAGTGGAGAATCAATTAATTCATTAATTTTAGCAAGTACCTTTTCATCAGCTATTCCATTTACTATAAGATTTTGCCTAGATTGAAACTCCTTAATTTTTTCAGTTGTACCTTTCCCATAATAATTGGTACCGTTACCCGGAACAGGATATCCCAAAAACGCCAGATCTTTTTTTAATTGAATCGTGTCTGTATGTCGTTTTCCGTATTGCAATGGGCTATTCAGTACTTCCTCTATTTTATTGAGTGTTGCCTTATTTGCAACTCCACTGGCCGCAAGACCATAATACGTTTGAAATTCTTTTACTTTTTTTTCGGTGTTCGGGCCAAATAATGTTGTCCCTTTCCCTGGAACCGGAAAGCCTAGTTTATCTAGGTTACTCTTTAGGGTTTTGACATCTTCACGATACATCCCATTAGAAAGCGGCGCTTCCAATAATTCCTGGATTTTTGTTAAAGTTACTTCATCCGCAACTCCACTTATGTTTAAACTGTAGTGAGATTGGAAAGCTTTTACCTTCTTTTCGGTTTCCTTTCCATAGAGTGTTGTTCCATTACCCGGAACTCGAAAACCCAATATCGCCAAGTCTTTTTTCAATTGAACCGTATCTTGATGCCTTTTTCCTTTTTGTAATGGACTAGCCAATATTTCCTCTATCTTTGCTAGTGTTGCTTCATTTGCCGTTCCTGTTACTTCAAGACCGTAGTACGTTTGAAATTCTTTTACTTTTCTTTCTGTATTCGGGCCAAATAATGTTGTCCCTTTTCCTGGAACCGGAAAACCTAACTTACCTAAATCGCGTTTTAAAACTTTCACTTCTTCACGATACATCCCATTGGAAAGTGGCGCTTCTAGTAATTTCTGAATTTTGGTTAAGGTTATTTCATCTGCAATTCCATTCTCCACTAATCCATTAGATGCTTGAAATTGACGGATCTTTTTTTCAGTTTCTTTTCCATAAAGCGTTGTTCCATTACCGGGAACTGGAAAACCCAGTACCGCTAGATCCTTTTTCAATTGAATAGTATCTCCATGCCGTTTCCCTTTTTGTAATGGACTGGTTAATATTTCTTCTATTTTTGCCAGTGTTTTTTTATCCGCTTCTCCAGTAACATCTAAACTATAATATTGTTGGAACGCTTTAACTTTTTTTTCAGTTTCATTACCAAATAGATTAGTGCCATTACCTGGAACAGAAAAACCCAGCTTGCCTAGATCGTGTTTAAGATCTTTAACCCTACTATCCCGAGTACCTTTTTTAAATGTTCCTGAATCTTCTTTTTGATTAATTGATTTCTTTTTAATAGTTTTTTCTTGTGGTTCCTTTTCCTGATCTTTTATTTCTTCTTCGCTTTCCTCTTTCTCACTAGATTGATTTAACTCGTCATCAATTTCCTTTTGTTCTTCTGTAATAGCTGCATCTTTTTCTTGTGATGTCTGTGAATCTGGTTGTTGCTCTTCTTCATTTCGACCTTTATCTTTTTCACCTGACTCATTTTCATCTCTTTCATGTGTTTCCTGGTCAAACTCTTCTGTTACCTTTTCTTCCACTGACTCTGCCTTTACAATATGTGGACTAAAGTGGAATAGAGAAAAAAGCAAAATTGATAGTATCATAGCGTTTCTTATTTTCACTTTAGTTTCACCTCCCTATGTATTATCCTAAAGCACTAATAGTAGTATCGGTTAAGTGTTAACTTATTTCAAGAGGATTTTGCCATATCTTGGTTTTTTTGATCCTTTTTTATCAGATTATAAAGAGAGATGGGTAGTTTAATATACCCATCTCCCTAAATGTAAATCCACTTCTATATATTTATTTTTTCTTTAAACCAAATGCTTTTGCGATAGCATTTGCAGTAAATTCTCCTAGCTTATTTCTATAACTTTTATTCTTTAACAGACCGTTTTCAACAACATTGTCTATAAACAAGTACTCTAGTAATATAGCTGGCATTGATGTATTTCTTAGAACACTGAAATTTGCTTCCTTCATTCCCCGATCTCTTACACCAAGTTCCTTGATTAAATCTTGATGAATCTGCTCTTGTTTTTCTTTTGTTTCTTTAGAAACATTGCCATTATATATATAACTTTCGAACCCATTAGCGCTACCATTAAATGAATTATTATGGATGCTTACAAAATAGTCCGCGCCCCAATTGTTTGCCATACGGGCTCTTTCTTCTAATGCTATAAATTCATCTGTAGTACGTGATAATTTAATTTCTACTCCTAGATACCTGCTCGTTAAGAAATCAGCCGTTTTTAATGCTATATCAAGAACAACATTTTTCTCCTGCAGTCCATATCCTTGAGCACCTGGGTCTTTACCACCATGTCCTGGATCTAGAAATATTTTAATTGGATTTTTACTTGCCTTTTCTACAGCCTTGTCTATCAATTGTAAAGTTATATCATCTGCTATCCCATTTACTTTTAATCCATTGTCTTTTTGAAATTGTTTTACTTTTTGTTCTGTTTTCTTTCCATAAAGTGTCGTTCCATTTCCCGGTACTGAATAACCTATGATTGCTAATTTTTCTTTTAATTTAACAGTATCTTTATGGCGCTTACCATTCTGCAACGGACTGGACAGAACATCTTCAATCTTTTTTAAGGTTGGATTATCTGCTATCCCATTTACTTTTAATCCATAATAAGCTTGAAACTCTTTTACTTTTTGTTCTGTCTTACCCCCAAATAGGGTAGTCCCATTACCCGAAACGGGAAAGCCTAGTTTAGCCAGATCTTTTTTCAATTGGACGGTATTTTGATGTCTTTTTCCGTTTTGAAGTGGGCTGGATAAAATACTATTTATCTTCGCTAACGTAATGTCATCAGCGATGCCATTTACATTTAAATTATAATAAGACTGAAATTCTCTTACTTTTTTAGCTGTTTCTTTTCCGTAAAAGTTTGTTCCTCTTCCTGGAACTGCAAAGCCCAATACTGCCAAGTCTTTTTTCAATTGGACGGTGGCCTTATCTCTGTTGCCTTTTTGTAATGGGCTGGAAAGCAACTCTTCCATTTTCTCCAGCGTTTTATCATCCGCTATGCCGGTAACTTCAAGTCCATAATACTTTTGGAATTCTTTTACCTTCTTTTCTGTGTTCGGGCCAAATAATGTTGTCCCTTTTCCTGGAACCGGAAATCCCAGTCTATCTAGGTTACTCTTTAATGTTTTAACATCTTCACGATACACACCATTGGAAAGTGGTGCTTCCAATAATTCCTGAATTTTTGCTAGAGTTATTTCATCGGCTATTCCACTTTCAGTTAAACCGTAATGGGATTGGAAAGCTCTCACTTTTTTAGCCGTTTCTTTTCCATAAAGAGTTGTTCCATTTCCCGGTACTGCAAAACCTAATGCCGCCAAATCTTTTTTCAATTGAACGGTAGCTTTATCTCTTTTTCCTTCTTGTAACGGACTGGAAAGCAATTCTTCCATTTTATCCAGTGTCTTATCGTCTGCTATGCCGGTAACTTCAAGTCCATAGTACTTTTGAAATTCTTTTACTTTCTTTTCTGTATTCGGTCCAAATAATGTTGTCCCTTTTCCTGGCACCGGAAATCCTAGTTTATCTAGGTTATTCTTTAATGTTTTAACATCTTCACGATGCATTCCCTTGGAAAGCGGCGCTTCCAATAATTCCTGGATTTTTGCTAGAGTTACTTCATCTGCTATCCCACTTATATTTATACCGTAATGGGATTGGAAAGCTCTTACTTTTTTAGCTGTTTCTTTTCCGTAAAGGGTTGTTCCATTTCCCGGAACCGAAAAGCCCAGTGCTGCCAAATCTCTTTTCAATTGAACCGTATCTTGATGTCTTTTCCCCTTTTGTAATGGACTAGCCAATATTTCCTCGATCTTTGCTAGTGTTACTTCATTTGCCGTTCCTGTAGTCTCAAGACCGTAATACGTTTGAAATTCTTTAACTTTCTTTTCTGTATTTGGTCCAAATAGTGTCGTCCCTTTTCCCGGAACCGAAAAGCCTAGTTTACCTAAGTTGCGCTTTAAATCTTTTACTTCTTCACGATACATTCCATTGGAAAGTGGCGCTTCCAATAATTCCTGAATTTTTGCTAGAGTTAATTCATCCGCTATTCCACTTACTGTTAAACCGTATTGGGATTGGAAAGCTCCTACTTTTTTAGCCGTTTCTGATCCATAAAGAGTGGTTCCACTCCCCGGTACTGCAAAGCCCAGTGCCGCCAAATCTTTTTTCAATTGAACGGTGGCTTTATCTCTTATTCCTTCTTGTAATGGACTGGAAAGCAATTCTTCCATTTTATCCAGCGTTTTATCATCGACTATTCCGGTCACATTTAAATCATAATATGCTTGGAATTCTTTTACTTGTTGTTCGGTTTTATCACCAAAAAAATTGGTACCGTTACCTGATACAGGAAAACCAAGATTACTTAGATTTGATTTTAGTTCTATAACTCTCTCGTCTTTCATACCATTTTTTAATATGTCTTTGTTTTTATCTTGAATTTCTATTTCCTCGGCATTTTTTTTGCTAGATTCAGATTTGAACTCATCCTTACTCTCTTCATTTTTCTCTATTTCTTCTAAAAATTCTTTTGACTCATTTTCCTGATTATCTAACTCTGTCTTTTCATCTTGATCTTCTGTTGCTTCTGGTTCGGGATCAGATGTCTCAATTTGTTCTTTCTCTGGTTTATTCTCATCCTCATATACTTCTTTTTCCATTTCATCATCTTCTACGAATATTTCTTTTTTATTTTCTTGCTCAAACCCCTCTTGTTTTCGGATCACCTCGGAACTTTCTTCATTATTCTCCTTAACCAGGTGAAATACCTTGTTTTCTTCCGCCTTTGCTGTTAATGGACTAAAGTGGAACAAAGAATAACATAAAGCTAACAATATCATAAGACTCCGTACCTTCACTCTAGTTTTACACCTCCTATTAAATTCACGATCCTACTTTATATCGACACAAGTTCCACTTTGTTTAATCTTGTTTACACACTGGCTAGCCCTGCTCATATATTTTATTAATCCCTAATATCGAATCCTAACTTTAAAGGACAATTATTATCCCATTCTGTTTCTTTGTAATCATTAATCACAGTGGATTTAGGTCCTTTTCTGCAAACTTTTGTAAATTCCTCAACTTCTTTTGGATCAATATTCGTGACCACCACTTCTACTTTTCCACGTTTCAGCTTTTTAACAAACCCACTCAGATTCTTCTTTAAAGCTTTTCTTTTCAACCAATGCATATATTTTGTATCAAGCGGCTTTCCACTAATAATATATCTTTTTCCGTATGTCTCCCCCAGCGAAGGATTAGCAACCTCTATTTCATTTACCGATCTGGTCCTTAATGGTTCCAACACACTTTTAAAGTCAAAATAATGATTAGTTCGTTTGGTGTCAATTGTTTCAGGAAAATAATAATCAATTATTGCCCCTGGTATATCCCGGGCTTGCCCAAGCAATGGAAATAAATGAAAGCCTATCTCTGCTGTTGGATTTATTTCTATCGTAGTACCTTTCTTCTCCGACCCAGGATCAACAATAACATCTACACCAGCATGTGCTAAATTGGGTATCGCTTTCAAAGAATCTATAGCTATTTTTTTAATTTCATCGGATATTCCATCAGTTGCATCCAAAGGATCCCCCCCTGATGACAAGTTACTTTTCTGACGTAAAAGAATATTTTCTCCTTCAGATGGGACGCTATCTATAGTATAACCTGCATTCTCCAGAATTTTTGTTATTTCATAATCTATCTTAATTGGTTTTTTAGCCAAATAGGGGTTCTTTAATCTTTCTTTGTTCTTTTTTTCTATCAACTCTTTAAAAGTACTCAGACCATCACCTTTCACATTCGCCGGAATCCTGTTAATAGCTCCTATTACTTGATCTCCAACAACATAAATTCGATACTCTTTACCAGGAAAATACTTTTCAATAATATAATTTGAATACCTTTCCTCACGAAGGTTTTGTAGAGCATTTTTTAGGTCTTCCTCATTCTCTATGTTACTAAAAACTCCTTTTCCCATACTTCCATTAGTGGGCTTTAATACTACAGGAAACCCAATGTTTTTAGCGTATTTGATCATCTCTTCATTAAAGGTATCTTTTCGAAAAACCCTCCCTTTTGGGACTGGTATCCCAGCATTGGAAAGTAGATTTTTTGTCTTCTCTTTGTTATTACAAATATCCACTGCTTTATTGGAGACCCCATCACCTCGTGACCTGAAATAAAAATGGGTTTTATTTTTCGAACTTAAAGAAAATATTTTACCGTGTGCACTTTTTCCTATAGTCTTGATAGTGGTCATATCCGTTTCAGCTTTATACCATTTTAAAGTTAATCCTCTTCTCCACCCTTCCAATGCAACTAAATATGCACAAAGTTTCCACCCCATTGCATCTTCAACTACTTTATTCGTTAAATGTGAGAACAATCCATTTTCATTATTCATATACTTTACTTCCTCCTTAACTTTATTCAATATCTTTCGAATCAATAATTATTCTCTAGCCATTTTGGACAAACTAATTCATAATAACATACGAAAGATATAGCAGGAATAGTGGGGGTTCCCTTAGATACTCGTTTTAAACCAATATGAATATAAAGTATCCCCAAAAAATGATTAATTGAATAAAGGAAAGTGATTTACTTTTTAATACTTTTTCACAAAATTACCTGTTTCTATTAATAAACTTTCATAGTATACTATAGATCAAAGCGCATTTATATCAAATTGATAATTGTTTGTTAAGTTCCTGTAAACAATGTATGGTAATATATATATAATATAATTGGTATAATTCGGAGGTTATTACTAATGAAAAAGGTAATCACATACGGAACATTCGACTTACTTCATACTGGGCATATAAATATATTGCGTCGCGCCAAAGAATTTGGGGACTATTTGATTGTAGCTATTTCTTCAGATGAATTTAATGATTTAAAAGGGAAAAAAGCATATTACACTTTTGAACAACGTAAAGCCATTTTAGAAGCAATTCGTTACGTCGATGAAGTTATTCCAGAGCATAACTGGGCACGAAAAGTGGAAGACGTACAAAAACATGATGTTGATGTTTTTGTAATGGGGGATGACTGGGAAGGTGAATTTGACTTTTTAAGCGAGCATTGTGATGTTGTTTATTTACCGCGTACAGTTGGAATTTCAACAACAAAAATTAAAAAAGATTTGAATATGAACAATGGCTAGAGAATTAGCAGTCACCATCTATCTTTTTATTTTTCGACTGCTATTTAATAGCTTTAAATTATTTCCCCAAAAGAAGAAAACAGTTTTTGTTGCTTCGTTTGGGGATAATATTTTGTATACGCTGAAAGAACTGGAAAGGCAGACAGAAGAACAAGTCGTTATGCTAAAAACTCCCAGCTGCAAAATAACATTTAAAGATGCTCCCAATAGAAAGCAATTAAGTTTCACATCAATAAATCCAGTAGATTGGGTTAAATCTATTTATCATTTAGCAACCTGTCATAAAATATTCGTGG
>Ga0079226_10001273_pt1 | contig 19276 bp, 18 predicted proteins | sample Poulit2014_FD_76345 | JGI IMG/M metagenome (GOLD analysis project Ga0079226, IMG submission 76345) | Agricultural soil microbial communities from Georgia to study Nitrogen management - Poultry litter 2014 | ecosystem: Environmental > Terrestrial > Soil > Agricultural land | place: USA: Georgia... | reverse complement strand
GTTGTATTGATAATGAAAATCAATTACAAGATTGTATTGATTTCAAATTCATATCAATATTAGTATAAACAGACTATTACTAGATTATTTTGGAGAGAATAATCTTAAAAAATTATGTCCTGAATTGATAATAAATTTCAAAAAAATGGACTCTAAATTTATATTGAGGGGGAATTTATCGTGAACTTAACTATGGCGCCAGTAGGGGAAACTTTAAAAATTATAAAACTAAAAGGTAGAGATAAACAACAAAAACAAATGTCTAATCTAGGTTTTGTAGAAGGAGCATCAGTATCTGTTGTAACTGAGATGAACGGAAACCTAATAGTAAATGTTAAAGATAGTAGAGTTGCAATAGGAAAAGAGTTAGCTAATAGAATATTAGTGGCAAATGCGTAAAAGCAATTAACAGTAACAGTAGGAGAGGATTAAATGATAACCTTAGGAGAAGCAGAAATTGGATCATCTTATATAGTTAAAAAGTTAAGAGGAAAAGGTCCTGTTAGAAGAAGAATTATGGATATGGGAGTTACTAAAGGAGCAGAAATTTATATAAGAAAAGTTGCACCTCTAGGAGACCCTATACAAATATCACTACGTGGTTATGAGTTAAGCTTAAGAAAAGCTGATGCAGAGTTAATAGAAGTTGAAAAAATTAACTAAAAATAGGAGGAGCAAATATGTCTAATATAACTATTGCTCTAGCTGGTAACCCGAACAGTGGTAAGTCAACATTATTTAATAGTTTGACAGGCAGTAATCAATATGTGGGAAATTGGCCAGGAGTAACAGTAGAAAAAAAAGAAGGTATATATAAAAAAAATAAGGATATAAAGTTTACAGACTTACCAGGGGTATATTCACTATCACCATATACGCTAGAAGAAGTGGTAAGTAGAGATTATCTACTAGATGAAAAACCAGATGTAATTATCGATATAGTAGATGCATCAAATATCGAAAGAAACTTGTATTTAGCTACACAATTATCCGAAATAGGAATACCTATGGTAATAGGTTTAAATAAAATGGATATTGTAAGAAAAAATAAAGATAAAATAGATGTAAAAAAACTAGGTGAAGAACTTGGTTGTAGAATAGTGGAAATATCTGCTTTAAAGAATGAAGGTTTAGATGAACTTGTAAACGAAGCTATAAAGGCAGCAGATAAAACTAAAGATGTAAGACATATAAAATCCTTCGATAAAGATGTTGAAAAAGTAATATCTGATATTGAAAACAATGTAGAATCTTTAAAGGATAGTATCTATAAAAGATGGTATGCAATAAAAATATTCGAAGGTGACGATAAAGCCATTAATAAGATTAAAATCACACCTGAAGAAAAAGCAATTATAGATAATATTATAGAAAAAGCAGAAGATGATTTTGATGATGATGGCGAAGGAATAATTACCGATGCGAGATATACTTATATAACGGAAATAGTTAAAAAGACGGTAAAAAAAGGTCGAGTAGGAGAAACTACTTCGGATAAAATAGATAGAATTGTAACTAATAGAATTTTAGCTTTACCTATATTCGCTATTGTAATGTTTTTAGTATATTACATAGCTATAAAAGTTGTTAATGACAATATAACAGATCTTATAGCAGATGATTTATTTGTAGGTGTAATAGGAACGAAAGTGGATGCTCTACTTACTGGAGCTGGAGTAACACCTTGGTTAGTAAGTTTAATAGTAAATGGTATTATTGGTGGGGTAGGAGCTGTTTTAGGATTCTTACCTATGATTATTACTATATTTATACTTTTAGGTATATTAGAAGATATAGGTTATATGTCAAGAATAGCATTTATATTAGATAGAGTGTTTAGAAGATTTGGACTTTCAGGTAAATCATTTATACCAATATTGATAGGTACAGGTTGTTCAGTACCGGGTATAATGGCAACTAGAACTATTGAAAGTGAAAACGATAGAAGAATGACTATAGTTGTTGCGAGTTTTATGCCATGTGGAGCTAAAACGGAAATAATAGCATTATTTGCAGGCTCTGTATTTACAGGTATGTGGTGGTTTGGTCCATTATGTTACTTTATAGGAATAGCAGCAGTTATAGTAAGTGGTGTAATATTAAAGAAAACTTCTATGTTTTCAGGGGAACCAGCACCATTTGTTATGGAGCTTCCAGAATATCATGCACCGAGTGGTAGAAATATATTTAGAGCTACTTGGGACAGAACTAAATCATTTTTAATAAAAGCAGGAACAGTTATATTACTGGCAACAGTGATAATTTGGTTTTTACAAAATATATCTGTAAGAGGAGAATTCTTTGAATTTGAATCAGATAGTTTACTATCTGGAATAGGAAAAGTGTTTGCGCCTATATTCCAACCAGTAGGTTTTGGAAATTGGATAGCAACAGTAGCTTCTATTTTAGGACTTGTAGCTAAAGAACTTGTAGTAGGTACTATGGGAGTTCTTAGTGGTATTGGTGAAGTATCTTTTGAAGATCCTTCAGCTTTAGCGCTAGCTTCTCATTTATTCACACCAGTTTCAGCGATGAGTTTTATGGTGTTTAACCAATTAAATATTCCTTGTTTTGCAGCTGTTGGAGCTATAAAACAAGAGATGAAAAGTAAAAAATGGACAGCTTTTGCACTTTTATATCAATTTATATTTGCTTACAGTATATCTTTTATGATTTATCAATTTGGTATAGTTTTATTAGAAGGGGCTAAATTCAATATAGGTACAGGTGCAGCGATAGTTGTACTATTAATATATATTTATCTATTATTTAGACCTGAAAAAGAACCAAAAGAGATGGAAATGGCTGTTGATAAATAATAGCTAGGCAATAAATGAATAGAGGTGGTAGTATGAACTTACCAACAATTATAGTATTGTCAATTTTATTAATAGTAATTGTAATAGCAGCAAAAAAAGTAAAAAAAGATGGTACATGTCAATGTGATTGTTCAAGTTGTGGAAAATCATGTGCATATATTAAAGATAATAACTTGAAAAAATAATAGTTAAAAAAAGAATATTTAAAAGACACTCGCAGGAGTGTCTTTTTTTATAAAAATAAAATATTATATATAAGTATTAATATATTTTTATATTAATAATAAGTTAAAATCATACAAAAATATAGCTTTAAGTGTCTATAATAATGGAAAGGTATTAATATTTGTTGTATAATTGAGGTGTAATAAATTTGGGAGAACAAAATAAAACAAAGGAGCGAGAAGATGGAAAAAGTGGCAAAAAGGATATTTGCAATTATTCTTTCTTTGAGTATGGTTTTTACGATTATTTTAAATAGTAATATAGCCATAGTACATGGGGAAAATTCGAATGTAAATATCCAAAATTCTTTAAAAATGAATAGAAAAAAAGCAGTAATTGGAAATAATATCGTTCTCGTAGTAGAGGATGAAAATCTTACTGTAGGTAATTTAAAGTATAAAAATCCATCAGGGGAGATAATAGAAGTAGAACCTCATTATGAGGAGGATGCTAATTTTTATTATTATGCAATAGAAACAGACGCTGTTGGAGAATGGAGTTTTGAGGAAATTACAGTAAATGGAAATGCAGTTGATTTAAGTAATTTCGACTATAAATTTATGGTTTATGAAAATTTAAAAGAAATGACAGGTAATCAAAATTCTTATATATCAACTGAAAATTTAGAATCTTCTTATAACAATATAGCTGAGCTATTATCTGATATCTATGCTATAGATTCAAAAGGTGAATATATAGAATATAATATAAAGATTTTAAACCAAACATTTTCAGCTATAAATTATGGTATAGGAGCAGAATCTATTACTGAAATTCCTAATATAGAGCCAGGAAATTATAATATCCTTATTTCAGCTTTAGGAAATCAAGTAGAAAAAAATATTAATCTTAAAGATAATTTAAATGAAGATAGTGGTTTTAATTTACCTGAAGAAGCTGAGAATAATGAAGATGTTAGTAAACTTAGTGCTAATTTATCTGATATAGGTAAAATAATAAGACTAAGTGGTAAAAATAGAAGTCAAACTGCAGTTAAGATAAGTAAACAACAGTACCCTAACGGTGGTGTTTCTAATGTAATATTAGTTACTGGAGATAATTATCCAGACGCTTTAGCTGTATCAAGTTTAGCTTCTAAAAATAATGCCCCTATTTTATATGTTGAGGCAAAAAAATTAGATGAAGCTACAGAAGCAGAGATATCTCGTTTAAATCCTAAGAATATATACATAGTAGGTGGAGAAAGATTTATAAGTCAAACTATAGAAAATAAATTGGCTAGAAAATATAAAACTATTAGAATAGATGGCGATAATAGATATGATACAGCAGTTAATATATCTAAAAGAGTTGTAGATTCTACCACAAAAAGTATTTTAGTTGTAAGTGGAGATACTTTTTCAGATGCTTTATCTGCAGGAGCATATGCAGCCAAAAGTAAAGTGCCTATACTATATACTAACTCTAAAAATCTAGATAGAACTACAAAAAATTATTTAAAGAGCTTAAATAGAAAAATTAACTATATAGTAGTAGGAGGTAAAAAAAGTATTAACGATACTGTATTATCAGAATTACAGTCAATTAATTCGGGAAATACAATTCAAAGGATAAAAGGTTCAGATAGATATGCTACAAGTTTAGCTTTTGCTGAGGAATATTTTTCTAGTTCAAAAAATATTATAATTGCATCAGGTTTAAAATTTCCAGATGCATTGGCAGGTGGACCTTTTGCAGGATATAAGGATGCACCAATTCTATTAGTAAATAATGATATAGATAAAGGGAGTAGAGAATTTATATATAAAAATGAATCAACTACTATATACTTATTAGGTGGAAAAGCTACATTAGCTCCTAATATAGAAAATAATTTAAGTTCGATAGTTCAAGATATATATGATAAGAATACAGCGAAACCAGAGCCTGAAAAACCAGTAGTACCACCTAATTCAAATAAAATAAGAATAATGTTGGATCCAGGTCATGGTAAAGGTCAAAATAGAGGATTTGTAAATGTAGACCCTAAAAATAATGGTCAATATTGCAATGAAGGAGATAATACTTATTTCCTAGCTCATAAATTAAAATCAGAGCTTGAAAGATATGGTTTTGAAGTTGGAATTACTAGAACTAGTATAAGTCAAGACCCTAGTTTAGAAACTAGAGGTAAGATGGCTAGAGGTTATGATTTATTTATTTCAGTACATTCAAATGCAGCGAGTTCTACTGTAAGAGGAACTGAAGTATGGGACAGTGTAAAAAAACCTAATAAAGCTTTAGCAAGTAAGATAAGTAGATATGTATCTGCAGCCTTTGGACATACTAATAGAGGCGTTAAATATAGAGTTTATCCGGATACAGTAAATACTGATTACTATGCAGTGCTTAGATCTAACGAAGCAACCCATGGAATGTTAGTAGAGCATGGTTTCCATACAAATTATCAAGATGCTTCTATCCTATTTTATCAAAGACAAAAAATAGCAGAAATGGAAGCTAAAGCAATAGCAGAGTACTACGGAAAAAGATAAAGATATAAAAACCATCAATTAATAATTGGTGGTTTTTTAAAATATATTAATTATATTATAATTCATACTTAAGTATAGTTTTGAATTTAAAGTTTTACTATTTACTATAAAAACTATTCAAATTATAATAGGTTATGATATAATAAATTAATATGAGTAAGTTTATATTTAATAAAAGTGGAGGACAAGATAAATGAATAGTAAATTAATATCAAAAGAAAATAACAAGGCAATTTTTAATGTGGAAGTACCATATGATAGATTTGAAAAAGCAGTTCAAGAAGCTTATTTAAAAAACAGAAAAGGATTCTCAATGCCAGGATTCAGAAAAGGTAGAGTTCCTAGAAAAATAATTGAAATGAACTACGGAGAAGGAATATTCTTCGAAGAAGCTATAAATATACTTTTACCAGAAGTTTATGGTAAATCAGTAGAAGAATTAGATTTATTCCCAGTATCAAATCCAGAAATTGATATAGAAAAATTAGAAAAAGGTTCAGATGTAGTATTTAAATTTGAAGTAGATGTTAAACCTGAAATAACTTTAGGTGATTATTCAAATCTTAAAGCAGAAATAACTGAATTCAAAGTAAAAGAAGAAAATGTTGAAAATGTTATAAATAACGCATTAGAATCAAATGCAAGATTAGTAACTGTAGAAGATAGAAAAACAGAAAACGGAGATATCGTTAATATAGATTTCGTTGGTAAAGTAGACGGAGAAAAATTCGAAGGTGGAGAAGCTAAAGGTTTTGAATTAACATTAGGTTCAGATACTTTTATCCCAGGATTCGAACCACAATTAGTTGGTAAAGAAGTAGGAGAAGAATTAGAAGTTAAAGTAACTTTCCCAGAAGATTACCATGAAGTAGCATTAGCAGGTAAAGAAACAGTATTTGAAGTAAAAATCAACGGAATTCAAGAAAAAATCAAACCAGAACTTGACGATGAGTTCGTAAAAGATGTTTCAGAATTTGATACAGTTGAAGAATATAAAAATAATATAAAAGCAGAATTAGAAGAACAATTTGCTACAAGAACAAAAGCTGAAAAAGAAAATAAAGCTATAGAAGCTTTAATAGAAGCTACTGAAATGGACATACCAGAAAGTATGTTTGAAAATGAAGTAGAAGAACAATATAACCAATTTGCTCAAAGAATTCAAAGCATGGGATTAACTTTAGACCAATACTTTGAAATAACAGGAGCTAATGAAGAAACTGCAAAAGAAGAACTGAGAGCTGGTTCAGAACTTAAAGTTAAAGCTGACTTAGTTATTGAAGCTTTAGCTAAAGCTGAAGATATGTCAGTAACTGAAGAAGAAATTGACGAAGAACTAGGAAAACTTGCAGATCAATACGATCCTAACAACAAAGAAAAATTTGTTGAAAACATGAAAAAAGGTGACTTAGGTTTTATTGAAGAAAATATAAAAAGAATTAAAGCCGTTGATAAATTAGTAGATATGGTTAATTTTGAAGTGAAATCTGAAGAGGATGCTGAATAATATTTACCAAAGATATTAATGGTTTGATTACAAGGAGGTATATAGTATGGCATTAGTACCAATGGTAGTTGAACAAACAAATCGTGGAGAAAGATCTTATGATATATTTTCTAGACTTTTAAAAGATAGAATTATATTTATAAGTGGCGAAATAAATGATACGATGGCTGATTTAATAGTTGCACAATTACTTTATTTAGAATCAGAAGATCCTAAAAAAGATATACAAATATATATAAATTCACCAGGTGGAGTAATTACATCAGGTCTTGCTATTTATGATACAATGCAATATGTAAAACCTGATGTTAGTACAATTTGTATAGGAATGGCTGCTAGTATGGCTGCAGTTCTTTTAGCAGCAGGAACTAAAGGAAAAAGATTTGCCTTACCAAATGCAGATGTAATGATACATCAACCACTTGGAGGAGCTCAAGGTCAAGCAGCAGATATTAAAATACAAGCAGAAAAAATTCTTGAAGCTAGAAAGCAATTAAATAATATATTACAAGAGAGAACAGGACAGCCTTTAGAACGTATAGAAAAAGACACAGATAGAGATTTCTATATGTCTGCAAAAGAGGCTAAAGAATATGGTCTTATAGATGATGTAATAGAAAGACACGCGAAGTAGAGAGAGGAATTTAATGACAAATATTGAAGATAATAAAATAAACTGCTCTTTTTGCGGGAAAGATGCTAGTCAAGTTAAAAGACTTATAGCGGGTCCAAATGTATTTATTTGCGATGAATGTGTTGAACTTTGTAAAGATATAATTGATCAAGAAAAAATAGATTTACCTGATGAAAGTTTTGCAAATTTTGAAGATTTGCCTAAGCCTAAGGAAATTAAAAAAATCTTAGACCAATATGTAATACAACAAGAAGAAGGCAAAAAGACATTAGCAGTATCAGTTTATAATCACTATAAAAGAATTAATAGTAATATTTCTGAAGATGATGTTGAATTACAAAAATCTAATATACTTTTAGTAGGACCAACAGGTTCAGGAAAAACTTTACTAGCTCAAACTTTAGCAAAAATATTAGATGTACCTTTTACTATTGCTGATGCTACATCTCTTACAGAAGCCGGTTATGTAGGTGAAGACGTAGAAAATGTAGTATTAAAATTAGTACAAGCAGCTGACTATGATATAGAAAAGGCTGAAAAGGGTATTATCTATATAGATGAGATAGATAAAATTACAAGAAAATCTTCAAATCCTTCAATAACTAGAGATGTTAGTGGTGAAGGAGTACAACAGGCATTATTAAAAATAATAGAAGGTATGGTAGCTAATGTTCCACCTCAGGGTGGAAGAAAACATCCACACCAAGAATATATACAAGTAGATACTACAAATATATTATTTATTTTAGGTGGTGCCTTTGAAGGTATAGATAAAATAATAGGTCAAAGAAAAGAAAGTAAATCAATAGGTTTCGGAGCTGAGATTAGCGAAAATAGCAGCAAAGAAATGGGTGAACTTTTAAAAGATCTTAGACCTGAAGATTTATTAAAATATGGTCTCATTCCAGAATTTATAGGAAGAATACCTGTTATAGTTTCTTTAAATGAATTAGATGAAGATTCTTTAGTAAGAATTTTAGTAGAACCTAAAAATGCAATTATTAAACAATATAAAGAGCTTTTCAAAATGGATGATGTAGAACTTGAATTTGAAGAAAATGCTCTAAAAGCAATTGCAAAAAAAGCTTATGATAGAAAAACAGGAGCTAGGGGACTTAGATCTATAATTGAAGAAACTCTTATGGATACTATGTTTGAAATTCCATCAAGAGATGATGTAGCTAAAGTAATCATAACAGAAGACTCAATATTAAATGGAAAAGACCCAAAATTGGTCTTAAAAGATTAAGTACAAATAGCTCACGTAAGTGAGCTATTTTCATAATTTATAGAAAAATAGGAGGGGGGATATTATGGAAGATATTAAATATGATATTAATACCTTAACTTTACCAGTAATTCCAATGAGAGGTATGTGGATTTTCCCTCATACTGTTATACATTTTGATGTAGGAAGAGAAAAATCTATAAACGCATTAGATAAAGCTTTATTAGATAATTCGCTAGTTTTTTTAACTAGTCAAAAGGATATTAAGATAGAAGACCCTACATCTAAAGATTATTATAATATTGGTACAATAGCTGAAGTAAAACAGACTTTAAAGATGCCAAATGGTAGTATTAGAGTTTTAATAGAAGGTGTCAGTAGAGGTGTGATAGACTCCTTTACAGATGAAGAAAACTTTATTGAAGCAAATATTGACGAATACAGTTATAAAGCTGAAGATATAGTAAAAAGCGATGAACTAGAAGCAGCATCTAGACTTATTTTAGACGATGCTAAAAAATTTATAAAATTAAGCCCTAATTTATCACCAGATATGATGATGGCTATAATTGACTTAGATGATCCTAGTAGACTTGCAGATATAGTAGCTTCATATATAAATATACAAGGTGAAGATTACTACTCTATTATAAGTAAATTTGGAGTATATGATAGACTTGTAGCTTTACATGCAATGATGACAAAAGAAATTGCATATCTTGAGATTGAAGAGAGTATAAATCGCAAGGTAAACAAGCAATTAAATAAAAATCAAAAAGAATATTTTTTAAGAGAACAAATTCAAATTATAAAAAAAGAGCTTGGAGAAAGTGAAGACGATGAAGCATATATTGAAGAATATATTGAAAAAATCAAAAAGTTAAAATTAAAAAAAGATTCTGAAGAGCATGTTTTAAAAGAAGCAAATAGACTTAGAAATTTAAATCCTGGAAGTCCAGAGGTAAATATTATAAGAACTTATTTAGATCATATATTAGAAATACCTTGGAATAAATCTACTAAAGAGAGCTTAGATATAAAAAAAGCTAGAAAATTACTAGATAGAGATCATTACGGATTAGAAGATGTAAAAGAAAGAGTCTTAGAATTTATAGCAGTTAGAAAAATGACAAAAGGTGCACAAGGCTCTATTCTTTGCTTAGTTGGACCTCCTGGTGTTGGTAAAACTTCTATAGTGAAATCAATAGCAGAAGCTACAAATAGAAAATTTGTAAATATGCGTCTAGGTGGAGTAAGAGATGAAGCTGAAATTAGAGGACATAGAAAGACTTATGTTGGAGCTATGCCTGGTAGAATAGCTAGTTTACTTGAAAAAGCTGAATCTAATAATCCAGTGTTTTTATTTGATGAAATAGATAAATTAGCATCAGATTTTAGAGGAGATCCAGCATCAGCACTTTTAGAAGTATTAGACCCTGAGCAAAATGATACATTTATGGATAACTTTTTAGAAATTCCAATGGATTTATCTAAGGTTATGTTTGTTACAACAGCCAATTCTTTAGATACTATACCAGCACCGCTACTTGATAGAATGGAAGTTATAAGAATAGCAGGTTATACAGAAAATGAAAAATTTGAAATAGCTCAAAAATATTTAGTTCCAAAACAAGTAAAGAAAAATGGACTTACTAAAAAACAATTCCATATTACAAGAGATGCTTTAAAAACAATTATAAATAATTATACTAGAGAAGCTGGGGTAAGAAATTTAGAGAGAAATATACAAAAAGTTGTGAGAAAAGCAGTAATAAAAATTGTCGAATCTAAGAGGAAATCTATTGAAGTAAATAAAGGAAATCTTGAAAACTATCTAGGTCCTAAGCTTATTATAGATGATGCAATTTCTCGTGAAGACATAGTAGGTGTAACAAATGGATTAGCTTGGACAGAAGTCGGTGGAGAGATATTAACTATCGAAGCCAATGTACTTGAAGGAAGTGGCAAAGTACAACTTACTGGACAGCTTGGAGATGTTATGAAAGAATCAGCGATGGCCGCTATATCTTATATAAGAAGTCATCAAAAAGATTTTAAAATAAATAAAGATTTTTATAAAGATTCTGATATTCATATACATGTGCCTGAAGGAGCTGTACCGAAAGATGGACCTTCTGCAGGTGTAACTATAACAACAGCTCTAGTTTCTGCTCTAACAGGTAAAAAAGTAAGACATGATGTAGCTATGACTGGAGAAATCACTTTAAGAGGACGAGTATTGCCTATAGGTGGATTAAAAGAAAAAGTTTTAGCTGCTAATCGCTATGGAATTAAGGAAATAATTCTTCCCTTAGAAAATGAAAAAGATTTAGAAGAAATTCCAAATAGTATAAAAAAACAAATGAAATTTAATTTAGTAAAAAATATAGATGAAGTTTTAGATATAACTATTGTAAAATAGAAAATAAAAAAAGGTTGGAGGAAACTCCAGCCTTTTTTAATAATATGGTTCTTCTGGTATAATAACCCAAGCTATAATATAGGCAAATATTCCAGTGCCATATAAAAATATAGAAATTGCCCATAAAAATCTAATAATAGTTGGGTCTATTCCAAAAAACTCTCCTAAGCCACCACATACTCCGGCTATTTTTCTATCATAAAGTGAACGATATAGACGTTTATTATTCATATAATCACTTCCTTAACTTATACTTTTATTACCCTAAATTTTTAAAATTACACAAATTGAAGCTAAATTAATATTAATATATAATAATATATTATATCAGAAAGAATAAGGTGATACTATATGAAATATATGGATATGCATTGTGATACTTTATATAAACATATGATGAGAGATTATAAAGATAATTTATATAAATGCAAAGAAGATTCTATTGATTTAGAAAGAATGAAAAAAGGAAATAATATATGTCAGTTTTTTGCTATGTTTACTACAGAAGGTGGAGACCCGATATTTAAGGATTATGACTTTAAAAAAGCGGATAGTGAAATAGATTCTATGAGTGAATTTTTATTTAAAAGCATAAAAGAAAATTCTGAAATAATTTCAATAGCAAAAAATTATGAAAATATATTAAAAAATGAAGAAGACGATAAAATGTCTGCAGTCTTAACTATAGAGGGCGGACATATGATAGATGATAGTTTAGAAAAGATAAAAAAATACTATGATTTAGGTGTTAGATTAATTACTTTGACTTGGAATTTTGAAAATTGCTTAGGATATCCAAATGCCTTAGATTTTTATGAAAATAAAAAGGGTTTAAAGAAATTTGGTAAAGAAGCTATTGAATATATGAAGGATCTAGGGATTATAGTAGATGTATCTCATTTATCAGATGGAGGATTTTATGATGTAGCAGATATATTAAAATCTCCTTTTGTAGCTTCACATTCTAATGCTAGAAATATAACTAACCATAGAAGAAATTTAACAGATGATATGATAAAAACTTTAGCAAATAATGGCGGAATATCAGGTATAAATTTTGCCAGCGCTTTTTTAAATGATAGAAAAGATGGATATTCAAGTATAGAAGATATAGTAGTTCATTTAAACTATATGAAAGATAAAGGTGGAGAAGATTTTGTCGCTATTGGAACAGATTTTGATGGAATAGAGAGTAAATTGGAAATAGATTCTCCAGAAAAAATGTACTTATTAGAAGACAGTCTTTTAAAAGCAGGATGGAATTATAGACAAATTGAAAAATTGTTTTATAAAAATACTTTGCGAGTAATAAAAGATGTAATGAAATAAAAAACCTCCTATTTATAGGAGGTTTTTTATTATTCAGTTGCGTAATTATCAAAGTAACCTTGTATTAAAACTATCGGTGTACCTTTATCGCCTGAACCTGAAGTTAAATCAGCAAGAGATCCTAGTAAGTCAGTTATTTGTCTAGGAGTAGTACCTTCAGATGCTTGATTTCCTACAAGGTTTGAATCTTTTTCAGATATTTTATTTCTTATAGCTTCAGATGCTTCTTCACCTTTAAGGTGGCTAAGTTCAGTGTCAGCTATATATTTTATTTTTATTTCATTTGGAGTTCCTTCAAGTCCTTTTGTATATCCAGGGGATACTATAGGATCTGCTAATTCCCAGATTTTACCAACTGGATCTTTAAAAGCTCCGTCTCCATATATCATTACTTCTATATCTTTATTGTATTTATCTTTTAATTTAGTTTGAAGATTTTCTACGAAATCTTGACTATTTCTTGGGAATAGTTTTACAGATGTTTCAGTTGCAAGGTTTGATCCGTATAGACCATATTTTTCGTTAAAGCCTGAACCGTCTACAGATTGATTTAGTATATCTCCAATAGTATAAACATTTTTAGCGCCAAGTCTTTGGAAAGTATCTCTTAGATATTCTCTATCATGTATATTGGCAATAAGAACTTCTTTGCATCTTTCTACTATTTTTTCAGGATTATTAGTTAGATAAATTTCTATATTATCGTTAACTGCTAAATCTTTATATAATTTTACATAGTCAACTCCTGTAAATATATGAACACATTTATCGCCAACTAGGTTTCTGTATTCTTCTTCGTTTAAAATATCTACATTTGTTGATATATCTTTACCAAGTAATAATTCTTTATCGAATAATGAGTTTCCAACTTCATCAGAAGGGAAGCTTAAGAAAACTGATATTCTTTTATTAGTATTTGCAATTGCTTTTAGGACTGTAGCAAATCTGTTTCTACTTAATATAGGGAAAACTACACCTATTTCTTCATCAAATTTACTGTTTAAATCTTTAGTTATAGCATCTATTTGTGCATAGTTGCCTTGAGCTCTTGCAAGTAGAGATTCTGTAATAGCTATTACATCTCTATCTCTTAATTCAATTTTATCGTATTCAATTGCGTTATCAACTGTGTCAATTACAACTTGTGATAGGTCATCCCCTTCTTTTACAATCGGTGCTCTTAGTCCAAATGCACTGGTTCCAACGTATCTTTTCATATTGCTTATACCTCCTAATGGTTATATCTGGATTAATTATCCTAGTCAATTTTATCATAATAATTATTATGTTTCAAACTTTTCTCGGTAATCAATAAGTCGATTTTTTTATCAAATTTTTCAGTTGGAAGATTTGGTAATAGTTGAAAATCATAGCACATACCTAGCTTCAAGGGCATATAATCTAAGTTGGATATAAAAGTATCGTAGTATCCTCCACCATAACCTAACCTATTCAACATATTATCAAAAGCTAATCCTGGAAGAACAATTATATCAATTTTACCTTCATAAAAACATCTATACTCTTTTTTTACTTCAGGTATATTTTTAAAGCCTGGTTCAAGCTCTAAATCAGGATCTTTAAGCTTAGTCATTTTCATAATTCTACTATTTTTATATGTATATGGTATATATATATTTTTCCCCATTTCAATAAGCTTTTTTATTATAGAAATAGTGTTTATTTCAGAACCATATCCTACATATATAAATATATCTTTCGCATTAATTACGCATTTCAAATCAAAGAATTTATCAAAAATTTGTCTATCATAAATTTTTTTTGTTTTTTTATCTAAATCATTACGTTTTTGTAATAATTTTTTTCTTAGTAATTTTTTATCCATAATTTTTTTCACCATATTTTCTAGTATGTTGTATACCCAATTATAACCCAAATTTTTAAAATTATATAATAACTATATATTTTATAATTTTAATGAATATATTTGTCGGTGTAACTATTTTGTAACTTTTTAGCGTGTATGTACCATAAGATGGCAGAAATATGCTATAATAGTAAAAGCTGTAGTATACAAGCGAAGAGGTGAGAAGATGATTGAATTCATTAGAGTTAATAAAACTTATAAAAATAAGGTTCATGCATTGAAAAATGTTAGCTTCAAAATAGATAGAGGCGAGTTTGTATTTGTTATTGGACCAAGTGGAGCAGGAAAATCTACTTTTATTAAATTATTACTAAAAGAAGTAAATCCTGATTCTGGTAAAATTACTTTATTTAAAGATGATATTACCAAAGTACGAAATAGGAAAATTCCTGAAATAAGACAAAGTATAGGTGTAGTATTTCAAGATTTTAGACTTTTAGAAAATAAAACTGTATATGATAATATAAAATATGTTATGGAATTACTTGGCAAGTCAAGTAAGACTATAAAAAAAGAAGTTCCACAAGTACTTAAAATGGTAAATTTAGAGCATAAAGCTAAATCTTACCCAAATCAATTATCCGGTGGAGAGCAACAGAGAGTAAGTATAGCAAGAGCTATGGTAAATAAGCCTAAAATACTTATTGCTGATGAGCCAACGGGAAATTTAGACCCAGAGACATCTTGGGAAATTATGGAAATTTTGAAAAAGATAAACGAAAAAGGCACTACTGTTATAATGATAACTCATGCTAAAGATATAGTAGATAATATGGAAAAACGTGTTATACATTTTGAAGATGGTAGAGTAGTAAGAGATGAAAAAGGTGGTAAATATTTAGATGAAGAAGATTAGAATATTTTTTACTACAATAAAAGAAGGTATATCTGGAATTTGGAAACATAGAGGTATGGGTTTTGCTTCTATATTATCTATAGTATTAGCTTTATTGATATTAGGCGTAGTAATAATATCTACATTATCTTTAAATCAAGCAGTTGGCGATATAGAAAGCAAGGTAGATGAAATAGATGTTTTTATTGAAGAAACTGCTACAGATGAGGATTTAACTAATATAAAAGAATCTATTGAAAAGATTGATGGAGTTGGAAGTACAACTTATAAGTCTAAAGAGGATGCCTTAAATGTATTTAAAAAAACTATTGATGATGATGAGGGGTATTTATTAGATGGCATGGAAGAAGCATTTCCAAGGTCATATATAATAACTATGAAAGACATAAGTAAGTCAGAAGATTTTGTAAAAACTGCAAAAGAGATACCAGGCGTTGGAGAAATTAGATATTATCAAGATATGATTGAAAAGGTAGTAACTATTTCTGAATATGTACAATATGGTGGCGTAGTTGCTGTAATTGCTCTTATTATAATTTCAATTTTAATAATTTCTAATACTATAAAATTAACTGTAGTAGCTAGAAAAAAAGAAATACAAATAAAAAAATATATAGGCGCAACCAATTCAGTAATAACAAGGCCGTTTATAGTAGAAGGAATAGTGTTTGGACTAATAGGTTCATTGATAGCATTTTTATTAATATACTGGGGATATAAAGTATTTTATACCACATATAGTAAAGATGTATTTAATATTTTTGCTACCTATTTAGTAGAACCTGGAATAATCTATGATAATATTTTAATAATATTTATAACGCTAGGTGTGAGTATTGGGATATTAGGTTCTAGCTTTTCACTTAGAAAATATTTAAGGGTATAGGGAGGTTATATATTTGAAGTCAAAAACGAGTAAAAGATTAGTAGCGGCAATATTGTCTATATGTATTTTATTTACAACATCTACAGTTTATGCTGACAAGCTTACAGAATTGAGAAATCAAAAAAATCAAGCTCAAACAAAAGCAAGTGAGAAGAAAGATAGTGTTGGAAGTTTAAATAGTCAAAAAGAAGAAATATATAGTAAAATTGCTACATTAACTAGTGAGATAGAAAAAATAGATGCACAAGTTGATGAATTAGAAAAACAATTAAACGATTTAAATAATAATATAGAAAGCACACAAAAAGAAATAGATGCATTAAAAGAAAATATCGATAAAAATCAAGAAGCTTTTATAAAAAGAGTAAAAGCTATGTATATGAATAGTAAAATGGGCTCAGTAGAAGTTTTATTATCTTCAGATGATTTTAATGATTTCTTATCAAGAGCTTCAATGATGAAATTTGTTGCAGAATACGATAAAAATATATTAAATGATTTAAAACACGATAAATTAGAATTAGATGCAAAAGAAGCTGAACTTAAAGGAAAAAAAGCATCAGTAGAGATTGCACAAAAGAGCTTAAATAATAAAATAGCTGAACTAAATTTCGCAGTGGATGAACAAAATCAATTAATGGAAAAAATCTCTAGCGAAATTGAAATAACAGAAAATGAAATCAATGCTTTAGAAGAAAAAGCTAGAAGTATTGATGGCGAAATAAATAAAGAACAAAAGAGAATAGCAGAGGCTAAAGCAAAAGCTGCAGCTGAAGCAAGAGCAAGACAGATATTAAAACAAAAAGAAGCTGCTGCAAAAGCAGCTGCTCAAGCAGAAGCAAATAAAAAAGCAGAACAAAATACTAGCAGCCAAAATACATCAAGTAATAGTACACCAAGCTATAATGATTCATCTTATGGCTCAGGTAAATTATTATGGCCAGTACCATCAAGTCATAATATTACAAGTTACTATGGCTATAGAACACATCCTATTGGAGGAAGAGCTAACTTCCATCTAGGTATAGATATAGCAGCTCCTATGGGGACATCTATACATTCAGCTTCATCAGGAACAGTAATTCATGCAGCTTATACTGGTTCTTATGGAAATCTTATGAAAGTACAGCATGATAATGGATTAGTTACATATTATGCACACTGCTCTAGCTTTATAGCAAGTGTAGGACAAAGAGTATCTGCTAAACAACCTATAGCGAGAATAGGTTCAACAGGTAATTCAACAGGTCCACATCTTCATTTCGAAGTAAGATCAGGTGGAGCACATATGAATCCATTAAATTTCGTGAATTAATAAAACTAAAGCAGGTGTATACCTGCTTTTTTTATACATATAATTGATAATTTATGTTATCATATGTATTATAGAGGTGATACTTTGAAAGAAACTTGGAAAAAGATAGCTGTATTTTTATTAGCTATAGTAGTTATAGTAACTTCTTTTATGGCAGGTAATTATATGTCGATAGCTACTAAAAATAAAGTTACTATGAGTAGGGAAGAATATGATAAATTAGTAAATGGTGGAGGAAATTTTAAAAATTTACAACCACTAAAAGAATTAATTCAAAATAATTTTTTATTTGAAATAGACGACAATAAACTAGAAGAATATGTTTATAAAGGATTGTTTCAAGGACTTGAAGATCCATATTCTGTTTATATGAATAAAGATGAATTTAAAAGTTTAATGGAGTCAAGTAAAGGTGAATTTGCAGGTGTAGGTATAGTAGTAACGGCTACAGATGATGGGTTTATTACTGTTGTATCAGCCATAGAAGGTACCCCTGCATATAAAGCAGGTATAAAGAGTGGAGACAGGATTATCAAAGTAGGCGAAGAAAATTTCTCAGGTGAGCAAATGGACAAAGCTGTAGAGATAATGAGAGGCAAACCTGGTACAGAAGTAAAACTTACTCTTAGTAGAGATAATAAAGATAAAAAGAATGAAATAATTGAAGTAAAATTAAAACGAGAAATAATTACTATGAGAACTGTATCTAGTAAATTATTAGAAGATAATTTAGGCTATATTTCTATAAGTCAATTTGACCAACATACCTATGAAGAATTTAAAAAAGATTATCTAGATTTAAAATCAAAAGGTGCTAAAGGTATAGTTTTAGATTTAAGAGGTAATCCAGGCGGTGTTATGAGTTCAACAGTAGAGATAGCAGATATGTTATTGCCTGAAGGACCAATAGTTAAAACAGTTGATAAATATGGAAAAGAAAGTATAGAGAATTCAGATAAAAAAATGGAAGATTTACCACTAGTAGTTTTAGTAAATCAAGGCTCAGCATCAGCTTCAGAAGTACTTACAGGAGCTTTAAGAGATTATGATATAGCTAAAATTGTAGGAACAAAAACTTTTGGTAAAGGAATAGTACAAAAAATATTTCCACTTACAAAAGAAAAAGAAAATGGACCAGGAGTAAAACTTACAGTTTCTGAATATTTTACACCTAAAGGAACTAAAATAAATAAAAAGGGAATAGAGCCTGATTATGTAGTAGAATTGCAAGAAAATTTTAAAGGCACATTAGGACCAGATAATTTAAAAGACGATATTCAATTACAAAAAGCTATTGAAGTAATTAAAGAGAAAAAATAATAAAAAAGAATTACCTAAAAGGTAATTCTTTTTTATTTAAATTATTCGTCTACACCTATCATAACTGAAGTTGCTTTGATTACAGCGTATGCAGTTTTACCTTCTTCAAGACCTAATTCTTCAATAGAATTTAATGAAATAGTAGAAGATATTATATTACCATTTCCAATATCTATTTTAACAATACCGTTTACTGCACCTTTTTCAATTGCAACTACTTTTCCTTTTAATTGATTACGTGCTGAAAGTTTCATTTCAAGCCACCTCCTGAATGATATATACCAACAAAATTATTAAATTAAACATAAAAATTTAAATATGTAATATTTTTGATACTTATTATCATAAAAAT
>Ga0079226_10001272_pt1 | contig 19286 bp, 16 predicted proteins | sample Poulit2014_FD_76345 | JGI IMG/M metagenome (GOLD analysis project Ga0079226, IMG submission 76345) | Agricultural soil microbial communities from Georgia to study Nitrogen management - Poultry litter 2014 | ecosystem: Environmental > Terrestrial > Soil > Agricultural land | place: USA: Georgia... | reverse complement strand
GATTACCATTGTATTTCTAAGCAAAAAATTAAAAGGAGGATATCTATACCAATTGGAAAAGAAAGTTCCCGTTTTATTGCCTGAATTAAATCGATGCCAAGATATGCCTCAGAAGTGGATCAAACTGCTCACAATGTCAGAAGACTTTATCAGGCAGCACCCAGCGAGCTAAATCAGCCTTTCGGCAATGGGTTGTCCTCCTCTAGAATAGGCGAAGCGCACACTTGACCTTCCGTAAAAATGGCTTACACTGGGAGGCGAGGGTGCACTTTGACATGTCTTGCTTTCGTATAACTGGGCGCCCTCACCCAAAAAGCAAGCCATTTTCTAGGATTGTCAAGTGCTATTCGGCGTCCTCCTCGAATCAATGTCAAGGGGCTTAATTTTTTCCCTGTTTTTTCATAGATTATTTTGAGTTACCTTTTTTTACTCTTGCTAGTTATTCTAACGAAAATTATTTTATCCGTAAAGCTGAAATACTTTCATAACTGTAATTTTAATTATAATTTATCTATACCAATTTACATTTACAAAAAATTCTTGACTTATCTTGTTTTCTTGTATATGATTACCATTGTATTTCTAAGCAAAAAATTAAAAGGAGGATATCTATACCAATTGGAAAAGCGCCAGCTCTGTATGATACAGAAGACGAGGATAGAGCTTATCGAAGATTCGGCGGGTGGTTCTAGGGTCTGCACTCTATAGACAAGTACAAAGACAGATTGTGAGGTTTGTTACAAAAAGCTTGTCAAGCAGTTAGAAATACATAATGACTTGGAAAGAAGGAATCTCATTATGTGTGGAATCGTAGGAATTGTAGGAAAAAATCAGGCAGAAAACATTATTATTACTGGATTAGAACGTTTAGAATATCGTGGTTATGATTCAGCCGGACTTTATGTTTCAGATGGTCGTCAAAGTCATCTGATCAAGTCACAAGGCCGGATCAAAAATTTAAAAGAAAAAGCTGCTACTAAAGAGATCAACGGCAATATTGGCATTGGTCATACTCGTTGGGCAACTCACGGCAAGCCTTCTGAAGAAAATGCTCACCCACATACTTCTTCAGATGGCAAACTGATTTTAGTCCATAACGGTGTCATTGAAAACTTTGAAGAATTAGCACAAGAATATTTACCTAATGACCACTTCTATGGTCAAACAGATACAGAGATCATCGTTCATCTGATTGATCACTTTTTAAAAAATGATCATCTTTCAACGAAGGAAGCTTTACAAAAAGCGATTGAATTGATTCGTGGCTCTTATGCTTTTGCACTGATCAACCAGGACGAAGCTGATACGATTTATGTTGCTAAAAACAAAAGTCCTTTATTGGTTGGTTTAGGTGATAACTTTAATGTGATCGCTAGTGACGCTTTAGCAATGCTTGATCAGACTCACACTTTTGTCGAACTCAATGATGGTGAATTAGTAACGGTCACCGCAAATAACATTACAATTGAAGATCAGAAGGGAAATATCATCGAACGTGATCCTTATACGGCAGAATTAGATGCATCAGATATGGAAAAAGGTACTTACCCTTTTTATATGCTAAAAGAAATTGATGAACAACCTACTGTCATGCGTAAGCTAGCTCAAGTATATAGTGATGACAAAGGTAAAGTAGCGATTGATGAAAAATTAGTGGATCAGGTCAGTCAAAGCGACCGAATCTATATTGTAGCTTGCGGTACGAGTTATAATGCTGGTTTTGCTGCCAAGCAGTTAGTCGAAAAGGTCACTCAGATCCCAGTGGAAGTCCACCTTTCTAGCGAATTTGGTTATAACATGCCACTTTTATCCGACAAACCTTTCTTTATCTTCTTGACCCAAAGTGGTGAAACGGCTGATAGCCGACAGGTTTTAGTCAAAATCAATCAGCTGCACTTCCCTAGTTTGACGATCACAAATGTTGCCGGTTCAACTCTTTCAAGAGAAGCTGAATATACTTTGCTGTTACATGCCGGGCCTGAAATTGCAGTAGCTTCTACCAAAGCCTATACTGCTCAAATTGCTATGCTGGCTATTTTAGCTAAAGCAGTCGGTCAAAAAAAAGAAGTGAAAGCTGCTGCTGATTTTGACATTTTCTTTGAACTATCCATTGCTGCTGCTGCTATGGAAACTCTGATCAGTGAAAAAGACTATATTTCTGACTTAGTAGAAAAATATCTCAGCACCACTCGCAATGCTTTTTATATTGGACGTGGCAATGACTATTATGTTTCTTCTGAAGCAGCTTTGAAGTTAAAAGAAATTTCTTATGTTCAGGCCGAAGGGTTCGCAGCCGGCGAACTGAAACATGGAACAATCGCACTGATCGAAGAAGGTACGCCCGTATTAGGGATCATTACTAATGATCAAACAGGACCTCATACGCGTGGCAACCTCAAAGAAGTCGAAAGTCGTGGAGCCAATACGATCGTGATTGTCTCAGAAGACTTGGCTCATGAAAACGATCAACTGATCTTGCCTAGTGTCCATCCATTATTGACTTGTCTTGTCGCTGTGGTACCTACTCAATTAATTGCTTACTTCACTTCCTTAAAACGCGGCTATGACGTTGATAAGCCAAGGAACTTAGCCAAATCAGTTACCGTTGAATAAAATATTAAACAAAACAACGAACTCAACGATGAAATGCCCCATAATTGTTAGACATACAGTCTAATAATTATGGGGTGTTTTTTATGACAAAATATTATCAGTTTAACTTTTCGATCAAGCGACGTTTATATTGCAAAAATTCATCTGATAACTCAAACTGATCACTCGTAAGTGCCTCTTTATCAACGGTCACACATTTAAAATCTTTTCCGCATCCGCTTTTAAGAATGTAAATACGATCAGATAGTTTGATAGCCTCATCAATATCATGGGTGATAAATAGTGTTGTCAGCCGCAATTTTTTATGGATATTCAGATACCAATGATGGATCTCATCTTTGGTAAAAGCATCTAAAGCACTGAAAGGTTCATCTAACAAGATCAGATTTGACGAAAATAAATAAGTACGCAACAAAGCAATACGCTGACGCATCCCACCGGAAAGTTCTTTAGGGTAAGATTTACTTACACTCGCCAAGTTAAACTCTGCTAATAAATCATTAGCCTGCTTTAAAGCTTCTTTTTTTCCTCTATTTTTTAAAATCAAGGGCAAAGCGACATTTTGTTCGATCGTTTTGAAAGGTAAGAGTAGGTCTTTTTGCAGCATATAAGAAACCTTTCCCGGCTGATCAATGATCGACTGGCCATCCAATAAAACATCACCCTTAGTCGGATGCAACAGACCTGCGATAATGTTGAAAAGAGTTGATTTTCCCACTCCGCTAGGCCCGATTATACTAACCATTTCCTGCTCTTTAACGTATAAATTTAAGCACTCTAAAATCATTTTGTCATCAAATGACTGGCATAGGTCCTTTACTTCTAATTTAAACATTTACTTCACTCCGGTAAATAATCATTAGTAAATCCTGTATTATCAGGTATTTTCTGATCTGTTAACTGATTGTCACCTAACCAATTATAAAAATTATTCCAGCGCTTTGGATCAATATAGCCCCAGCGCTTCTCATCAGCTTTATATTGCTTAGACAACCAGAGCTGACTAGCTTCAGTCAGCTCTTTGTCCAATTCAGGCACTTCTTTAACTAATAGGTCTGCACTTTCTTTAGGTGCATCGATCGCATCCTGATAACCTTTTTCAGTGGCTTTGAGGAATTTTTTAGCAATCTGACCATGTTCCTTTAAAAACTGGTTATTAGCAATGATCACTGGCGTATAATAATCAAAAACCGGATTCAAATCTTTAAAGTAAAAATAATCTACCGGAACATTTACCTGCTTGGCAGAAATACCGCCCCAGCCGTAAAATACCCAGATGGCGTCGGCTTGCTTTTCTTTTAAGGCTTGTGGTTCATCGACAATATTGTTGGGGATCAGCTTAACTTTAGAAAAATCGCCATTATCTTTTTTCATCACATCTTTGATCATGGCCTGTTCGATTGGCTGATCCCAAGTTGCATAAGTTTTTTTCTCTAGGCATTTAGGCTGATCTAAGCCCTCTTTCTTACGTGACATGATTCCTGAGGTATTATGCTGAATGACGGCTGCAACAGAAGTTACTGGCAAAGGATCATCTGAAGCATAAGTCGGTGCCAGAGAATCTTGGGCTGAGATCCCGAATTGCGCTTTGTTACTGGCAACAATTTGCGAAGCATCGCCATCTGAAGGCTGAACAATTTTGACCTTTAAGCCTTCTTCTTTGAAATACCCCTTCTTTTGAGCCACATAAAGACCTGTATGATTGGTATTAGGCGTCCAGTCCAAGACAAAAGTGACTTCCGTTAATCCTTTATCAGCCACAGCAGTTTCTTTGGACTGGCTTGTACAGGCGGTTAATGAAAATAAAACCAACAAAAAAAACCCTATCTTCCCTTTAAACTTCATAACTACTCTACTCCTTTTCTTTCCATGGCATGGCCATTTTTTCAAGTATAATAACCAATACCATTAGTAACAGACTGATAAATGAAATCAAAAAAATGACAGCAAACATCTTATCAAAATTATAGGATTTTCGAACTCTTGTCATGTAGACCCCTAATCCTTCAAAACCGCCTAACCATTCCGAAACAACAGCTCCTACCACTGCATAAGTAACTGCGATTTTTAAAGCTGCAAAAAAATCCCCTAAACTCGCTGGAATTTTAATATGACGTAAGATCTGTCTTTGATTGGCACCCATTGATTGTAACAAACGCAACTCATCGCAATCGACCGAAGTAAAACCATTCAGCATGGAAACTGCAACTGGGAAAAATACCGTAATAACGATCAAAACCACCTTAGGCAAGATACCAAAACCAAACCAGATCGTAAGCAGCGGTGCGATCGCCACTGTCGGGACGGTCTGTGACAAGATCAATAAGGGATAAACCGCTCTTCTCAGCCGGTCAAAATGATCCATAAAAATGGCAACGACAACACCTAGAACAACACCGATCACAAGACCAAGTAAAGATTCCAACAAGGTCACTTTAGAGTGATGCATCAGCAACGGAAAATCATTGATAAAAGCCTGAACCACCTGCAGTGGCGAAGGCAGCATAAAAGTCGGAATGATCCCTAGTGAACTGATCAGCTGCCAGACCAATAGCAAAAACAAAAGCGAACATACTGAATAAAAATTAATGTTCGTGCTTTTTGGTTTTTTCTTCAATTCCTAATACCCTTCCTTCAGGTCGATATGAAATTTTGACATAAGCTGAAACAGCAGGTGCACCTGCTTTAATAGCGATCAGCTGACAATTTTTAACAATTTCCATCAATTCATCGTAGTCGCCCTCGATGCTGGTTTCACAAGCCCCCACTTGATAATTTAAGCCAGTACTTGCGATATAGTCGATTACCTCATCGACGATCCGGACCACCTCTTTATCTCCCACAACATTGGGTAAAACTTGAATTGCAACACTTGCTTCCATTTTCTATTCCTCTTTTCTAAAAATTTTTATAGATTAAAAAAAGACATCTTCTCCATAGAGAAAATGTCTTTTGCATCTCAAAATAAAATCGGACATACTCCCTACGCTGGTGTTAACCAACAGGTTCAAAGGGTCAGGTTTTACCTTCTCAACACGATCGTGTTCCCCCGTACAAATATTAATTTATGAATTTATTGTAGCGCACTTAATAACAAAGGTCAAAAAATATTTACAGCTCCATCCGTTTTTTTCAAATGCCCTTTCAGGCTCGTAAATATTGTTTTGGAACTGGTATTTCCACCTCTAATTTTTTAGCCGCATGAATCGGCCAATAAGGATCACGCAGCAATTCTCTTCCCAGCATTACCAGATCAGCCCGATCATTATGCACGATTTCTTCTGCCTGCACAGCTTCAGTGATCAAACCTACAGCACTGGTAGGAACTTTGGCTTCTTGGCGGATCTTTTGAGCATAGGGAACCTGGTAGGAAGCAAAAGCATCAATTTGAGCAGGAACAACTGCACCGGAACTGACATCGATCAAATCGACTCCCTGTTCTTTCATCCATTGCGCCATTGGAATATAGTCAGCTGGTGTCATCCCTCCTTGGGTAAAATCATTTGCTGAAATACGCACTAAAAGTGGTTTATGCCAGACCAGACGAACCGCCTGGATCACTTCACGTAATAAGCGATAGCGCTTCTCAGCAGAACCGCCATATTCATCTTTTCGCTGATTGGCTAAAGGCGATAAAAACTGATTCAATAAATAACCATGAGCTGCATGGATCTCAACTACATCAAAATCAGCTTGATCTGCCCGATGTGCTGCCTCTTTGAAAGCTTCGATCAACTCTAAGATCTTAGCTTGAGTCATTTCAGTTGGCTGCTGATAATAATCACTAAAGGCAACTGGCGAAGGGGCAAATATCTCACTTGCCAGATCGGCTTTCCGACCGGCATGTCCAAGCTGAATAGCCGCTTTTGCTCCATGTTTTTTGATCCTGTGAGCAAGATCTCTTAATCCTTCAATATGGACATCAGACCAGATTCCTAAATCATGTTCTGAAATACGTCCTTCAGCTAGAACTGCTGTTGCTTCCAAAATTACTAAACCCACTTGTCCAACTGCACGGCTTTCATAGTGAGTCGCATGCCAGGCACTGACCAATCCATCATTTCCCGCTGAATACATGCACATCGGGCTCATTGCGATACGATTTTTCAGCTCAAGCTGACCTAGTTGATAAGATTCAAATAGCTTAACAGTCATCAATAAATCCCTTCCTTTTAAAATATTTTCTTTATAAGCTGCGATAAATTTAATGAACAGACAAATTTTCCGCTAGCCAAATATATTTTATTAGTTCTTTTTCAATTATAACGCTAAAAATTAATTTTTAAAATTTAAGTTCATGATTTCTATGGTAAAATAGAATTAGAAGTTTTTCACAGAAAGGAAATTTTATGGACTCAATTACAAATTTTAGAGACTTAGGCGGTATCAAGACTCAAGATAACAAAGAAGTTGCGGCTAATAAGTTGTTGCGTTCAGGTGAGTTAAGTCGTGTTTCCCTGCAAGATCAAAAGGCCTTATTAGAAGATTACCACCTAGGTAAAATTATTGATTTACGTTCACTGGCAGAAGTACAGGAGCGTCCAGATAAAATCTTTGCGCAAACGGCCTATCAAAATATCGATATTTTTAAGAACATTCATAACCAAGGTACTTCCATGGCTGACTTTAAGCAGCTGATGACACCAGAAACAGCTCACGGCTACATGAGTAAAACCTATCAGATCATGGCGCTTAATCCTGATGCTCAGGCTGGTTTTCGTCAAGTGATCGAAGGAGCTTTAGCAACTGACCCTGATAAGAGCTTCTTATTCCACTGCTTTGCAGGCAAAGACCGTACAGGGATCTCAGCAGCTCTTCTACTGGAAATCCTTAAAGTACCGCGTGATAGTATCTATCAGGATTATTTATTGACCAATCAGCTACGTTTGAAAGAAAATGAAGCGGTCATTAGTCAGGCTATCAAAAATGAAGGAGTCAGTCCGCAGAATGTGGAATCATTAAAAGTCGCATTAAATGTCGATTCTCATTATCTAGATACTTTCTATCAGACAGTCGATAAAGAATTTGGCGGGATCGAAAATTACCTGAGTCAGGAACTAAAAATAGATTCACAAATGCAAAAAGATTTACAAGAACTTTATTTAACTGACGCCAAATAATAAAATAGAGGCCAGGATATGATTCTTAGAAAACTTATATCCAGGCCTCTTTATTTTATTACTGTAAAACTTGTTGTTTTCCTTGATAAAAACTTGTCGTCACTTCGGATTGTCGAGCGACAAATTCCGCACTACAGGAGCTATCAACTAGAATAAAATTTGCCGGATCGCCCTCTTTTAGCCATAACTCGTCGCCCATATTTACTTTACCTGTAATGAGCTGCAAACTTTCTGTCAAACCATCTTGGCTAGTGATATTGAATAACTCAGCATAACGATTCAATTTTTCAAGAATACTTCCCGTTCCAAAAGGTGACCAGGAATCATAGACATTATCACAGCCAAGCGCAACTTTAACACCATAACTGCGGAGTTCTTCAAGCGGCGGAATCGCTCCGTCGATGGGCACATGAAAACGACTGGCTAAATCAAAAGTCTGAGCCAAAGATTTTCTCGTATCACCGTCAAGGACGGTCGGATCAACACCGCCAACTAAGGCAGCACCATTTTTCAGTGCTCTTTTCATCTCATTATAAGCTTGCGAACGCAAGAGACCATGCTGCGCAAAAGCGACCAACTGATAATCGAAATCTCCTTTGTAGTCCTGCAAACATTCAAGTGTCTGCAATAAGTAAGTTTGACCTTCCTTTGGATGAACATCAATATGCGAACGAAAAAAGTTGACCCCGTGGCTGCGCTCAATTTCAATTAAATTTTTCATCCGCTTCTCAAAGGATACCGGCAAAGCATTCAACTGCGGGATTTCATCGGTAAAGCGTTCGACGGTCGACTTAGCCGGACTAATCGGTTCCCAAGGGACTCCTAATTTACTTTTGTCAAAATGACAATGCATGTCTCTTAGGCTAGCTAAAATCAGCTGATTTTTCCCGTCAACTACGTTCTTTTTCTTTAAGGGCTGATGAGCCTGAATTTTACCGATTTTCCCATCTTTGATCTGAAGATCGATATTCTTTGTCTGTGTACCACTGACAAAGTTTCCTTGTTTGCTGTAACTCCGCTCGATCCGTACGTTTTGTAACCAGAACTCCATTTTTGCCCTTCTTTCTAAAGTTCTAAAATTTTTGTAAGATAGTCTTTCATTTCAGTTACAGGCAGACAAGTATGATGTCTGATTTTTGCAGTCTTTAATCTTGCTACATTGGCTGGAATCGATATTTTCGTCAGCTGACTTAACTGGTCGATCAGCTCAAAATCATCAGCTTTTAAACTGGCTGGCTGAATAGCTGCTAAAACCACTCTCGGAAATTTATAAGGACTGGCCGTGGAAAGAATCACTGTCGGAGTCTCTGCAGCAAAATCAGCTGCAACACTACTGGCTACCGCCGTATGAGGATCCATTACATACTCATCTTTCTGATAGACATGGTAAATAGCACTTTGAGTCTTGTCTTCCGTTGCAAAACCGGCTGCAAAGCCAGTTAAAGCTGCCTGCATATCTTTAGTAATAGTATAGTTTCCTTCTTTTTGCAGTTTTTCCATAAAAGTTTTAGTTTGAGCCGCATTATTTTGTGTCAGATAAAAAATCAGTCGTTCCAGATTGCTCGAAACTAAAATGTCCATCGAAGGTGAGCTGGTAACATAAAATTCACGTCTGCGATCATAGGTGCCCGTCTGGAAAAAATCAGTCAGTACTTTATTCTGATTGGAAGCACAGATTAGTTGTCTGATCGGAAGTCCAATCTTTTTGGCATAGTAACCCGCAAGAATATCACCGAAATTCCCTGTCGGAACTGAAAAATTAATTTCTTCTCCTGGCCGAATCTGCTTTTCTTTGATTAATTGTCCATAGGCATATACATAATACACGATTTGTGGAACTAAGCGGCCAATATTGATCGAATTAGCTGAAGAAAAAACTTTCCCCTTGGCTGCCATTTTTTGGCGCAGCTCTTCATCACTGAAGAGTTCTTTGACTTTCGTTTGCGCATCATCAAAATTTCCCTCTATGCCGCAAACAAAGGTGTTGGCTCCTTTTTGAGTCAACATCTGTCTTTTTTGAATCGGGCTCACTCCGTCTTGAGGATAGAATACTAGAATTTGCGTATTCGGCACATCTGCAAAGCCCTCCATGGCAGCTTTTCCTGTATCACCCGAAGTTGCCGTTAAAATTACGATTTCTTGTTCCATTTTATTTTTTTTAGCAGCTGTTACCATCAGATAAGGCAGGATCGATAAAGCCAGGTCTTTAAAAGCCAGGGTAGGTCCATGAAAAAGTTCAAGATAGTATTTTCCCCCAACTTTTTTAATTGGTGTGATCAATTCATTATCAAATTTATCATCATAAGCCTTTTGGATACAGTCTTTTAACTCTTCTTCTGTAAAATCTGCCAGAAAGGGCCCCATGATCTGCAAGGCTGTTTTTTGATAGCTTTGTTGGGCAATTTTTTCGAAATCTAAATTTATTTGCGGTAGTTCTGTAGGAACGTATAAGCCCCCATCAGGAGCTAGTCCTTGTAAAACGGCAATAGAGCTAGTCACAAGATGACTTGCATCCCTGGTACTTTGGTAATTTAATCCCATAGCTGTTCTCCTTCACATGTTTTCTAAATATTAACACAATTGTCTAGTTGTGAACACCGCTATTCTATTTTTTTCAATTATGGTATAGTAAAAACAAGATCAGATTTGAGAGGGATATCGTGATAAGTTTAAAAGAAAAAATCATCGCAAAAAGCAAAAGTCTGGGAATCGATAAGATCGGCTTTACCACTGCAGCTCCTTTTGACAGACTCAAAGATTCTTTGATAGCACAAAAAAAAGCTGGTCATACTTCGGGATTTGAACATCCGAACATTGATGAAAGACTCTATCCTGAGTTGACTTTTCAAGATCCGCAAACGATCATCGCAATCGCTTTAGCTTATCCAACTAAAATTCATGAAAAAATTCCTCGTGACGAAAAAAGAGGTCAATTTGCTCGTGCTTCCTGGGGGAGCGACTATCATGATGTGCTGCAAGATCGCCTAAGACAATTAATCGATTATATTAAAAGCCAGGCTGAAAATGAGCAGCAAAAAAATCATTGGCGTTTTGCCCCGCAAGTTGATACAGGAGAATATATCGATGTTGCTGTCGCTCAGCGAGCTGGACTCGGTTTTATCGGTAAAAACGGTCTTTTGATCACAGAAGAATACGGTTCTTTTGTATACCTAGGAGAAATCACTACTAACATCCGCTTTGAAGCCGATACTCCTAAAGAAAATGCTTGTGGATCATGCCAGCGCTGTCTTACGAATTGTCCGACAGGTGCACTTTTAGGTGACGGTCAGATGAACGCGCAAAAATGTTTGTCCTATCAGACACAGACCAAAGGCATGATGCCTGAAGTCTATCGAAAAAAAATCCGTAATGTAATTTATGGTTGTGACATCTGCCAGCTGGTTTGTCCATTCAACCAAAAAAAAGATTTTCATTTTCATGAAGAGATGGAGCCGAAAATCGATGAAGTCCGTCCCAGACTGGCACCGATGCTGTCAATGTCAAATCGTGAATTCAAAGCGCAATTTGAACATTTAGCAGGCTCGTGGCGCGGGAAAAAGCCCTTGCAGCGCAACGCTCTAATTGCCTTGGCCAATTTGGGAGCACGTGAAAGTCTGATCCAAATCTTAAAATGTCTGGAAGATGTCAGACCTGTCATTCGGGGAACTGCCGTCTGGGCAGTTGGTCAATTGACGCAAAAAGAACCAGAAAAGGCCTTAGATATTTTATATGAGCTACAAACTAAAGAAAAAGACGCAGCCGTTCAAAAAGAGTTAAGTGAAACTTTAGCTCTGTTAGAAGCCAAAAGACAAGAAGCTTCATGCTAGTTGAAGCTTCTTGTCTTTTTTATTGTCTTAGAAAATAGATTCGATATTTTAGAAAAAACTCACTGCTTTTACGACTCTTAGTAGCTGCATAAAAACTGTAAAAAAGCGTTCCTGACAAGTTGACTAGTAGATCTCCCATGGTATCTTGTAAAGCTGTATGCCCCACTAACTGCACACTCCCAAGACGATAGCGCTGTAAGTTCATGTCAGCTAATTCATCCCATATCCACTCCCAGAACTCCCAAAAAATTCCACAAACACTTGCAAAAGCGAAACCGAAGAGTAAAAAAGCCCAGGGAGAAATTTCCCTTAGTTTCTGTTTATGTAAAAAATCCGCCAAAATGCCATAACCAACCATGGTCAAAATCATAGGACTCAAGAGATGCAGCAGTTTATCCCATAGAGGAACCAAAGTCATAAAGTGAAAACAAGTCCCCAGAAAAACTGCCAGAAAAAGAAAAAGCCAGTAAGAATAGACAATAAAATCTGCTATTTTTACTTTGAAAAGTTTATCTAAAAACTCTGGCACATAAATCAAAGCGATCCCTGCCAGACATTCGACAAACTTGGTCATCGTCGTTTGTGCTTCAACGCGTCCAGCCCAAAACTCCCAGAAGATAAAAACCAGTGTGAGAAGACCGACCAGCAGCATGATCCGCTGCCATCTTTTATAAAATTTCATTGACTATCCCCTTTTGCTGTAAAAAATCAGTCAAGGCTTGTAGAAAAATTTCTTCTGAAGGGTAAACTGCCCCATTTAATTTAATTAATCCTACTGTATATAAATTTAGATAATGAAACTGATTTTCTGCGGTTTGGTCTAAAGCAGCCAGCTTTTTTTCATTATCACTACCCAATTGTCGCGAGTCCGTATACAAAGCTAAAATAGGAATTTGGTGGCTATAAGCGACGCCAATTTCACTAGCCACCCCACTGTCAATAGCTGTACCATCTAGTAAAGCAATCATCAGCTGGCTTTCTTTAACTTTCTTGGTATCGGCTAAGGCAATCATTTTACTGTCAGCATATGCTCTTTTATCATTGATCGCAGCATTCTCCTGAGGCAGATAAACATTCAGCTGAGGAAAAGCCTGACGCAATTTTTCTACAAGATACGCATTATAATAGATATCACTTTGAGCAAACATGGGGGCTGCAAAATAAACATTCATTGTTAAAAAGTCCTTCCTTTCATCTGATTAGTTACACTTTAGCAAAACTTATTCCAAAATACTACTATAAAAATATGCTTTCTCCTTAAAATGCTTTAATTCTAACCCTTTGATTGTTATAATAATAAGCTGAAGGAAAAGAAATGAGGAATTATCCATGAATGATTTAAAAGAAATGCAAGAACGCCAGAAAATGATCCGCAATTTTTCCATTATAGCTCATATCGATCACGGAAAATCCACTCTAGCTGATCGCATCTTAGAACAGACTCATACCGTAAGCTCTAGAGAAATGCAGGACCAATTATTGGATTCCATGGATTTAGAACGTGAACGAGGCATTACAATAAAACTAAATACAGCAGAGTTGCACTATCAGGCTAAAGACGGCAATACCTACATCTTTCATCTGATCGACACTCCTGGTCACGTCGATTTCTCTTATGAAGTATCTCGCAGTCTGGCTGCCTGTGAGGGAGCCATCTTAGTAGTTGATGCCGCTCAGGGAATTGAGGCTCAAACACTAGCCAACGTTTATCTGGCAGTTGATAACGATTTAGAGATTTTACCAGTGATCAATAAAATTGATCTGCCTGCAGCTGATCCGGAGCGTGTGCGTCAGGAAATCGAAGATGTAATCGGGATCGATGCCAGTCAGGCAGTTCTCGCCAGTGCTAAAACCGGGATTGGTATTAGTGAATTACTTGAACAGATCGTATCTCAAGTTCCGCAACCAGAAGGAGACTTAGAAGCACCTTTAAAAGCCTTGATTTTTGATTCGGTTTATGACCCTTATCGTGGAGTTGTACTAAGCATTCGTATCATCGATGGCGTTGTCCGCCCGGGCGATAAGATCCAACTAATGAGTAACGGTAAGACTTTTGAAGTTACCGAGCTGGGTATTTTTTCACCCAAAGCTATTCAGCGTGATTATTTAATGGTCGGAGATGTCGGCTATCTAACTGCTTCAATTAAAACGGTTCAAGACACACGTGTCGGCGATACCCTGACTTTAGCTGACAATCCGGCTGCTAAGGCTTTACCTGGCTATAAGAAGAAAAATCCGATGGTATATTGCGGTATGTATCCCATTGATACCTCACGCTATAATGATTTACGCGAAGCCTTGGAAAAATTGCAGCTAAACGATGCTGCCTTACAATTTGAACCTGAAACTTCCCAAGCTTTAGGATTTGGTTTTCGTTGTGGTTTCTTAGGGATGCTGCATATGGATGTCGTCCAAGAACGTTTGGAACGCGAATTTAATCTCGAACTTATTACCACAGCACCATCCGTTATTTACCATGTCAATAAAACCGATGGCAGCCAGATCACAGTTGATAATCCGGCTGATTTTCCGGATAGCTCTACCATTGAAAGTGTTGAAGAACCTTATGTCAAAGCCGAAATTATGGTGCCTAATGAATATGTGGGACCTGTAATGGAACTGTCTCAAAGAAAAAGAGGTGACTTTGTCACCATGGATTATCTCGATGAATATCGGGTCAATGTGATTTATAATATCCCTCTTTCAGAAATCGTATTTGATTTCTTTGATAAATTAAAATCAAATACCAAGGGTTATGCTTCATTAGATTATGAAATGAATGGTTATCGCACGAGTAAGTTAGTGAAAATGGATATTTTATTAAATGGTGAAAGGGTCGATGCCCTTAGTTTCATTGTTCATCGTGAATTTGCTTTTGAACGCGGCAAAGCAATCGTAGAAAAACTGCGTACACTGATACCGAGACAACAATTTGAAGTACCGATCCAGGCAACCATTGGTCAGAAAATCATAGCTCGCTCTGATGTCAAAGCTTTACGCAAAAATGTATTAGCTAAATGCTATGGTGGTGACGTGTCACGTAAACGCAAATTACTAGAAAAACAAAAAGAAGGTAAAAAACGAATGAAACAAATCGGCAGTGTCGAAGTACCGCAAGAAGCCTTCCTGGCAATCTTAAAGATGGATGAAGATGAAAAAAAATAATCGTTTCTTTGACTGCTCATTTAAAATATGATAGCAATGAGTTTACTGACCAGTGAATGAATCGTCAACCTGACTTTTATACCCAAAAGCCAGATATGAGATACAATACAACTACATCAACGAGGTGACCCTATTGCAAAAAATAAAAATTGACTGGAATTATTGGCTGATACGCTTCTTATTTGTAATGGCAGTGATTATCGGCTATTGTGTGATTACAAATTTTCAAGTCATCAATGAAATTCTGTCCCGATTTTTCAGCGTAGTTTCTCCTTTTTTACTTGGCTTTGTATTTGCCTATTTACTAAGTGGCGCTCAAAAAAGACTTGAGAATCTTTTAAAAAAAATACAATTAGGCTTTTTTAAAAAACACTGTCGCGGACTAAGTGTATTAATATTATATCTGATTTTAATTTATCTCTTTTTTGTCACTTTAAATTATGTGATCCCGCTGATAGTCAATAATATCGTTGACTTATTGAATTTACTACCGACATTCTATAGTTATATCATGGACCTATTTGACAAGCTGCAAGCCGAAGGTATTCTTGAAGTGATTCATATTGAAGATCTCTTAAAAACGATCACTGCTGACTATTCACCTGAAAAATTATTAAGCCAATGGGCACAAACTTTACTATCTTTAGGTGAATTGACTAAAAATCTTTCTTCACTAGTCTTTAATGCTTTTTTATCACTGATCATTTCAATCTATGCTCTGGTTTTTAAAGACTCTATTTTGAGTTTTACTGATAAATTAGCTCAAAAAATATTTTCAAAGCGAATTTATCAGGAAAGTAAAAAATGGCTGCAGACAACTCATCTGGTTTTCTATAGATTTATCAGTTCGCAATTTATTGATGCTTGTATTATGGGCATTTTAGCTACACTTTTACTGACGATCCTAGAAGTACCTTTTGCTGTTACTTTAGGAATTTTGCTGGGAATATGTAATATGATCCCGTATTTTGGTTCAATTTTCGCTTCAATTGTAACTACGGTAATCACTTTCTTTAGTGGAGGTTGGCAATTAGCACTCACGGCTTTATTCTCATTATTAATCTTACAACAGATCGATGGCAATTTTATCGGTCCTCGTATTATGAGTGGAGCACTTGATCTAAATCCGATCATTATTATTATATCTATTACGATCGGTGGAGCTTACTTTGGTGTCCTAGGCATGTTTTTAGCGGTTCCAGTTGCCGCAATCTTAAAAATCGTAACGACTAACTGGCTTGACGAACCAAATAAGACAGTTTAATTAGCTAGTAATTTGCTGAACCTATAATCATAAATCCTTTTATGGCTACTACTTTGTCTGACTTGTAACCGCAAATCCTTTTATGGCTACTACTTTGTCTGACTTGTAACCGCAAATCCTTTTATGGCTACTACTTTGTCTGACTTGTAACCATAAATCCTTTTATGGCTACTACTTTGTCTGACTTGTAACCATAAATCCTTTTATGGCTACTACTTTGTCTGACTTGTAACCATAAAAAGAGAAGCCAGCTTAGATGCGGCTTCTCTTTTTTCAATTCAAAACTTTTCCATCTTCTGGAAATACTAAAGGATAAAAAACTTGATCCTTAGTATTCATCATGCCAAAATCAGTCACCTTGATTGCCGGTGAAACTGGTAAGCTTAGTGTTGAAAAAGACATGATTTCATTGGTATTTTCATATCCCAGCGCTTGCATAGCCGCCCGTACTTGCTTTAGATCTTTACCCAGAACTTCAAGTTTTTCTTGTGAAAGAATCCCGCCAATTGGTAAAGGACAGCTAGCAATAACTTTTCCTTCTTTTACAACCACATAACCGCCTTGAATTTCCAGCAGATAATGTTGGGCAATTAAAATCGATTGTTCATCATTTCCCATAACCATCAGATTATGGTGGTCGTGAGCCCAAGTGGTTGCGATCGCCCCTTTTTTCTTTAAGGGCTGATCAATCAGCGCCCGTCCGATATTACCGTTTTTGCCATAACGCTCCATTACCAGTAGCTGAGCAAGTTGACTTTTTTCTAATTGCAAGACTCCCTTTTCTACGGCTACTTCTTTAGTGATTGCTTTGGTAAAGGTCCCTACTTTTTGTTTTTGAATAGCATGACAGCGTACGCTATTATTTGGCGTGTCCACTGCTATCGTTAGATCCGCTGATGACAATTTACGACAATGAACACTCTGATAAAGTTCAGATGAAAACTTCTCTTTTTCTTGCGGATAGGAAATTGTATCTCCTTTTTGGAAAACCAGTTTTCCTTTTTTGTAGACCGAATCAATTGCCAGTTCTTTTAAATCATTTACTAAAGAAAAATCGGCTAACCTTCCTGGAGCAATCATCCCACGATCATTTAAACTCATTCTACGTGCTGGTGTATAAGTTGCCATGTAAATCGCTTTTTCAACTGGCATACCACATTGAATCGCCAGCTTGACATTTTCATTTAAATGCCCTGTAAGTAAGTCATCGGCCATAACATCGTCCGTTATAAAACAAGCATAATCATATAAATCATGATCATTTATTATAGCCATATTTTCAGGCGAAATCGATTTTTTTTGAAACTGAATAAACAAACCCGCTTGAATTTTTTCCAAAATATGATCAGCAAACTGCTGTGTATGATCAGAAGTGATCCCGCTAAAAAGAAAATCGGCGAGTTCATAATCGTATATTTTAGGAATATGTCCTTCCAGCGGCATCGTTGGTCGTGTCTTTTTGCATAAATCAATGATCTGTCTGATCAGAGACTCCTTATCATAAGCAATCCCGTAATAATTCATCGCTTCACCTAGACAAATGATTCGTGGATCAGTTAAAAGTGCTTTAACTTCGGCTAGGCCTATGATCCCTCCAGTAGTCTCTAAAGCAGGAGCCGTTGAGGGAACAGAAGAAGGAATGGCGTAAAAAATATCCAGCAAAGTCTCGTCATTTGACATAAATTCCTGCATGCCTTTTATACCTGCAACATTTGCGATTTCATGAGCATCTGCGATCACTGTAGTCACACCATAGCGTTTTACAACTTCAGAAAAAATACTAGGAGTTGTCATTGAACTTTCAATATGCATGTGACAATCGATCATACCTGGTATCATGTATTTTCCCTGTGCTTCAATAACTTTATCTGCCACCATGACAGACATATCCTCATCTGCAATGTAATAAAATTTTCCTGCTTTAATTGCCACATTTTTTTTTGCAAAATTTTGGGTTGGTGTCTGATAAACATGAGCTTGTTTGATCAGTAAATCTACTTTCATTCAAAAACCACCTTTTATTGGTTCATTAGTTTATTCCATTGGTCGATCCAGCTAGTCATATTCTTATTAATAAATTTAAAATCAACAGGCTGACTACGTTTTTCAATATCACCATAAGTTTTATTCTCAGCTTCTTCATCTGAAAGCTCAACAGTTTCATTGATCGGACCTTCGTTAAGCGACAATGCCTTACGTTTTTGAGCTTCGGCACTGATACGATAATTGATATAGTCATAGGCTAATTCTTTATTCTTCGTATTTTTAGGAATATTGATCGTATTAAAATTAGCATAAGTTCCTGATTCAGGAACAAGGTATTCAACTGATTCATTGGCTGATTGGATCACGTCTACCGCAAAATCAGGCACCACTGCAACCGAGATCTCACCAGATTGGAACATGTTCGCTAAATCAGAAGATTTTGAATAAGTTTTTACCACATTTGGTTTTAATTCTTCCATAGCTTCAAAAGCTTTTTTTCCGTCATCTGCTGCGATATTCTGGTTTTTGTATTCACTTGCCACATACATAAACAACGGTCCCCCTGTGGCAGTAATATCTGGTATAGAAATTTTTCCCTTTAAATCTTTATCCCATAAATCTGACCAATCTTTAATTTCTTTGCCTGTTTCTTTTTCATTATAAATGATCCCGATACTATTAATGGTAAAAGGAACACCCGCACCAGCTGCAAAAACTTCTTTTGCGCCATCCGTTAGTTGAGCAATATTCGGTACTTCTTTTTCGGTAACTTTCAAAAACATTTCTTCACTATTGCCCTCAACCGAATGATTTTGTGATAATTCAATTACATCAATATTAGCTTTGGGGTTATTTTTTAACTTGGTAAAGCGATCTGAACTATTCCCCACTTCAAGTGTTACATTTGCATCATTTTCTTTTTCAAAGGGAACGATCACATCTTTTTTTACAATATCTTCACTCAAACCAAAAGTTGAAACGATCATTTCCTGTTTTCCTTTTGCAGTACTCCCGCTTTCTGTCGTATCATTTTTTGCTGCTTCACTGTTACCACAAGCTCCTAATAATAATCCCGCAGATAACAATAAACTTACTCCCAACATTTTTTTCATTACTCTTCTTCTCCTTCTAAGATAATTAATTTATTACTTGGAAAATCTAATTTTACTTTTGTTCCTGTTTGTAACGCTTCGTGACTATGATCTGTGACTAACATCCGACCTAAATCCGTGTCAATTTCATACTGATGGCCTTTGCCCAAAAAAGTTTTTACACCAATTGTTCCAGTTATTTTACCATTTTCAGTAATCT
>Ga0079226_10001271_pt1 | contig 19292 bp, 25 predicted proteins | sample Poulit2014_FD_76345 | JGI IMG/M metagenome (GOLD analysis project Ga0079226, IMG submission 76345) | Agricultural soil microbial communities from Georgia to study Nitrogen management - Poultry litter 2014 | ecosystem: Environmental > Terrestrial > Soil > Agricultural land | place: USA: Georgia... | reverse complement strand
TTTATTCCCGATTTGTTTTGGGTTTATTCTAGGTTTGTCCAGGTTTATTGCAGGTTTGTTCTTGATTTGCCCTTGGTTTGTTTTTTAGTAACACTTAACGTAGAATCGTAGCAATATGCAATTGCAATGCTGATTAGTCTTGGTCAGGAGCTCCACATGTTCAGAATAATTTCAACCCTTTCGTTGGCCTTGTTTTCTTTTGCTGCCTTGGCCCATTCGACCGCGCCGGTGGCTTCCGCCGATCAGGCTGGTCCATCTTTGCAGATCGCCCAAGTTGTCCAGGAAGAAGCGATTGTCGAGGAACAGGCCGGTGAGGAAGCTCAGCCAGCAGCTGCTCCCGGCGCCCCTGCAGGCGGGGTCAGTAGCGGGCAGGTTGACAGGCCTTTGGTTATTGTCGGTGGGGCCGTCTTGCTGGGCGGTCTGATAGCTGCGGCAGCTTCCAGTGGTGGTGGGGGTTCATCAACGCCAGGTCATACGACAGCGCCCAGTCACAACTAAACTATATTTTCCATGCGGTTGTTTTTCGTGGCAAAGGTCAAATGCCGCCTGTTGTACTGACCTTTCGTGGTTTTTTTTATGGTGCGAGCCAAAGGATTCGGCTCGCACTTTTGCTGTGTGTGTGCTTGGCAACCAGTGTCCAGGCCCAACACTACAGCAGCATGGGGCTTTCTGGCCTCATCCATATGCCTGATGCGCGCATGGCTGCCGATGGCACCTTTAGTGTGGGCTATAGTCATGCCAAGCCCTACAGCAGCCTGTATGCCACCGCTCAAATGTTCCCTTTTTTGCAAATCAGTGGCCGCTATACGCGCATACATGGTTATAGCTTGCGTCATCAGCCCGGTTGGGAAGGCTACGGTGACTACAAAGACAAGTCGGCCGGCGCCAAATTGCTGCTGTTGCCGGAAAACTTTCAGGGTCAGCGCTGGTTGCCCCAGGTGGCCATCGGGGCCGACGATTTTCATGGCACAGCGCTTTTTCGCAGCGAGTTTGTCGTCGCCTCCAAACGTTTTGAGGGGCGGTGGGGCTATGTCGATGGTACCTTGGGTTATGGGCGCAAGCGCATTGGCGGCCTTTTCGGTGGTGCGCGCGCAGGCTTGAGCGCTTTGCCGGGTTGGTCGGTGGCTGTTGAGCATGATAAAACCCGTTACGGCTATGATCGCCAGTACGAAAAAACGGGCTTGCCGCCGCGTCGTACAGGGGCGTGGGGGGCCGCACTAGAGTATCAGTATGGGCCGGTGTCCGTACAATTTGGGCGCATGCACCGCCAAAATATCGTGAATTTATCCCTCAGTGTGCCGTTGCAGCAGCGTGAGTTCGTTCCCAATGTTTATGAACAGGGGCCTTTGCCGGGCGGGTTGTGGGTCAGTGCTGAACCACGCCCCACTGCGCAGCAATGGTTTGCTGATGAGCAGTGGCGGGTCAAATTATTACGCGCCTTGCATGCCGAGGGGTTGCGCAATGTGCAGGCCGCCTGGCGCGATGGCACCATGGCGCTAACCTTATCCGGGGATCGCTATCGTTATGCCTCGCGTGGGGTGGGGCGGGCCGCCTTGATTGCCTTAGCCTACGCACCCCTGGAAACCAAACGGCTGGAAATTACCTGGGCCTATCGGGGTATGGCCGGGATGACTTGGGAATTTAATAATGTCACCGTGCTGGAGCGCTATTTTGCTGGCTTGGCCTCAAGGCAGCAATTGGCCCACAGCCTGACCATACGCTATGCCTACCCAGGTGGGCGTAGTGCTGCGGCGCAGGCCAATGATATCAACCAGACTCTGAATGCCTTGGCACGGCAGGGGCAGGGACGTTTTCAGTGGCGCCGTAGTCTGTTGGCGGTATCCTTGGGAACAACAGGGCAGACCAACTTTAGTATCAATCCCTATGTCAGTACCTATCTGAATGATCCCAGCGGCGCTTTGAAATATGATGTGGGGCTGACTTTTGGCGCCCAGGTTCATGTGGCGCGAGGCTGGTGGCTGGATGGGGCCGTACTGGCCTCATTAAAGGAAAATATTTCTGATGTGCGCCAGGCCTCTAACTCGTTGCTCCCCCATGTGCGTTCTGATGTTGCCGAATATCGACGGGCGGCCAAGGTCAAATTGCAGCGTTTGGTACTGAATAAATACTGGCAGCCAGCAACGCGTACCTATATGCGCGCGTCGGCAGGTCTGTACGAAGAAATGTTCGGTGGCGTTGGGGTGCAGGCCTTGTATCAAACCCGCGGTGGGCGCCTGGCCTATGATTTTTCCCTGGATGCTGTGCGTCAACGCAACTTCAAGGGGACTGGGTTTATGAATTATCAAACCGTCACTGCCATTGGTTCCATTCATTACCAATTGCCTTGGCTTGAGGGGGTGACCGCCACTGTGCGCGCCGGGCGTTTCCTGGCGCGTGATCGGGGGGTGCGCTTTGAAGTTAGCCGCACCTTTAAATCCGGGGTCGAATTGGGTCTTTGGTATTCACGCACCAATGCCAACGACATTACCTCGCCTGGGCGGCCCGGCAGCCCTTATCATGACAAAGGGGTGTTTTTACGCATTCCTCTGGGTAGCATGACCGGGCAGGACATGGGCTCGGTGGCCGAGTATCGATTATCCCCCTGGACTCGGGACGGCGGCCAAATGGTGCATTCCCCCGATGATTTGTACCAGTTGATGCGCCGCCAGTGGCTTGATAATGCCCTGGATGCAGACGGGTTGCGCTCTTTTTCTGATGTGATTGGCGAGGATGCGCCATGATACTGCGTTCCGTAACCAGGTTGTTTTTGTTGGCTATCCTTGCCTTGAGCATTTGGGATCATTGGGTGCTGGCCTGGGCCAAGGCCCCAGAAAACAAAGAGTCTGAAAGCACGCAGTGCCAGGTGCTTGATCCCGCTCTGCAGCGTTTTCACCGAGGTGGTTGCCGCCAGGGCAAAGCCCATGGGCAAGGGGTGGCCTACGGGGCAGATGGGGCGCTTTATCAAGGGCAGTTTAAAGACGGGCTGGCTTCTGGCTATGGGGTCAAGCTATATGCCAACGGCGATGCCTATGCTGGCGAGTGGCGACAAGGCTACCGTCATGGCTATGGGGTTTACGAATATGGCGAGCAATCACCATGGCGGGGAGACAAATACGTTGGTGATTGGCAGTGGGACCAGCGTCATGGTCAAGGCACCTATTATTTTTACCCAACAGGGGAACCTTTTGTGGCGCAGTGGAAACAGGGCAAAGCTGATACCACAGCCACCCCGCTGTTGATACGACGCCAGCGAATGGCCGAGGTGCTGGGCTCGATCATTGGCAAAAAGGGTACACAGGTGTGTTCTACCCTGACCGATGGCGCCAGCCCGGATCGGGTTGCGCAGGGACAAGTGATAGACTGGGTTGAGGATCGCATCCTGGTGCGGGTTGATAGCCCAGAGGTCTTGCAGTATAGTGCTCTCACCCATAATCCTCGTTGGGATATCATTACACAGTGGAGGCTCTGTTAGCCATGACCGCGCCAATTCAGCCAGCCGCCGAGCACCCATTGCTGATGGTTGTGTGTACCGGTAATATCTGTCGTAGTCCCATGGCCGAGGCAGTATTGCGTGACCAAATTAAAAAACGCGGTTTGGCGGCCCAGGTGGCTTCTTGTGGCCTGGATGCTCCAGTAGGGCGCCTGCCACATCGTTACGCTGTTCAGGTTAATCAGGCCCGCGGGGTACCCATCGACGAGGATAAGCGGTCCATGAGGTGTTCCACAACGGCTTTGAAACAAGCATTGATTATCTTTGTGATGGAAGATCACCATCGTCATCAGATTTTGCATCGGCATGTTGAGGTAGGGGGCAAGACTTTTTTGCTGGGCCATTGGCAAGAGCAACAGATTGCGGATCCAGTACAGTCACCACTTGAAGCATTCGAGGTGGTGTACGAGCAAATTGAACAAGGGTGTGCAGTTTGGCTTGATCATTTGGTAGCGGCCAACATGGTAGGGTAAATCGGCTTAGCTGAGTACCCTGGCTTGGGGGCTGTTTTTCATGCTAGCCTTTTTGCGTGCGGGAACAGTTACATACAGACATGGGGTGATGCATATCGTTCCGTGCTTTATAACAAAGTGATTAAGAGATGGGATTTTTATACACTGCGTTTATTCGTGGTTGGCTGATTTTGGCCCTGGCTGCCCTGGTTGGCTGTACGGGCATGTACATGGGCATCGAGGCCCAAGACGAACAAGTACCTGAGTTGACTCCAGAGCAGATACATGCCCGGGCGGATATTCACCGCATTACCCCACAAAGTATCCAGCGTTTGCGCGCCGAGGCCCAGGCCGAGGCCGATATCCGCGAGGCGCGTTATGCAGCCCAGCGGCTAGAGCCCACCGATGTTGATTACACCTATCATATTGCCCCTTCCGATGTGCTGATGGTAACTGTCTGGAACCATCCCGAGCTGAACAACCCTGCCGGGCAATTGACCTACGAGGTCGCTGGGCGCACCGTGGCCGCAGACGGCACTTTCTATTATCCCTATATTGGCCGGGTACAGGCCGCGGGCCGTACGCCTGCAGAAATACGGGTCGAGATGACCCACCGCTTGGCCGATTATCTGACCGACCCCCAGCTTGACGTCAGTGTGATGAAATATCGGGGCCGCAAGGCCTATGTGGTGGGCCAGGTGGAAAAACCGGGTCCAGTGCCTATCACCGATGATCCCCTCTTTGTGACCACATTAATTACCGAAGCAGGCGGGTTCAGGGAAAATGCTGATCTGGCGGGGGTGCTGCTGAACCGTGGCGGGGTGCTGCAGCCTTTAAACCTGTACTCCTTGTACTACCAAGGGGATACCAGCCAAAACCTGCTCTTGCGTGATGGCGACATCATCAATGTGCCCGAACGCACCCAGGACAAGGTATTTGTATTGGGTGAGGTCATTGATGCGCAATCAAAGCTGCTGCCCTGGGAAGGGTACACTTTGGCCGACGCGCTGGGTGATGCAGGGGGGTTAGACCCGATTACCGCCAAGGCCAGCCAGGTTTATGTCATTCGCGCGGTTGATGACGATAGACCCCAGGTTTGGCATTTGGATGCCAGCAGCCCAACCGCTTTGGTATTGGCCGATAATTTTGAGCTGCAACCCAGAGACGTGGTTTATGTGGATCCGGCTGGGGTGACCCGTTGGTCTCGCGTCATCAATCAAATCTTGCCTACCGCCACCAGTCTCATGACGGGTAAGCGTACTTTTGACAGATAAGGAATAACGATGTCGGCAGCACAGAGTCCGTCGCATTCGCCCGCCACTGATGATCAGGAAATCGACCTGACCGATTTGCTCAATGTCCTTATTCGGGGCTGGAAGCTGATCGTTGCGCTGTTTGTTATCGTGGTGGCTTTGGGGTTGAGCTATGCCATTTTGACGCCACCCGTCTATGAGGCCGATGTATTAATCCAGGTTGAAGACCGACACGGGGCTGGCGGGCTGGCCGGCTTGTCTGTACTGTCCGAAACGTTGGGGGTACAGCAAAGCATTGTGGCTGACGAGCTGGAAATTCTGCGCTCGCGCGAGGTATTGCTTAAGGCCATCGAGGCTACCCATGCCACTATCAGTATCTCAGTAGCCAATCGCTTTCCCCTGGTTGGTGATTGGCTGGCCCGTCGTCACGAGGCTGCTGCCGATGATTTGGCCGAGCCCTTGTTTGGGCTGGATAGCTTTGCCTGGGGCGGCGAGGTTCTAGAGCTGGGCGAGCTTGACTTGCCCCGTCGCGCCTGGGGCAAAGACTTTTATTTGCAAGTTACGGCAGATGGTTATGAATTATCAGATGCCGACGGGCAGGTGTTGCTAACAGATTCCGTCATTGGTGAGCGGGTACCTTTCGACATTAATGGTCAGAAAGCCAGCATTGCCATCCAAAGCCTGAAAGGCCACGAGGGAACCCGCTTTTTGATTCGTCAAAGCTCGCCCATCAGTCTGTATGGGCGTTTGCGGGCACAACTGGATGTCAGTCAGGCGGGCAAGCAGCAAAGCCAGGTCATCGTGGTCAAATACGAGAGCACGGATCGCCAGTTTGCCAAAGACTTTGTCAATGCGGTCGCCCAAACCTATCTTGAACAAAATGTGCAGCGCCGCAGCGCTGAAGCGCGCCAAAGCCTGTCCTTTTTGGAAGGCCAACTGCCTGTGCTCAAGCATAATGTCGAGCAAAAAGAAGAGGAGCTCAGCGAGTTCCGTTCTCGCAGCGGCACGATCAGCATACCGGATGAAACGCGCGGCCTGTTGAGCCAGTCCATCGATTTGGAAAACCGCCGCCTCGAGCTGCAAATGAAACGTGATGAGTTGCAGCAGCGTTTTACCCCCAACCACCCCATGCTTAAAGCCCTTAATCAGCAACTCGATGCGCTCGAGCTTGCCAGTGTCGAGCTGGGTGGCCATATTGATGCCCTGCCCCAATCGCAGCGTGATCTGCTGCGATTGGAGCGCGATGCCCAGGTCAATACACAGCTTTATATCTCTTTGCTGAATAATGCCCAAGAGCTGCGGCTGGCCGAGGCCGGCACCATCGGCAACGTGCGCATCATCGATTTTGCGGTTTTGGCCGAGCGGCCGGTAAAACCCAAACGGCTGCTTATCGTGGCGGTGTCGGCCATGCTTGGGCTGATGTTAGGGGTATTTGCGGTGCTGGTACGCAGCTTTTTGCGCCCCGCGGTTCAGTCGGCAGAGCAACTCGAACAGCGCACAGGCCTGACCACTTATGCTACCTTGCCGCTATCTGATCCACAGAGCAAATTCCGTATCGCCCTGCCTGGCCGGGGGCGTCGTCGTACGGGGCAGCAGGTTTTGGCTTTCAGTCATCCCAACGACCCGGCCATTGAAAGTCTGCGCTCACTGCGTACCGGCTTGGCCTTTGCCATGATGGGCACAGAAGGCAAGGTTATCAGCGTGATTGGGGCCACGGCCCAAGTGGGCAAAAGTTTTATCGCGTCCAACCTGGCGGCCTTGCTGGCTGGTGGGGATAAAAAGGTGGTGCTGCTGGATACCGATCTGCGCCGTGGCCGTTTGCATGAGTATTTTGGCTATGATCGCAAGCAAGCCGGGTTGTCGGACGTACTGCTGGACAAGCTAGCCGTCGACGAGGCGCTGATCAAGGTTAATGATCAGTTTGCGGTTTTGCCTGCGGGCACGACACCGCCCAACCCTGCCGAATTGTTGCTTAACGATGCCTTTGAACGCACGTTGATGCAACTGCAGGAACAATACGATCATGTGATCATCGATACCGCGCCCCTGTTACCGGTGGCCGATACCCTGGCTGTGCTCAAGCATACGGCAGCAGCCTTCCTGGTCGTGCGGGCCGAACAAAGCACCTTGAGAGAGGTACAGGACGCACTGGCCCGCTTGCGGGCGGCTGGGGTAGAGCAATCCGTCAAGGGGCTTATCTTTAATGGAGTGCGTCGCTTCCGTCTGGGTTATGGGGCATCGTACCAGTACTATTACACTTATAAATAAACAGGAGCAGAAGTAGCTCCATGTCGTCCAGGCAGCTCAACTCCAATTCTCGACCCCAGTTTTTAATCCAAGATCAAACCTTTATCGTTTAAGCTTGAAGCGTATTACAACAGCACACAAATTACAGGGAGCCAGTTAGTTGGCCCCTCATCCAGAAGAAAGGTCGCCACGGGCGGCTTTTTTTCTGCCTTGAGGCTGGCTTTTTTGGTCAAAGTTTTATATATTTTCTCTCACCATAATAGATTGTTAAGAAATGAAAACTAAGATATTTCCAAGCGGCTTATGACAAATTTCTGCTGCTTGAGCTAATGCCCATTGCCGCGCTTGGGATACAACTGCTAGAGGAGCTGGGGAATGTCGTTGCTGAGGCAGCTACTGTTCAGTATCACAGTTGCCATTTTTGTGTTGTTGCTTGGAGCAGTATGGCTAAGCACGCATTCAGCCCGTGACTATTTGCATACTCAGCTAATCCGTCAGACTAATGCAGCAGCCACGACTTTGGCATTGTCCTTGTCTCAAGCGGCTAATCGGGAAAGGACATCCAGCGAGTTAGTGCTGGATGCCTTTTTTGACAGTGGCCAGTTCAGCCGCATTGAATTCCAAACTGATGATGGCACCATGTCGCTGGTACGCGTCCGCGACTTGGCTGAAGGTCTGTGGGTGCCTTCCTGGTTCAGTCGCCTGATTGCCCTGGAGCCCGTTCAAGTGGCTGCGCAGGTGCAAGAAGGGCAGCAACCCTCAGGTTGGCTTTGGTTAGAGGCTGATCCTGTTTTTGCCCGGCACCAGTTATGGCGCAGCTTTTTATACGTGGTGGCTTGGGCCTGCATAGCCAGCTTGCTTTGGGGGCTATTGGTTTTTGGTTTGCTACGGTGGCTGAGGCGCATGTTGCGGGTCGAGGTGATCAAAGAGCTCAATCTCCTGGCGCAAGAGGATGCCACCCTGACCCGGCGCAGCCGCACGCGCCGGGGCACGACGTTTACCGAATTGCACGAGCTGACAGAGGCGCTGGATGAGGCACGAGAAAGCATCTTGGCGACGGCCGAAGAGCGGCAAGCCAAAATTGAATCCCTGGAACTGGCACTGAACCAGGATGCAGTCACTGGATTGGCCAATCGCAAGTTTTTTATTAATGAGCTCAGGCGGCGTATGCAGCAACAGCGACAGGGCTGGGTGTTCATGTTCAGGCTGCTCGATTTGGCTGATATCAATCGTTCCATGGCGCGCCCGTTGGTGGATAGTTGGCTCTATAGCATGAGCCAGCAGCTGCAGGCATTGCTGCGCAAACAACTGGGTGACGGGCAGCCTGTGCTCGCGCGTTTGAATGGTTCAGATTTTGTGTTGTTACTTGAGCTGCTCGAGGGCCCCAGACAAGAAGCCTTGTTGCATGAGTTCAGGGAAGAGCTGATGCGCCAGCGCATTCAGCTGGCCAGTGGCGTTTATTGCCGCTGGGCCATGGCCAAGACAGACTTTTTTGCCGACGAGATGTTTAGCCACGTTTTAGCCCGTTTGGATCAGGCCCTGATGCGTGCTGAGAGCGCAGGACACGGTGAGATTGAAGTAGTGGCACGTGATGTGCAGGGCCAGGCGCCGGCCTATTTGCAGCAGGGCGAATCCCAGTGGCGGATCCGGTTGCAGGAAGGGCTGCGCCTGGAACGGTTCAGTTTGTCAATCAGCCAGCGGCAGTTGCAAAGCTGTTATTGGCACGAGGCGACATTGATGCTGGTTGATGAGGCGGGCACAAGCTCTGCGTATCAATTCATGCCAGTGGCGACACGTTTGGGTTTGTCTGGTGCCTGTGATCGGGAAAGTTTGGCCATGGCACTGGACTGGTTAGCCGAGCATGAGGGGGTTTTGGTGATGCGTGTTTCATTGCCCTCCCTAAGCCAGGAAAGTTTTTTGCAAGCGTTGCCCCGTGTGCTAGAGCAAAGCGGTCCTGCCGTATGCAAGCGTCTGCTCATTGAGTTGGACGCCCATACCCTGGAGGCCTCTTTCCGTGCCGTACAACATTTTGCCAGCCGGATTCATAGTTTTGGGGTTCGCCTGGTGGTGCGGCGCCTGATTGAATTACCGCAGGTGGTATTGGAATTTGGCCCCTTGGGCATCAGCTATGCGCGGGTTGACCCAGACCGGTTATTAGCGATTTATCAGAAGCCTGGGGGCACTGAATTGATACAGGCCTTGTTGGCCATCTGCCGCGATGCCCAAACGGTTTGGGTGCTTGAAGAGGGCGCAGCACAGCTGCCAGATGCGTTACAGCAGTTGTTGGCAGCCAACGATGTGTTATAAAAACAGCCTGTTTTGTAGATAAGGGCGGCTTGTCTTGCATAAAAAGGTTATTCGCGTTATATTTATAACCTTTACCCAATTTGCATTTGCTTTTTGGCGGCGTGTTTAGGTACGCCATATCAGCGGTTTAAACTGATTCCGCGCATCTGCAGGGTGGGCACGCAGTACATAGGGCAGCTATTGCCCTATGCTCAAATAGTCTCTTTCACCAAGTTTCAACCTGGGGTTAGATGCTAAAGCTTAGGCTTTGGTCTTTAACCTGACGGGGCCAAAACTGGTTGCCAAGGGGTCGGGGCTAAAGCCGGACGCCAAGGCAGTCAAGTTGGATTAGGAATAACCATGATTCAAATGCAGACCACGCTTGAAGTGGCCGATAACACGGGTGCGCGCTCAGTGCAGTGCATCAAGGTGTTAGGCGGCTCAAAGCGCCGTTATGCCGCTATTGGTGACATTATCAAGGTCACTGTCAAAGAGGCGGCACCTCGCGGGCGCGTCAAAAAGGGCGAAGTATATAACGCTGTTGTGGTGCGCACCGCCAAAGGGGTGCGTCGCAAAGACGGTTCGCTCATCAAGTTCGGCGGCAATGCTGCCGTGTTGCTCAATGCAAAATTAGAGCCCATTGGTACACGTATTTTCGGTCCCGTAACTCGCGAGTTACGTACCGAGAAGTTCATGAAAATCGTGTCGTTGGCGCCAGAAGTCCTATAGGAGCCAAGGCTATGCGAAAAATCAGAAAAGGCGATGAGGTTATCGTACTGGCCGGCCGCGACAAGAGCCGCCGGGGTACTGTGCTCAGCGTGCAAGGCGACCGTGTCGTAGTCGAAGGTATCAATATCGCAAAGAAACACGTGCGTCCCAACCCCATGGCAGGTGTACAGGGCGGCATTATCGATAAAACGATGCCTATCCATATTTCCAACGTGGCCTTGTATAACCCTGAGACGGGCAAAGGCGATCGTGTCGGTATTGACGTTGTCGACGGGCGCAAGGTGCGTGTGTTTCGTTCCACAGGCAAAGTAGTGGGCGCCAAGGCATAAGGATACAAAAATGGCACGTTTACAAAAGTATTACCGCGAAGAAGTCACCCAGGTGCTCATGAAGCAGTTTGGGTACAAAAGCATCATGCAAGTGCCTCGCATCACCAAAATCACCCTGAACATGGGGGTGGGCGAGGGGGTTGCCGACCGCAAGCACATTGAAAATGCAGTCGAAGACCTAACCAAGATTGCCGGCCAGAAAGCTGTTGTAACAACCAGCCGCAAGGCTATCGCCGGGTTTAAAATCCGCGAAGGCTATCCCATTGGTTGCAAGGTAACCTTGCGCGGCCGTCGCATGTACGAGTTTCTCGATCGGCTGATTGCCATTGCCCTGCCACGAGTACGAGACTTCCGTGGCTTGTCGGGTAAAGCATTCGATGGGCGTGGCAATTACAACCTCGGGGTCAGAGAGCAAATTATTTTCCCCGAAATCGAATATGACAAAATTGACGCAGTCCGTGGGCTGAATATCAGCATCACCACCACTGCTCAAAATGACGAGGAAGCCAAAGCGCTGTTGTCGGCTTTTAGCTTCCCGTTCCGTAACTAAGGGGTGATGACGTGGCAAAACTTTCACTCATCAATCGCAATTTGAAACGCGAAAGATTAGTCAAAAAATACGCAGAAAAGCGTGCAGAGCTGCTTGCGATCATTAACGATCAGTCCAAGTCCGACGAAGAGCGTTACCTCGCACGCCTCGAGCTGCAAAAGCTACCACGCAATGCAAACCCGACCCGTGTGCGCAATCGCTGCGCGGTCACCGGGCGTGCTCGCGGGGTTTATAAGCAATTCGGTATTACTCGTCACAAGCTGCGTGAAATGGCGCTGCGTGGCGAAGTGCCGGGCATGACAAAATCTAGCTGGTAGGAGAACACATATGAGCATGAGCGATCCAGTCGCTGACATGTTGACACGCGTACGTAATGCGCAGATGGTCAACAAAGAGTCGGTTAGCATGCCCTCCTCGAAGCTAAAAGTTGCCATTGCAACCGTGCTGAAAGACGAAGGCTATATCGAGGGTTTCCGTATTAATGGCGATAAAAAGCCTGTTCTGGAAATCGATCTTAAATACTATGCTGGGCGTCCCGTGATCGAGCGCATCGATCGGGTATCTCGTCCTGGCTTGCGCGTTTATAAAGGCAGCAATGACTTGCCTCAGGTAATGAACGGGCTCGGGGTGGCCATTATCTCCACTTCCCGTGGCGTCATGACCGATCGCAAAGCGCGCGCAAATGGCGTCGGAGGCGAAGTCCTCTGCTACGTGGCATAAGGAGGTCAATCACATGTCACGCATAGCAAGTTATCCAATCGAGCTGCCCAAAGGGGTCGAGACCACCATTGGTGACAGCGATATCACAGTTAAGGGGCCTTTGGGCACCTTGGTAAGACCCCTCGATGAAAACGTCAGCATCGTATTAGACGATGGACGCATCAGCTTCGAGGCAGCCAACGAATCCCGCCAGGCTCGTGCCATGGCTGGTACCATGCGTTCCTTGGTGAACAACATGGTGGTTGGTGTCAGCGCGGGTTTTGCACGCAAGCTCAACCTGATCGGGGTCGGTTTCCGCGCCCAGGCTCAGGGCCAGGCGTTGCGCCTGCAGTTGGGCTTTTCGCACGACATTGTGCACGAGCTGCCCCAAGGCATCACGGCCGAGTGCCCCTCTGCAACGGAAATCATCATCAAGGGCATTGACAAGCAGGTCGTAGGCCAGGTCGCTGCTGAGATACGTGGTTACCGTCCACCCGAGCCTTATAAGGGCAAAGGGGTGCGTTACGAAGGTGAGCACGTTTCTCTCAAAGAAGCGAAAAAGAAATAATCGCACAGGCAAGGACGAATCATGGACAAAAGACAATCTCGTTTACGTCGTGCAGTGGCAACGCGCAAGAAAATTCGCGAGTTGCGCGAAAATCGCCTGGCGGTTCACCGCTCGAATCTGCACATTTATGCCAATATCTATTCTCCCGAGGGCGATCGCGTATTGGTCAGCGCCTCTACCGCCGAACCCGAGGTCCGGCAACAATTGAGCAAAGGCAGCAATATCGAGGCTGCTACGCTAGTTGGCAAGCGTGTGGCTGAAAAAGCCAAGGCAGCCGGTATAGAGCGCGTCGCTTTCGATCGTTCGGGCTTCCGTTATCATGGCCGCGTAAAGGCGTTGGCAGAGGCCGCGCGTGAAGCTGGCTTGAAGTTCTAAGCAAGGAATTATCAAATGGCTAAAGCACAAGGCAGACATGCCGATCAAGATCGCGAAGACGGCCTGCGTGAAAAAATGATCGCGGTAAACCGCGTCAGTAAAGTCGTCAAAGGTGGCCGTACCATGAGCTTTGCTGCATTGGCAGTAGTGGGCGATGGCGATGGCCGTGTAGGTATGGGCAAAGGCAAAGCGCGCGAAGTACCCACAGCGGTACAAAAAGCAATGGAGCAAGGTCGTCGCAACCTGTTCGACGTACCCCTCAAGGATGGCACTTTGCATCATGCGGTCATTGGCCGCCATGGTGCTTCCAAAGTGCTGATTGCCCCCGCAGTCGAAGGGACCGGGGTCATCGCAGGGGGTCCCATGCGCGCTATCTTCGAGGTACTCGGGGTACGTGACGTTGTAGCCAAAAGCTTCGGCTCCAACAACCCTTATAACCTCGTACGTGCCACATTAAATGGCCTGGCCGCTTGCAACACGCCTTCCGAGGTTGCCGCCAAGCGAGGCAAAACAGTCGAAGATATTCTGGGGTAAGTTATGGCACAGAAAAAACTCAAGGTCACACTCGTGCGCTCTGTGATCGGCACCAAAGAAGACCATCGCGCCACCGTGCGTGGTTTGGGCTTGCGCCGCATCAACAGCAGCCGTGTCTTGGCTGATACGCCCGAGATCCGCGGCATGATCCGCAAGGTCGACTACCTGGTCTCGGTCTCAGAGGTTTAAAGGAATAGCGATGACAACATTGCAACTAAACAGCCTGCGTCCTGCCGAGGGTGCCAAGCACGCGCGACGCCGCGTGGGCCGTGGCATGGGCTCAGGTTTGGGTAAAACTTCGGGTCGAGGCCACAAAGGTCTCAAGGCCCGCTCCGGTGGTACGGTCAAAACAGGTTTCGAAGGCGGGCAGATGCCATTGCATCGCCGTTTGCCCAAGCGCGGCTTTACGGCGCCTGGTCGTCACCTGCGTGCTGAAATTCGTTTATCCGATTTACAGGCCTTGACGGTCGAAGACGTAGATGTCCAGACCCTCAAACAGGCTGGCCTCATCGGTCAGCTGGTTCGCCATGTCAAGGTGATCAAGTCTGGCGAGTTATCACGTAAGGTCAACCTCAAGGGAATACGTGTTACCGCTGGCGCGCGTGCTGCTATCGAAGCGGCAGGCGGCTCAGTTACTGAATAAAAGGGGACACCGTGGCAAAAGCACAAGCAAGGGGTCAATCCGGTTCGGGCTACTCTGATTTACAGCGTAGAGTTATCTTCCTATTGCTTGCCCTCGTGGTGTATCGCTTGGGAACACATATTCCGGTACCGGGCATTAACCCCGATTCGCTCGCCGATCTGTTCAGACAAAACCAAAGCGGTATCTTGGGTTTGTTTAACATGTTCTCTGGCGGGGCGTTGCAGCGCTTTTCAGTGTTTGCCCTGGGGATTATGCCCTATATTTCAGCCGCAATTATCATGCAGCTGATGTCCTCCGTGGTGCCCACCCTTGAAGCCATCAAAAAAGAAGGCGAGAGCGGGCGGCGCAAGATCACGCAGTACACGCGTTATGGCACGGTGTTTCTAGCCTTGTTCCAGGCCGTGGGTATTTCCGTGGCCCTGGAATCTCAACCCGGGCTGGTCATTGACCCTGGCATGATCTTTCGCTTTACCACAGTGGTGACTCTGGTTACAGGTACGATGTTCATGATGTGGCTGGGTGAGCAAATCACCGAGCGCGGCATCGGCAACGGGATCTCCATCCTGATTTTTGCCGGGATTGTCGCTGGTCTGCCCAGTGCTTTGGGTGGCATGCTCGATCTGGTGCGCACCAATGCCATGTCAATTATCTCGGCCCTGTTTATCTTGCTGCTGGTGATTGGGGTGACCTATTTCGTCGTATTTGTTGAAAGGGGTCAGCGTCGTATCACAGTGAATTACGCCAAACGTCAGGTGGGTAACCGGGTATATGGGGGCCAAAGCTCACATTTGCCGCTCAAGCTGAATATGGCTGGGGTTATCCCTCCCATTTTTGCATCGTCGATTATCTTGCTCCCAGCGACGATTGCCAGCTGGTTCTCGACCACACCTGGCTTGGGTTGGTTGCGTGATCTCGAAGCCGCGTTGTCACCTCGACAGCCGCTTTATATCACGCTGTTTTCCGCCCTGATTATTTTGTTCTGTTTTTTCTATACGGCCCTGGTTTTCAACAGCCGTGAAACAGCAGATAATTTGAAACGTAGCGGTGCATTTATTCCGGGCATTCGTCCGGGGGAACAAACCTCGCGCTACATCGATCGCATTCTGACACGCTTGACCCTGGCTGGGTCCATCTACGTCACGATCGTATGTTTGGTGCCTGAGTTCCTGCAAATGCACTGGAACGTCCCCTTCTATTTCGGGGGTACTTCTTTACTCATTATTGTTGTTGTCACCATGGACTTCATGTCTCAGGCTCAGGCCTACGTGATGTCGCAACAATACGACTCGTTACTCAAAAAGGCAAACTTCCGCGGCACTGGTTTGCCCATGTGATTAAGACAATGGCTAAAGACGACGTCATTCAAATGCAGGGCGAGGTAGTTGAAAACTTGCCTAACGCAACATTCCGTATCCGCCTGGAAAATGGCCACATGGTGCTTGGCTATGTTTCCGGAAAGATGCGTATGCATTACATCCGGATTTTGCCCGGGGACAAGGTCACGGTGGAGCTCACGCCCTATGACCTCAGCCGCGGCAGAATTGTGTTCCGCTCCAAGTAGCGGCCGGGCTTAAGAAAACTAGGAGTCAACCATGAAGGTAATGGCATCAGTAAGGCGCATTTGCCGTAACTGTAAAATCATTAAACGTCATGGCGTGGTACGTGTCATTTGCACAGACCCCCGTCATAAACAGCGTCAAGGCTAATTAGCTTTTATGCAAGGTATTTAAACAAGGAACAATTATGGCCCGTATTGCTGGCATTAATATTCCGCCTCAACAGCACGTAGGTATTGGTTTGACCGCCATTTATGGCATTGGGCGCAGTCGTGCGCGCTCCATTTGCGCGGCCGCAGGTATAGATACCTCGAAAAAGGTAGGTGAGCTAACTGATACCGAATTAGAGGCAATTCGAGAGGAAATCACCAACTACACCGTCGAGGGTGATTTACGTCGTGAAGTTCAGTTGTCCATCAAGCGTCTGATCGACTTGGGTACTTACAGAGGCATGCGTCATCGTCGTGGGCTGCCAGTGCGTGGCCAACGCACTCGTACAAACGCACGCACCCGTAAAGGGCCTCGTCGTGCAGCGCAGGCACTTAAGAAATAATCGAGGATAAAAGATGGCAAAAGCTTCTAGCGCTTCACGCGCACGCAAAAGAATTCGCAAGAATGTCACCGATGGCATCGCCCACGTTCAAGCGACATTCAACAACACCATTGTGACCATCACCGACCGCCAAGGCAATACGTTGTCTTGGGCAACGGCGGGCGGGGCTGGTTTCAAAGGGTCTCGCAAATCTACGCCCTTTGCTGCACAGATGGCTGCTGATATCGCTGGCCGTGCGGCAATGGAGTATGGCATCAAGGCACTCGAGGTCCGTATCAAGGGCCCTGGTCCTGGCCGCGATTCTTCCATTCGCGCGCTCAATGCCTTAGGTATTCGTATTGTTAGTCTTGCCGACGTCACGCCCATTCCGCACAATGGCTGCCGTCCGCCCAAGCGTCGTCGCATTTAAGGGGAAGCTAAGTGGCACGTTATACAGGTCCAAAATGCAAGCTCTCGCGTCGTGAGGGCACAGATTTATTTTTAAAAAGCGCACGTCGTTCGTTAGATTCCAAGTGCCGTCTGGAAACCCGCCCTGGTCAACATGGCCGTGTTTCTGGTACGCGTACTTCTGACTTCGGCTTGCAGTTACGTGAAAAACAAAAGCTCAAGCGCATGTACGGGGTACTGGAAAAACAGTTCCGCCGCTATTTTGCCGAGGCCGATCGCCGTCGTGGCAACACCGGTGAAATCCTCATCGAGCTGCTCGAATCGCGTCTTGACAACGTGGTTTATCGCATGGGTTTTGGTTCTACCCGTGCCGAGGCACGTCAGTTGGTCACCCACCGCGCCATCGAGGTCAATGGTCAGCGTGCTGACATCCCTTCGATGTTCATCAAGCCCGGCGATGTGATTGGCGTACGTGAAAAAGCCCGCTCGCAGGTTCGCATCCAGGAATCCCTGGCGCTGGCCGAAGAAACCGGTCTGCCACAATGGGTTGAAGTCGATGCCAACAAGTTTACCGGGGTTTATAAGCAGCACCCCGATCGCAGCGACGTGGCGCACGATATCAACGAATCTCTGGTCGTTGAACTGTACTCACGCTAATTATTAGTCATGACAGGCAGCGTACACTGGCCGTTGCTGGCCAGTGTCCAGCCTATTTTTCATTTTCCGGGTCACCGGTTTTCCATCAGCCTTATCGGTGTAACGAGCCGAGGGTATTGAAAAGGAATACACATGTCTCAAGCTTTTTTAAAGCCACGTTCGATCGAAGTCGAGCCGATTTCCAAATATCAGGCCAAAGTGGTTATGGAGCCTTTCGAGCGCGGTTTTGGCCACACCCTGGGCAATGCCCTGCTCCGTATCCTGCTGTCCTCCATGACTGGTTATGCGCCTACCGAGGTGCAGATCACAGGTGTGGTTCATGAATACTCAACCTTGCCTGGTGTGCGCGAAGACGTGGTCGACATGATGCTGAATTTGAAAGGCGTCGTGTTTAAAATTCATGGTCGCGACGAGGTTACCCTGACCCTTAACAAAGAAGGGGCAGGCGAGGTGCTGGCCAGCGACATCGAGCTGCCGCACGATGTCGAAATCATCAACCCGGATCATCATATTGCTACCCTGACCGACGAGGGCAAGCTCGAGATGCAAATCAAGGTGGAAAAGGGTCGTGGCTATGTTCCTGGCAATGTACGTGCATTGTCTGATGACAGCCGCCAGCATACCATTGGTCGCATTATTCTCGATGCTTCTTATAGCCCCATTCGCCGGGTTAGCTATGCCGTTGAAAATGCCCGGGTCGAGCAGCGCACTGACCTGGATAAACTGGTCCTCGAAATTGAAACCAACGGGGTATTGACCCCCGAGGAAGCTGTTCGCCAGGCCGCGGGTATTTTGATGGATCAGATTTCCGTCTTTGCCAGCCTGGAGGGCACCGAAGAAGAATTCGAAACCCCAGAGCGCGCCCAGCCGCAAATCGATCCTGTATTGCTGCGTCCTGTTGACGATCTCGAGCTGACAGTACGTTCCGCCAATTGCCTCAAGGCAGAAAACATCTACTACATTGGCGATTTGATCCAGCGTACTGAAAATGAACTGCTCAAGACCCCTAACCTGGGCCGCAAATCTTTGAATGAAATCAAAGAGGTGCTGGCTGCCCGCGGTCTGACCCTGGGCATGAAGCTTGAAAACTGGCCTCCTCTGGGCCTTGAGCGTCCCTAATCGCAGGGTAGTAGCCCGCTCATTCATTGTTGTAAAAAGAGTGCTGCGGTAGTCTTTTATCTGCCCAGCACTTAAAAACATGTTATATTTTTTGCCTGACTTGGCCCGCGGTGTTGCTAACTTTGCTGCGGCAACACCGAAAGAAGAGCCAAGCCATAAGTCGAGTGGTCTGGTATTGCCATTCTGGGCCTAAGCTGCCCCTCGGCTTATTACCAAGATTCAATTTTTTTCAAGGAAAGTGTTATGCGTCACCGTCACGGTTTGCGTAAATTAAACCGCACCAGCAGCCATCGTTTGGCCATGTTCAGAAATATGTCTGTATCGTTGATTCAGCATGAGGCCATCAAAACCACATTGCCCAAGGCCAAAGATCTGCGTCGGGTGTTCGAGCCCCTGATTACTTTGGCAAAAAACCCCACGGTGGCCAATCGTCGCCTGGCTTTTGCTCGCTTGCGCGACCGCGATGCAGTGACCAAGCTTTTTGATGAGCTTGGCCCACGCTTCAAAGAGCGTCCCGGTGGTTATACCCGCATTTTGAAAATGGGTTTCCGCCAAGGGGATAATGCCCCCATGGCTTTTGTCGAGCTGGTTGATCGCCCCGAGCCCGAGGACGACGCCCAAGACGAATAAGCACCATTATTCGCAGCAATCTCAAGACCTGAGGCCAGACGATCTGGTACTCAGGTTTTTTTTGCCTGTTGTTGCTGCGTTACCTTTGTTGTCGTTACGGTTGCTGTGTTAATTCAGATCGCCACTGCCTTGTGCAGTGGCTTTTTTTCAATGAAGATATCCGGGGCAACCTCTTCGAGGGCTTCAAAGAGTTTTTTTACTGGTGCAGGCATCAGCCGTCGCTCTTGTACCACCC
>Ga0079226_10001270_pt1 | contig 19293 bp, 23 predicted proteins | sample Poulit2014_FD_76345 | JGI IMG/M metagenome (GOLD analysis project Ga0079226, IMG submission 76345) | Agricultural soil microbial communities from Georgia to study Nitrogen management - Poultry litter 2014 | ecosystem: Environmental > Terrestrial > Soil > Agricultural land | place: USA: Georgia... | reverse complement strand
TTTTCATTGTCAGCCATAACGTCGTCGTTTATTAGAGGTTATTTATTATTAGTTTTGCGGCTTTATTTTTTGGGACCCTGAACGCATAACCATAAATGGTGATTGTTAAATGGTTGTGTTAACTAACTTCAGCTCCATCCCAGCTTTCAATAAGCTCATCGCGCTTGTCTTCTTTTTCTGCCCATGCATCGGCTTCTGGCAGCGGCTCTTTAGCCTGATTGATAACTTGCTCCATCCATTCTTCTGACAGCCGATCATTCAAGTCGATATAATCCTCCCACTCAACGGGTACTTCATCATCGGGATAGATCGCATCAACCGGGCATTCGGGCACGCAGGCATCGCAATCAATGCATTCGAATGGATCAATAACTAAAAAATTGGGACCTTCACGAAAAGCATCCACCGGACATACAGCTGCGCAGTTAGTGTGCTTGCACTGAATACAAGGGTCGGTTACAACGTAAGCCATAAAAGATAAAAAAGGTTCATTTATTTGCTGTACTGCTAAGGTAAAGCTCCCCTAAATTAATTGCAACTATAAAAACGGTTTTAACCATTTTAATTGACTAATGAAAGAAATAGCATTATCTTCGATTTAGAAAAGGAAAACAATAACGGATAGAGGTAATTATGGATACCGACCTGTCATTAAAGAAGCTGACCCCCGATGCCACGCTGGCTCAAATATTGATGGCTGATAAGGATGCCGCTCACTTATTAACTTCTATTGGACTTGATCCATCGGCTCATATGGAAGAGACCTTGCGAGCCGTTTGTAGTCAGCGTCAGTGGAGTGAGGTTGAAGTAATGAAGTGGCTTAAAAATAAGCATGCTTCCGGAATAAGTAACTCCAAGGAAAATGGAATTTCGGCAGAATCTGATTTTGGGGATGATGTACATAAATGGACTAAGCATTTAGAGCAGAATTTTCACGATGGGAATCTGGAATTGTTGAAGGATATAGAAGATAGATTTCCAAAAGTTAAAAAAATACACGGGAACCAGTACCCACAGCTCAAAAATATAGAATGGCATCTTGATAAATTCAGTCAGGATTATCAGCTTTACCTGAAGTTTGAAAGCATGAAGTTTTTCCCGCTTGTTGAGAGGCTAAAAGAGCAGAGTAAAAAACCGCTTGATGGGTTTCTCCGCAAGTTAAATCGCTGCCTGGATATCATTGAGGAAGATCAGGAACGTCTGGCAGCACAGATGGAAACTATTCGTGAGAAGGGCGGAGGCTTTAAAAATCCTACCGGAACCTGTTCCACGCTTCGCATCTTGAATCATTCGTTCGAGCAGCTGGAGGAAGGACTGGAAGAACAGTTTCAAATAGAAAAAGAACATATTGTACCCCTGGTGCAGCGTAAGCTGGATGCACTTGTGAATAAATGATTTTGTAATCCAATGATAACATTATGTATAGCGGATCAAAAAAGAAGTTGCTCAACATTATAAAGCGAGAAGGAACCATCTCTATAAATGAAACGGTAGAGAAGATGGATCTGGCCAAAACAACGCTCCGGGAGCATTTGTTACAGATGGAGCGCGACGGTAATATTGAGCGGCAATACGAGTGATTGGGTCCGGGGAGGCCCAGTTTACTGTATAAGTTGACGCCTAAAGGAAATAATCTGTTTCCTTCTTACGAGGCTTACCTTTTACGGGAGCTGGTTGAGTATTTGAAATCGAGAGGAGACCGGGAGACGGTAGAAATGTTTTTCGAACAATTCTGGAACGAACGGTATGAGAAGGTCAGTAAAAAAATGGATGAATGTACTGATGAGGACGAAGAGGTTAGAATGCAGGGGCTTCTGCACATGCTGGAAGAAGAAGGATTTATGCCGGAGCTTAATTTGAGCGAAGAAGGAAAGCCTTTTGAGGTGAAAGCCTGCAACTGCCCCTTTAGTGAAGTTGTTAAAGAAACACGGCTGCCGTGCAAATTAGAGGCAATGTTTTATAAAAAATTGTTTAATGATGAAACAGAGCGTATTTCGCATATTGCCGAAGGCGACTACTCATGTACCTATGTTGTTTCGCCCGATTAGTATTAAAATAAAAGTGAAAAATGTCTATATAATTAATATTTTTATTCTATTAACTGGTATGGATAAATATATAGACAGCGTAGAATGGAAAAGCAAAGAAAAGAAGAAGAACACGGTTTTGTAGAAGGAGCATCAAATTCCTCACTGGAGGCTTTTATGAACGTTTTAAGAGAAAAAGACAGAAATGAAGCTGAGTTTCATGAGACTGTCTATGAGGTATTTGAGTCTGTTTGGCCGTTGGTTCAGAAGAAGGAAAAGTACCGTCAGCACAAAATACCGGAACGCATAACGGAGCCCGAACGTGTAATGCAGTTTAGAGTCACATGGGTTGATGATGAAGGAGAAGTGCAGGTTAACCGCGGTTACCAGGTGGGTTTTAACTCCGCTATAGGGCCATACAAGGGAGGCCTGCGTTTTCATCCATCAGTAAACCTGGACCTTATTAAAGCGTTAGCATTTGAGCAAACATTTAAGAATTGCTTAACGGGTATGCCTATGGGCGGTGGAAAGGGAGGAGCTGATTTTGATGTAAAAGGGAAATCTGATTCAGAGATTATGCGCTTTTGTCAGTCATTTATGGATGAGCTACATCGGTATATAGGTCATAACTCAATGATTCCGGCCGGAGATATTGGGGTCGGAAAGCAAGAGATAGGATATTTGTTTGGACAATATAAACGATTAGAAAATAAATTTACCGGGGCTATCACCGGGAAGGGAATAGACTGGGGAGGCAGCGAGCTTCGTGAAGAAGCTACCGGCTATGGGCTTATATATTATTTGTGTGAAATGTTTGATGCTGAAGGACAGAAGATTGAAGGAAAGAGCGTGGCTATCTCTGGCTCAGGGAATGTGGCTCAGTTTGCGGCAGAAAAAGCGATGCAGCTCGGAGCAGAAGTGATCTCATTGTCCGATTCAGATGGAGTGATTTATGATCCGGAGGGGTTAAATGAAAGCAAGCTGAACTACGTAAAACATTTGAAGAATAAAGAAAAAGGCCGCATTAGTGAGTATGCTGAGCACTATTGTGTAAAATATATTGAAAATGGTAAGCCATGGCGCTTTCCCTGCGATATTGCACTGCCTTGTGCTACTCAAAATGAAATTAATGCGGATGACGCAAAAAAACTGGTAACCAATGGTTGTAGATGTGTGGTTGAAGGAGCCAATAAACCTACGAAAAGAGATGCAGTTAAAATATTCTTGAACAACGATTTATTATTTGGACCCGGTAAAGCGGCAAATGCAGGAGGAGTAGCAGTATCGGGAGTGGAGATGTCTCAAAATAAAATGTGTACTCATTGGTCTCGATCTAAGGTTGATAAGAAAATAAAAAATATTATGAAAAAAATACATGAAGCCTGTGTGCATTATGGTAAAGAAGATAATAGCACAATAAATTATGTAAATGGAGCTAATATTGCTGGGTTTACTAAGGTTGCTAATGCGATGGTTCAACAAGGCGTAGTATGAGGGAACTGTAGGTTGATTTCGAGTGTTAACAAGATAAAAGAGATAAAAGACTCTTAAACCAAAAATAAAAACCTTTAATAAAATATTATGATTGTTCATGATTTAGCAGCATTCACAAAAAATGCATCATTTGATGATTTATCAGATCAGGCGGTTAAGCAGCTAAAGATGCGGTTGTTAGATTCGCTTGGAACGGCTGTTGGAGCATTAGAAGGACCGCCGGTAGAAGCCATTCATGAAATGGTGGAAGATTTTGGAGGAGCTCAAATGAGTACACTCCTTGGTGGTGGAAAAACAACACCCGACCGAGCGGCACTCTATAACAGCGGATTAGTGCGCTATCTGGATTTTAACGACAGTTATTTTGCCAAAGGAGAAACCTGTCATCCAAGTGACAATATAGGTTCTATTTTAGCGGTAGGAGAGACGACGGATTTGAGCGGGATGGATTTTCTAACAGCTTTGGCAATTGCATATCAGGTGCAGTGCCGGCTAAGCGATGAGGCGCCAGTGCGTGATAAAGGCTTTGATCACACTACGCAGGGATCTTACGCAGTGGCTGCCGGTGTTTCTAAGGCACTCAATCTTGATAAAGAAAAAACTGCAAATGCAATTGCCATTGCGGGCACGGCACTGAATGCACTGCGCGTTACCCGAACGGGCGCACTTTCTAACTGGAAAGGACTGGCTTATCCGCATACAGCTTTCGGTGGCACGCATGCTGCACTATTGGCTAAGTATGGCATCACAGGGCCTCCGGCCGTTTTTGAAGGCAACAAAGGTTTTATGGATTCCATTGCCGGTAAGTTTGATATTGACTGGAGCACCGAAGACTTAGAACGCGTTACCAACACGATAATCAAAAAGTATAATGCCGAGATACATTCCCAATCATCCATTGAGGGAATGATTGAGCTTAAAGATGAGTATGGATTTACTGCAGATGAGGTGGAAAAAATTGATATCGAAATATTTGATGTTGCTTACCATATAATAGGAGGAGGGGAAGAAGGCGACAAAACGATTGTACGGGTAAAAGAGGAGGCAGATCACAGCCTGCAATACATGGTATCGGCCGCACTTCTGGACGGCCAGGTAATGCCGGCACAATATGAGCAGGATCGCATAGATGCGGATGATATACAGACGCTGCTAAACAAAGTGAATGTAGAGCCTAAGAAGGAATATACCGACCGTTTTCCCGATGAAATGCCGACTAAGCTAACGGTTTATCTCAAGAGTGGTGAAAAGCATCAGATTGAAAAGAATGACTACGAAGGATTTCATACGCGCCCGATGAGCTGGGAAACGGTAATCAGTAAATTTGAAGGATTGGCAGAGCCTTATGCTACAGATGATGTCCAAAAGCAAATTGTAGATATGGTTCAGAACTTTGAACAGCATTCGGTCAATGAACTGATGAAATTATTGAGTGAAGTGGGTTTAGCAGTAAACGTATAACTAAAAAATGTGAGCATTAATTGTAACGAATTTGCTCACTCAAAATCACAAACAAAAACACTAATACTATGGCTGAAGAAAAAACATTTGACTTTCTAAATAAGAATGAACGATCTGATAAGCCAAGAAATATAGGAATCACAGAAATACGCGGTCCTTATTACTCAATGATAGGTAAGCGCCACTTAAGGGACCTCATGGAACTGGCGGGCGACTATGTTGACTCGTTTAAATTTTCGGGCGGGGCCTTTTCACTGATGCCTAAGCAGTCAGTAACTGATCTCATTGATGTTGCACATGAGTATGATGCGCTGGTTTCAACCGGTGGATTCATGGAATATGTGCTTACGCAGGGCGATGAGGCCGTTGACAAATATATTGAAACCTGTAAGGATTACGGCTTTGATATCATCGAATTATCAGCAGGATTTATTACTATACCAACGGATGACTGGCTGCGGCTGATTGAAAAAGTCCAGGAGGCTGGGCTAAAAGCAAAGCCTGAAGTTGGTATACAATTCGGTGCAGGCGGTGATTCGTCCATCGAGGAACTGGAGTCAGAAGATACCTTGGATCCGGGATTTGCGGTTCAGCAGATTCAGCGCTTTATAGATGCCGGAGCTTATATGATCCAAATAGAATCGGAAGGCATTACCGAGAATGCGGAACCTTGGCGCACCGACGTACCGGCTACTTTCATTAATGAGCTGGGCATGGAGAAGCTGATGTTTGAAGCAGCCGATCCCGAAGTTTTTGCCTGGTATATTAAAAATTATGGTCCGGAGGTTAATGTATTTGTAGATCATAGTCAGATTGTTCAACTTGAAACCTTGCGTCGCGGTATCTGGGGGACTACGAGCCTTTGGGGCCGTGTATTAACTTACAAAGATTAACTTGCTATATTACAAATCCTCTGGGATCTCTATGATCCCGGAGGGTTATTTTTAACTAAAAAATTCGACTATTATGAGTAAAGAAAATAATGATTCCGTCTTTCCGCCTGCTACCGCAGAAAGTGCCAAAAAGAAAGCAGATTTAGCACCGGAGCAGATAAAAGCATGGCGAAATTTTAGCAAAGAGGTTTTTAAAGAGGGTGACCTTGACAAGAAAACGAAGCAGCTTATTGCAGTTGCGGTAGCTCATGTAACGCAGTGCCCATATTGTATTAAGGCACACACCAAAGGAAGTAAAAATGCGGGAGCAACTGATGAGGAAATTATGGAAGCTATTTGGGTGGCTTCAGAAATGCGTGCTGGTGCGGCTTATGCTCATGCAGGTATTGCGCTGGAAGAGATGGAAAAGATAAATGATTAACGTATAGCTCTGTTAATTCTGATCGAATTAGCAGGGATTTAAAATGATAAGCAATGGATTTTTGGTCACCATCGCTCCACTATATTATCACCTTTGTCCACATTTTTTCAGCCGTCTTCTGGTTGGGTTGGATTGTATTTATATTTTTCGTGCTGAGGCCTGTAGCAGTTCAGAGCTTTGCTGTTGACCCAACAGTATTTATGGGTTCGATTCGGCGAAGAGTACGTAAAATTGTGTTTTGGCTGATTCCTGTTATCCTCCTGACTGGTCTTTATAATATGGCTTATCGAGGACTTATGGACTGGCAAGTGCTCACGAGAACTGCCACGGGACACCGAATGCTTTGGAAACTTGGCGCGGCAGCGGTAATATTCGGCATTTATTATATTGTTCCTCTTATAATGGGAGGAGAGCATGGCCACAAACAAACAGCGAAAGATTCAAAGCCGGATAAGAGAGGCAAAAGAATAGAGGTTGCTATGCATCTGGTTGTGTTTTTAGCTGGCGCAACGGCCGCTTATTTAGGCATTACCATTGGTGGGTGAGTGGGCGACAAAGCAAATTAATAATTGTTCAAAAACATAATAATGGAGACTTCTAACCAAAATAGATTGTGGGCCGAATGGTTTTTACGGATTGCCTTAGCCGCTGGCTTTTTATCAGCTGTGGCAGACCGCTTTGGACTCTGGGGGTCGCCGGGAGCTGCAGGTGTAGCCTGGGGTGACTGGAGTCACTTCCTGGACTATGTAGCTGTGTTAAATGCTTTTGCTCCGGCCTGGTTAATTCCCGTTTTAGGCTGGGTGGCCACCATTGCTGAAATTGGGCTGGCTGCTACCTTGCTGGTCGGATGGAGGTTGCGCTGGACATCGGCGGGCGCAGGTATACTATTGCTGCTTTTTGCACTTGCAATGACTTTCTCAAGCAGCCTCAAGGCGCCTTTAGATGCTTCAGTTTATACCGCGTCAGCGGGGGCCTTCTTATTGGCAATGGTCTCGGAGTGAAGACCCTCTGCGGTTAACAATAGATGATCTTCTATAGTCTATTTTAGAAATAGTAGCATATAAATGGAAGTTAAATAAATAATAATAATACGATTAATATTAACACTAAATATATTTATGATGAAGGAGATAATGACAGATCAAAGCAATACTTCGGTAACTGAAGCGGTAGACCGCATGGTTAACCAAATAGAAGAGGAAGGATGGCACCTTTTTGCGCGCATTGATCATGCTGAGGAGGCCCGTAAAAAGGGAGAAGGATTACGGCCTACAGTACTGATTCTTTTTGGAAATCCCGAGATTGGGACAAAGCTAATGCAGGATCAGCAAATGTCAGCGATAGATCTGCCTATGAAAGCATTGGTATGGCAAGATGAAAATGAGCAAACAAGGATTGCCTGCAATAGCATGGAATGGCTTAAAGAGCGTCATGACCTAACAGATGATGAGACGATTGAACGCATATCTTCAGTGGTTCACAGTGTTTGCAATGCTGCTAAAATTTAAACACTAAACAAAGGACATCTATTATGAATGATTATTTAAAATCTCTGTCAGCAACCCAGATAGAACATTTGATTAAGGAGCGGTTTGATGAGTATCTAAACGAGGAGTTTTCGTATACCATTAAGGACCTAACGACTCCAAACATCAATACATCTGGCGAAAAAATATCATTTAAAGTAGAAATAAGAGATAATAATAAAACTGAATAACTATGGGTCAACGACTCAACTATGGTAAGATAGCCCCCGAAGCAATCGGTGGATTGGCAGATATTGAAAAATATGTAGCCAATTCGGAACTGGAAAAAAGCATCTATGAGCTGGTAAAATTGCGTGCCTCTCAGATAAATGGCTGCGCATATTGCATTGATATGCATACCAAGGATGCCCGGGAGGCTGGCGAGACTGAACAGCGCCTGTATAGCGTCAGTGTTTTTCGGGAAGTCCCCTATTACAGTGACCGTGAAAAAGCGGCTTTGGAATGGACGGAGGCATTGACGCTGATATCGGAAACGAATGTTCCTGATTCGCTTTACGAATCGGTCAGGGTACATTTTAATGAGGATGATATGATGGCTCTTACTATGGTTATCGTAGCCATTAACAGCTGGAACCGGCTGGCTATCAGCTTCCGTGATGAGCCCGGAAGTTATGCGGTCTAACGCTAAAAGGATGGGTGAATATGGTGGGCTTCAATAGCCCTGTTTTCTGCCTCAGCATAGGCCGGGGCATATAAAACAAATAAATAAGTAAAATGTAGGTTCCCGGGTAAAATATTGTACTTCGGGCCTGATAAAATGAGATATATAACAAAGAAATAACGATTTAAAGATGTTCTAAGCGATTACCCCAGTATCATAATCTTATATTTCTGTGGAGGCAATTATGGACAAACATAGTAGAAGACATATTGTTATTATAGGCGGTGGTTTTGGAGGAATTACTGCAGCAAAGCAGCTTAAAAATACCGATGTAGACGTAACGCTTATAGATCGTTCAAATCATCATCTTTTCCAGCCGCTGCTTTATCAGGTAGCAACGGCCGCGCTATCACCCGGTGATATAGCTGCTCCCATTCGAGCCATGATTGGCGACGCTCCGAATATCAGCGTTTTGATGCGGAAGGTGGAAGAGGTTTATCCGGATCAAAAGAAAGTAGAGCTGGAAGGAGGCCAAACCATAGACTATGATCGGCTCATTATGGCGCCCGGCGCGCGTTATAATTATTTTGGAAATGATCAGTGGAAGGAAAATGCGCCGGGATTAAAGTCAATTACGGATGCGCTCAATATGCGAGAACGAATATTGTTGTCCCTTGAAGAAGCTGAGCAGATCGAGGACCCCAAGCTGCGCGAACCTTATTTAACATACGTAATTATTGGCGGCGGTCCTACGGGCGTGGAGATGGCCGGTGCAGTAGCTGAAATTGCGAAACGAAATATGATGCGCGACTTTAAGAATGTCAGTAAAAATGAGACGCGTGTTTTCTTAGTAGAGGCCGCCCCTAAAATACTGAATGGCTATCCGGACGAGCTGAGCGAAAAAGCTCGCCTGATGCTGGAAAATATGGGAGTAAGCGTGTTGCTGAACACACCGGTAACGAATATTCGGAAAAATGCTGTTCAGTTTAAGCAGGGGACAATCGAAACGCCTAATATCGTTTGGGCGGCCGGAGTAGTCGCCTCACCGCTCATCAACTCGCTTGGTGTAGAGCAGGATCGAACGGGCAGGGTAAAGGTTAACGACGATCTCAGTGTACCCGGCTATCCGGATATCTGTGTTATTGGAGATGCTGCTCACTTAAAGGATGAGGAGGCTAACCTGCTTCCTGCCTTGGCTCCGGTAGCCATGCAGCAGGGAGAGTTCACAGGTAAGCTGGTGGCGAAAAAGAAATACCCCAATGAGCAGCCCGTTTTCCGCTACATTGATAGGGGCACAATGGCTACTGTAGGACGCGCTAAGGCCGTAGCAGAAATTAAAGGATTTCAATTTAGCGGGGTCTTTGCCTGGTTTATGTGGTCTTTTGTCCACATTTTTCAGCTTATGTGTTTTCGCCGCAAAACACGAGTATTCTTCGATTGGATATGGTATTACTTTACGTTTAAGCGCGGGGTCCGTTTAATTACCGATCGTACGGAAAGAGAAGAGGATAAGTCTAAAAGCCCTGAAAACAGAACGAGTATAAAATTGAGTAGACAATTAAGTAACTGAAAACGATAAAGGTAATATCATGGATGTCACAGAGGAAAAACCCATTACCGTAATGTTTGGTACGGTGACTGGCAATAGTGAAGTATTGGCGGAGGAAACATCCGAGGAACTGGATGATGTTGGCATACCCAACCGGCTTATTAGTATGAATGATTTTGATCCGCAGCGAATTCACCAAATAGATAAGCTGTTGCTCATCATAAGTACCGACAGCGGCGGGGTTCCCCCTTATATGGCGGAGGATCTATACCAATATCTAAGCAAGGAAATAGAAGCGGACTTAAACCATTTAGTATATAGCGTGTTAGCACTGGGCGATACTTATTATCCGAATTTTTGCCAGGCAGGGAAGGATTTTGACCATATGCTGAACGAATTGGGTGCCCGGCGCGTGGTAGAGCGGGTGGATTGTGACATTCGCTTTTGGGATGATTTTGACTACTGGCTTGACAGCGTAAAGGAGTTTTTGGAACAGCAAGAGTGGTTGGAACCGGCGAATGTTTAGCAGACAAGCTTTCGAAAAAAATCTAATGAGCGACGGGTAATTAAGCCTAATGTTTTATAAGGTTATATATTGGCTTAAATAGGTAATAAAATGAACTGAAAGAATATAATTAGCTACAATTATGAAATAAATAATAATCAACAAATAATATAATATTATGAAGTCATTAAATAAACGCTCAGTTTCTATCAGAAATAAGAGGATTTATCTGGCATATTTTGCTTTGATCCTGCTGTTTACAGGGTTAAGTAGTGCAACCGTCATTGCCCAGGATCATTACAGTAATAAAAGTGGGGCTGCCGCTTATACCACGGATATACAGGGAATAAATACAAACCTGACCGAAGTGCCTGTTAAAGGGACGGCCACTTTCATTACCTCTGACGACCAGCTCTACATTACTATAATAGCCAGTGGATTATCGCCATCAATGATGCACTTGCAACATATACATGGATTCGTGGACACCAATGATGAAGCGACTTGTCCGGCACCCGGTGCAGATACAAATGGTGATGGCATCATAGACCTGATTGAAACGCACGAATCAACCGGCGTTACGCTAATACCATTTAATGCCGCACCTGTTGATTTACAAATTAAAACAGACAGTTATCCTGTTGCTAACGGGGAAGGAGTTTTGACTTACCGAATGAAAGTCTTACTGGACGATCTGAATGAGGCCATTCAGGAAGAGTATAATATTGAGAATCTTTCGCTGGAAAACCGTGTTATTTACCTCCATGGCGTGCCCGAAAATACCGACTTGCCGGAATCTGTGGAATCGCTGCCGGGAGTTCCCGCACAAGTAACCGTACCCGTGGCTTGTGGCGAGATTGAGGCCCTTTAACGGATCCTGATGATGAGATTTAATCATACTCTGATTACAGGATATCCGGGAATAAGTCAGATAGTAGACTAATTATTCATTATATTAAGATAAAATCGTCTTTAATATTTAAATATAATTTTCATTAATATGAGTGATAACGCTGAAACAACAGAGGAGCTGGATGTACGTACGCTGATACCAGTTAAAAGGCATGAGAAACTACTTACTTATTTTAAAGAAATGCCGGTAGGGCATAGCTTTATATTTACCAACGATCACGATCCCAAGCCGCTGTATTATGAAATGCGTTCTATCTATGGAAATATAATCGGCTGGGAATACCTCAACAAGGGGGGGCAGAACTGGAAGGTTAAAGTTACCCGGGAGGATGCTGCCCAGGGTCGTGAGTTTGAGGATATTTCAACACTGATGGATCTGCGTGAAGCAGAGAAAAAAGATTGGAAATATGCGGTTTTTCACCGCTATGGCATGATGCTGGAAGGCGATACGATGGAGGTCATAGCTGAAGAGGATCCAGAAGAAATAAGGACGATCTTTGAAAATAAGTTTAACGGAGAATATATCTGGGAATATAAAAAAGAAAAGCCCGGAGAATTTGTGATCCATATTTCTAAGAAGGAAGAAAGTGATCCTGCGCTGGAGGATGCATCTATCGTCAATAGTTTTGATGCTCGTCCGCATCCTCCTGCTAAACGTCACGATATGGTGTTCGATGCTTTTGATGCATTAAAACCAGGTGAAGCCTTTGTTTTTATTAATGATCATGATCCTAAACCGCTCTATTATCAGATGGAAGCGGAAAGTGATGAACCTTTTGAGTGGTAATATTTGGAAACGATGCCCAAAGAATGGAAGGTTAAGATTATAAAAACCGATAGCTAATATTCAGAAGAGTAGCTGTTGTAATAAAAATATAAGCGATGTACCATGGGTTGGGGGATATGGAGTTATAGTCCCCCAATCATATCTTTATGGATAAGTATTGCTGCTCAGGGCCCATCAGGCTGCCGGATATCGTTTCAATATAGCCATTTGTTTGGGGAAATAGCGAGCTCTAACATAAGTTTTATGACAAAATGAAAGCTCAAGAAAATGACAAGGAGTAAAGGACATACAATACTTGCTAAAATGGGTAAAAGGGTGCTTCGGCCCGGTGGCCGCGAGTTGACGCTGAAGCTGCTGGAAAATCTGGAAATAGGATCGGATGATCATGTCGTTGAGTTTGGCCCCGGCAGGGGCTTTACGGCTAATATAGTACTTAAACTGCAACCTGCGTCATATATCGGTATTGAGCGTGACGAAAAGGCGGCTGACAGGCTAAGAGAAAAGTTAAAAGATAATGGACGAAACATAGTTATCGGTAATGCGGCCCATTCATCAGTTCCGTCTGGTTCGGCAGACAAGGTTTTTGGAGAGGCTATCCTTACAATGCAGGCCACTCATAGAAAAGCTGAAATTATTGCAGAAGCAGCAAGAATATTGAAAAAGGGAGGACTTTATGGAATCCATGAGCTTGGCTTAACCCCTGTAGATATATCTACAAAACGGAAGGCACAGATACAGCGCGAACTGGCCAAATCGGCTAAAGTTAATGTTCGTCCTTTGACGGTTTATGAGTGGAGCCAGTTACTTGAGGATGAAGGTTTTGAGGTTATTGGCACAGAATTTAACCCGATGCACCTCCTTAAGCCCCGTAGACTGATAGAAGATGAAGGCTTCCTGGGAGCAAGCAGAGTTATGTTCAACCTATTAACACATAAACCTGAGCGAAAACAAATCAAAAGGATGTATCACGCATTTAAAGAGCAACAGCGATATCTCAATGCAATAGCTATGATTACTCGTAAAAAGTAATTCTTCAATCTCGGTTTTAGGCTAAACTTTAATTGACTGTTATCAGTCATTTATGGCCGGCTTTATGTGATGATTTTTGGGCTGATACAGAAGGGCAAAATAATATACCCTTTATAACGTGAACTCTATTTGAACAGGTACGTATATGCTGTTATCTAAATCGTGTGTTTATGGGTTGAGGGCCTCGTTGTTGTTGGCTTCAATATCCGGTGATGATTATGTAACTATAAAAGAACTCAGCGAAGGGCTCAGTATTTCCTATGATTTTTTGACTAAGATTCTTCAGCAGCTGACAAGCTCCGGCATTATGAAAACGAAGAAGGGGCCTAAAGGAGGGATAAAACTGGCAAAACCAGCAGAGGCAATTTCACTGCTCCAGATAGTTAAAAGCATTGATGGAATAGAACAGTTTGAACAATGCTTGTTAGGATTGCCCGGGTGCGGGACTGAAGAGCCTTGTCCCATGCACGATTGGTGGTCAGCAAAGCAAGAGGAAATTACTAACATATTTGAAACAACGAATTTATTAGAATCAGCTGATGATTTACAAAATGGATCACTGCGGATTTCAGAAAACGGGAATATCAGCTTTGAAGAGCCAAAGCCACCGTATAAATAATGAATGGAAACGTCTAAAGACAGAGCAAATGGAATCATTAGAAGGTAAAAGCATAGGTCAGATAGTAACTGAGGACTATCGAGCTGCTCGGATTTTACAAGAGTATAAACTGGACTTTTGCTGCAATGGGGAACGGAGCATAGATGCGGCATGCCAAAGTGTTGGAGCAGACATCAATGAGGTTATAGGAGCAATAAAAAGTGCCACGGAAAATGGGTGCCCGGAGAATGCCTATAACGATTGGTCCTTAGGCAGATTGGCCGATCATATTGTTGATCAGCACCATACATTTACGAGGGAGGAAATCTCTGAGATTCAGGTACTTGCTCATAAAGTGGCAAAGTCTCATAGCAGTGAACATCCAGAGCTGAAAAAGATGGAGCACGAGTTTATGTATTTGTCCATGGAGTTGACGAGCCACCTGAATAAAGAGGAGCGAAATTTATTTCCATTTATCAAAAAGCTGGCTTCCGGTGATATTGAAGGAGCGAATGATTTTAGAAAACAATCGGAATTCGACCCGATAAGAATGCTGGGACATGAGAATACCGAAGCTATTGAACGATTAGCTAAAATACGCACCTTGAGCAATGGTTATACACTTCCCGCGGAAGCTTGTAATAGGCACCAAGAGCTTTATAATCGCCTCATAGCATTTGAACAGGATATGCATAAACATATCCACTTGGAGAACAATATATTATTCCCCCAATCGGATAACCTTATTTAGAAAATAGAGCCATAGAGCCAATCTTAGCAACACCGCAGGTATGTTATCCAATTATTGATTCTTTCATTAATACAGAGCCTTTGAAATATTTCATCATAAACTCCTCTTGAGTATTTTAGAGAAGATTGGCTACTCTAAGAAATGTTAGGGAAGTTCAGAACACAGATATTTCAAAGCACCTTAATACATGGCTGGGCTTTCGTAATATACGGAAATAATTAGTCAGGTAAGTTCCGTTATTTTAGAGCTTACTTTTATCCGCTAAAGCCCTGCTTGTTTTTTAAATATGTAAGTATGCGGATTACCTCTCTCCATTGAGATGACCTCTCAGCACATACTGTAGAATTCCGCCATGCTTATAGTAGGCAATCTCAATATCGGAATCCAGGCGCGCCCTGGTATCAAATTTCATTTCCTCACCCGATTCAGCAGTAGCCGTAACCTTAATGTTCTGACCCGGCTCAAGGCCGCCTGAAATGCCTGTAAAGGAAAAGTGCTCGTGTCCGCTGAGCCCAAGCGATGAGGCCGAAGCCCCATTGGTATACTCCAGTGGTAACACGCCCATCTGTATCAGGTTACTGCGGTGGATACGTTCAAAACTTTCAGCAAGCACGACCTCGATACCCAGCAGGTCGGTGCCTTTAGCGGCCCAGTCTCGAGAGGAACCTCCGCCGTAATCGGTACCTGCTAATACAACGAGCGGCGTCTGGTCCTCCTTATACTTCATAGCGGCTTCATAGACCGTCATCGTTTCTCCGGTGGGCAGATATTTAGAAAATCCCCCTTCTTTATCCACTAATTTATTTTTGAGACGTACATTTGCAAAGGTTCCGCGCATCATCACATGGTGGTTACCGCGGCGCGACCCATAGGAGTTAAAGTGGAATGGAGACACCCCTTGGTCCACTAAATACTGACCGGCTGCGGAATGCTCGCTAAAGGCTCCGGCCGGAGAAATATGGTCAGTAGTAATAGAGTCGCCCAGATATAACAGGCATCGTGCATCTTTAATATCCTGAGGCTCTTCAGGCTCCTTTTTAAGTCCTTTGAAGAACGGAACCTCGTGGATGTAGGTAGAATCTTCATCCCAGTCATAATCGGTGCCGCCGGTTATAGCAAGATCTTCCCACTGCTGGTCGCCGTCAAAGATAGCATCGTAGGTTTTTTTGAAATCCTCCGTCGTCATACTCTCCCGGACGGTTTTGTTGATTTCTTCCTGGGTAGGCCAAATTTCTTTTAGATAAACAGCCTGTCCATTCGGGTCATAGCCAATAGGATCATTCATCAGATCAATATCCACGCGACCAACCAGGGCATAAGCCACAACCAGCATTGGTGACATCAGGAAATTCATCTTTACATCGGGATGAACGCGCGCCTCAAAGTTACGATTGCCTGATAATACAGAAGCTACAACCAGGTCATTATCATTTACCGCTTCTGCAATATGTGGAGGAAGGGGACCACTGTTGCCAATACAAGAAGTACAGCCGTATCCCACCGTATGAAAGCGCAGCGCATCCAGATCCTCCGATAATCCGGCGCGATCCAAATACTGGGTAACTACTTTAGAGCCGGGAGCCAAGCTTGTTTTGACCCATGACTTCGTCCGGAGCCCTCGCTTCAGCGCCTTTCGGGCAAGCAATCCGGCCCCAATCATTACGGAAGGATTTGAGGTATTGGTACAGCTGGTTATGGCGGCAATAGCAATACTGCCGTCACTCAGCGTATAGTCGGCATTTTTAAACTCTATAGGAACGGAGCGCAGGTCACGCTCTTTGGCAATAGCAACATCAGTCTTCGTTTGGGTGTCGGGATCAGGCCTTCCGGAGCCGTTAAACTCTGAGCCTGATCCGCCTTCTGCCATCCAGGTATATATATCCCGCTCATCAACAGGGATATAATTCCGATCAAATTCATCTTTTAGCAGTTCAGCAAATTTATCCTCTAAATTTTTAACTAATATTTTATCTTGCGGACGTTTAGGACCTGAAACAGTTGGCTCCAGCGTACTTAGATCCAGCTCTACAACTTCCGAATATTCAATTGGGTCATCTTCGGTCCTCCACAGCATATTTGTTTTGCAATATTTCCGCACCATATCACGGTGTTCACGGGAACGATTTGTCTGTTCCATATAAGCCAGCGTCTGTTCGTCTATGGGGAAGTAAGTAACCGTACATCCAAACTCTGGGGACATATTGGAGATTGTTGCACGATCGGTAACGCTGAGGTGATTCAAACCGTCTCCGAATACTTCTACAAATTTACCAACAACGCCCACATCGCGCAGCAGACGAGTGATGGTCAGTACTAAATCTGTAGCAGTACATCCCTGTGGAATTTTACCGGTAAGCTCTAATCCAACCACCTGAGGACAATTAATATAAATAGGCTGATCGAGCATGGCGGCCTCGGCCTCAATACCTCCCACGCCCCAGCCCAGTACGCCAATGCCGTTTACCATAGGTGTATGGGAATCTAATCCAACCAGCGTATCCGGAAATATATGACCGTCACGCTCGGTAATCCCCTGGGCCAGATACTCAAGGTTCACTTGGTGGCAAATACCTTTTCCGGGTGGCACAACCGTAAAATTGTCGAGTCCCTGCTGTCCCCATTTTAATAGCTTGTAGCGCTCTTCATTTCGCTCATATTCTTTGCGAACATTATTGCCAAATGCGTATTCAGTACCAAAATAATCTACCTGAACGGAGTGATCGATAATCAAGTCCACGGGTATGGCTGGATTGATATTCTCTCCATCCAGTCCTTGGCGGATGGCCTCAGATCTAAGGGAGGTGATGTCAACTACAGCCGGCACGCCCGTAAAGTCCTGCATAAGTATGCGAGAGGGCTTAAAGGGAATATCCTGATCCGTACCCTCGGGGTTCCAATCTGCCAGCCTTTGAACATGGTCATCCGTTATGCTGAATCCGTCATGATTGCGGAGCACATTTTCCAGCAGAATGCGGATAGAATAGGGCAGGCGCTGAACTTTATCTTTTCCTATTTTGCTAAGAGACGTAATTTTCTGATCCATAATAGTGTTATTTAACGATAGCCGGAATATGGGTTATCATTTAATAAACCCAAGCTATTGCCCATTGTTATAATCGCAGTAAGTCCTATAATCTTTGTTCTCTATAGTTTAAAACCACATTACTTGATGTTAAATACAAATTATAAATAAAAGAGACAATAATATGTTCATGTATGTTTGTAGCTGTGTTACCCTGTGTGGTAAATAGATTCAGTATGGTAGAAGTATCATACAGTGGTCGTTCTCTTCAGATAAGGTCCTCTGAGCAGCTGTTTGGACCAATTGATTTATATCAAAGGTGCGTTGTATGATATATCAATGGTTGGCAGCATAGTGGGCTATATATTAGGGGTCTTTGAAATATTTCAGCATAAACTCCTTTTAAGTAGTAAGGAGGTCAAAACACAGATATTTTAAAGCGACCTTTTAGGGGGCAGTCAGTTTGTATAGGTGGGCAAAGACCGCTGAACGACAACAATGAAGAAGATGACTCGGACGTGAAAATGGATGAGACCGGTTGTCTTACGAAATATGGTTATCGCTGGCCCAAAAATTTTGTTTGTAAAAAGTGGAGGCCAGCGATTCTGTTTTTTCAGTTACGTATGCTATCTCTTTTGAACTAAGAATATCCTTCCACTTATAGATCAAGTTAGCGCTATCGCGATTAAACTGATGAGCTTGATTATTTTTAGCTTCGACCGGATTATCTGAGGAAGTCAAACTCTCAATCTTTTCTTTAACGGACGAAGAAAGGCCAAGGTTAAGCCTGTTATATAGGTCATCAAAAGATGCCAGCGGCGATCGAGCAATTTCCTCATGCGTATAAACAATGAATGAAGGGTTTTTCCGGATGAAGTCAGCTAAAACCGTATATACGCAGTTCCAGAGCATGACGGCTTCTTCTACAACAGTTGTGTTCTTATTTCTCAAATAAATGAGTTCCTCTTCAAAAACATTCAGATAATCATCCATTAACTGCTGTTGGCCGAGGAAATTATCAAAATCAAAGCGCCACCCCAATCTTTTAAGGCTTCCTGCAAAACTGAGCGGATGACGCACCAGTACCACAACATTCATATCATATTTTTGATGCAGGTACTGGCTGGCAAAAGCAGCGAGTGGATCTTTAATTAATATGCGATCTATGAACGGATTTAGCTTCACTAATTGAAATCTCAGCTGACTTTTTGACCGAAATAGTAATTTACTGATGTAGGGCAGAAGATTTTCAAAATTTATATTTAGTATTGCTTCATTGAACAGCTCCAGGCGGTCTTGAACTGGCTTATTGTTTTTTATATAGGATGTAATGTGATAAGTTGCTTTATTTAAATGAATCAGGTCATCAATTGCTAGCTTTGTAGCTTCTGGAACAACATTAAATTTTAAATATTTAAAGTTTTTATCAAAGCTATCTAAGCCATAGAACTTATTAAACGGTTCCTGGATATAGCCAATTTCCTTGTTTATGGTCAGCATCTTACCGACGAAAGTACTGCCTGATCGATGGATACCGGTTACTAATATGGGAGGAGATGGATTACGGGACTTTGAGAAGAAATTATAGAATAAAAATGCTCAACGAATAGAATATTTATTTATCCGACGAATATTACATTTATTGCGGCTGAATAGTATTGATATAGCATGATTGCAGAGCAGAAAAGTATTTAGA
>Ga0079226_10001269_pt1 | contig 19295 bp, 21 predicted proteins | sample Poulit2014_FD_76345 | JGI IMG/M metagenome (GOLD analysis project Ga0079226, IMG submission 76345) | Agricultural soil microbial communities from Georgia to study Nitrogen management - Poultry litter 2014 | ecosystem: Environmental > Terrestrial > Soil > Agricultural land | place: USA: Georgia... | reverse complement strand
TGTGCTGATGAACAGGGCATCAGAATCCCTGTAAGGTTTGCCCTGGATGTACAGTGCATAATGTACACATTCATGGTAGAGGACATCGAGAATCGTTTCCTCATTGTTATGCTCTATGAATTCATGGGACATCACTATCTCTGTTTTTACATCCCCGCCTCGTATGTGCTTTATCTGGAATGCACCGAGCCTTGATTTCATACGCCTGGAAATTCTTAAGGGGACGCCGAGCGGCATATCAAAATTCCTTTCAAGAAACTCCGCCGCATGTGTTTTAAGTGTCCCGGAGTCCATCACTCTTCCTCCGCCACTTCATCAAAGAAATACTTTTCAAGGCGGATTGGCTTCTTTTCATTGAAATCATAATTTTTCAGTTCTTCTAAGTCCTGAAGGTAGACATCCAGAGAGTCGGACAGCATCAGGTTGACAGGCGCTTCATGTTCAGGATCTTTTTCCTGGTAGAGGACGATAAATTTACCTTTTGCCTTGGCATAGCCTATTTCAAATGCAGTGCCTGGATCGACGTGCTTCCCCTCATAGTCATGCACAGCCACTATTGCATCACACCACTCGACATGCTTGACATCATTATTATATACAGTCTCCCGCCATTCATCGGAGCCATGCTCCAGATGATCCACCTGCTGCAGTCTCGGTGAAAACACCTCTGTCACAGTATCATTTTCTTCCAGTGCCCTCTCCACTCTTTTCACTCTCTGGAGCTGTTCCTGGTTAAAGAACGGACTTCCCAAAAATATTTTCATCACTTTCACCTCGTCTTCCAATATATCAGATTATACATCTTCATATAATTAAAAGCAGCACAGAATGTAATCTGCACTGCTTTGGTACTTTTCATATTTTATTGGAACAGTTCATTCGCAAGCAACCTGTAGACATCCAGCCGCTGCTCCTGTGAGTGCGGAATGCTGCAGATCATCGCTTCATCGAAGCCATACATTTCCTGTTCGTCTCTCAGCTGCTTTGCTACGTCTCCGGCCGAACCGACAATATGGAGGTGCCTTCTATCCTGGATCCTCATCTTGTCCATTTCAGTCAACGGGTACTCCGCCGCTTCTTCCGGTGTCATGGCCTGTGTAATCTGTCCGTTCATGAGCTTGAGGCTCGCGATGTCCTGCGGCAATGCCTGGAATTCTGCTTCTTCCTTCGTTTCTGCGGCAGTGACCATATAGCATACATTAATCTCCGGTTTTTCCATGAACGCGGAGGGTTCGAAATTTTCCTTGTATGCATCAAGGATGCCTTTGGACAAGTCTCCATTGAAAAATTGGGCAAATGAATAGCCGGCACCGAGCCTGGCGGTGGCGATTGCACTGTTACCGCTGGAACCCAGCATCCAGGCTTGCGGCAAACTGACATTTCCCGGTGTCGCCCTGACAGAACCGTACAGTTTACCATCAGGTGTTTCATCATTGATGTACTGCATCGCAATCGCGAACTTTTCATACATATTGTCCATCTGCGGCCGTCTGCCCTCAGACAATGCATAAATACTTTGACCATCTCCGCCGGGGGCTCTTCCGACGCCGAAATCTATCCTTCCCGGTGAAAAGGCACTGAGCGTCTTGAACACTTCAGCCATCTTCAGCGGTGAATAATGCATCATCATTACACCACCCGTGCCGATGCGGATATCCTCTGTTTTCGCAGCGAGTCTTGCCGCTGTGACTTCGGGAGCTGAACTGACGTGTGACGGCAGACTGTGGTGTTCCGCCATCCACATGCGGTGATACCCGAGTTCATCGGCAAGTATTGCAAGTTCCTCCGCTTTTTTCAAAGCATCTGCTGCATTGTTTCCTTTTGTGACGGGCGCCTGATCCAGCACACTTAGTCTCATTAAATATCATCCTTTTCTTCGTCATATATCGAGTGACTTGGTGAGTTCCTGTTCTCTTTTCAGTTTTTCAGGTGTCACATCATTGCCAAGTGGATCGACTACTGTCAATCCTGAAAAGGAATCAAGCACCTGCCCTCTTATCTGTTTCAGGTAGTCCTCTCTCAATTTTTTCTGTTCTGCTCTTTCTGTTTCCGTCAGTCCGTCAATTTTCTGTTTATTTGCAAGTTCATTAATCCTGTCCAATCCTGCGATCATTTTCTATCTTCTTCCTTTCATTTATTAAAAAACGTAAATTTTGGTTTGCTGATGGCCGGGAACTTAGGTACAACATATTCACCAAGTTCCTGTATGACCTCTTCGGCCGGCCGGCTGCTTTCCTTCAGGCTGATCATCACATGGTTGACCCCTGCTTCCTGATATGCATTGAGATAATCGATCAGAAAGTTTCTCCCCGCACGGAAACCGACGGGCTTCTTCTTTGGCGCTTCCCCCGGACGTTCCGACAGGTCGACAGCCAGAGACTGTGCAAAAGGCTTGAATTCCGTTGTTGCCTGCCTCCATTTTGCTACCAGTGCTTTTTGCTCCTGTAAATCCTGGGGATAAAAAAACCAGCCATCGGTGTTTTCCGCAAGCCATCCCAGTGTCTGCCCGCCGTACCCTGTACCGAAAACAGGGATATCCGACAGCTCCGGCTTCGGCACCACATCGCCGTGCGTCAAATTCAGGCGATCTGTCTGGATTTCAGGAAACTCTTCACTCCACAACCTTCTCATGGCCTGAAGGGATTCCCTGAAAAGCTTCCCTTTGTCATCAATATCCGCTTTGAAGGCCGGAAACTCCACCGGGCGGTCTCCGCTTGCTGCACCGAATAAAAACCGCTGTCCTGACAGACTCTCCAAAGTCGCTGCGGACTTTGCCGTATGGATGGGATTCCTCAATGTAGTCACGATGCTGCCTGTCACCAGGGCTATCTCCCTGGTATGTGCTGCAACATAGGTCAGGAACATGAATGGATCATATAGCCCGCCGACATCCCCGAAATCAGGGTCATATAAGGGTGCATCTCTTACTGACAAAGAGGCAAATCCATAATCTTCAGCACGCCTGGCATGCTTCATCTGTTCCTCAAGATTCATCTCAGGAAAACTGCCCGTATATGCTTCAAGAGGAAAGCCGAGACCAAGGGTCATTTTTCCTTCCCTGAATGTCCTGTTAAAGCCTCTATGTGATTCAAATTTTTTCAATTCTCTCACCCGATTCCATATTCATCAGACCACCATGTTATCTTCCACCCATTTTTTCAGGCCGGTCACATGGTTCACAAAGCGATCCGATTCAACCTGTTCAGCAAGTGAGGCGATCGTTTCCCTCTTCAGCACCGCTTTCCATGACTCCTCCGCTTCTTCCATCAGCTCACCCAGTACACAGCACCGGTCGTCATACTCCAGTTCAAGTACATCATTCAAGATGCCACTCGGGCTGTACAGCGACTGCTGCCCTTCGATTGCAACATAAATATCATATACCCGGATATCTTCAGGATCCTTTTTCAGCTTGAATCCTCCCTTCACCCCGGGTACGGAAGTAATCAGGTCGGCACTTACCAATTTCCTCAACAGCTTTTGAAAATATGTGGGTGACGCTCCAATCTGGCCGCTGATCACTTCACTGTGCAGCACCGCCTTATCCGGCAGCATGTTCAGTAGAAGAACGGCATATACCGACTGTTCGACACCTGTCTTCATCTGCATATCATTCACCGCTTCTCATTAATCATAGATTAATCCGGATAATAATTATCCGGATTATAATTGATTCTAACAGATTCCTTATTAATAGACAATATCTGTGCCTGGAATAAAAAAACAGCACACAAAAGTGCACTGTTCTGATTGATGTCAATCCATTCCTATATTCAATTATAAAATTCAGCAAGGTATGAATATCTGGTGTGAGGTTCCGCTATCCTTCTTCGTATGAAATCAATATCTCTTCAAAAAGATTCCAGAACTTCTCCTGATCAACCGATTCTGCAAACAGCGTATTCAGCTCAAGTCCGGTGGTCCCAAGGAGATCCACTGCGGTCATGCCGTAGGTGAACTCACCTTTCGTCTCTATGCTGACATTTACATGCTTCATGTCGAATAGGTCCGGTTCAAGCAGATACATGGTGGTACAGGCATCATGGATCGGCCCGCCTTCAAAATCGAAATGGTCTTTGTATGCCTGCCCGAAAAACTCAAGAAGTTCATTCACGAAGACCGCGATTTCACCTTCCAGTCTGCTGACTCTCTGATGAATCTCTTTGTCAGCGATTACCTGATGGGTTACATCCAGTCCGAACATGGCAAGTGGTACACCGCTTTCGAAAACGACCTTTGCCGCTTCTGCATCCACGTATATATTGAATTCCGCAGCAGGTGTCCAGTTGCCGAATGTGCCGCCGCCCATAAGTACAATCTCTTCTATGTTGTCTTTAATATCCGGGGCCTTGAGCAATGCAAGTGCGATATTCGTCAGCGGACCGGTTGGAACGAGTGTGACTTTCTCTTTTGAAGATCTTACGCTTTCAATTATGAAATCTACAGCATGCTGCGCTTCTTTGGTTTTAACAGGTTCAGGCAATACAGGCCCGTCCATCCCTGTATCACCGTGTATTTCAGTCGCTATCTCGCTTCTCTTTACCATTGGACCCGACGCTCCCTGGTATAGGGGAACATCCAGTTCCAGCAATTCGCATATCTTCAGCGCATTGACAGTATTCTTCTCCACTTCCACATTGCCTGCGACGGTCGTAATTCCCAAAATCTCAAGCCGGCTTCTTCCTGAAGCTGCGATGATGATTGAAATCGCATCATCATGACCCGGATCGCAGTCCAGAATGACTTTTCTCTTATCCATATAATGATCCCCCCAAAATAGATTCCCTATCATTCTACCAATCAAGCTGATCTGGGACAAAAAATGCCGGAACCCGCAGGTTACGCGGGCTCCGGCTGATATTACTGCGGACCTTCCTCTACCAGGGTCTCGACGTCCGACACGATCTCATCCAGCTGGAATGATGTATCACCGGTATCGACACCGGAGTAGTCTTTAAGTATTTTGCCGTTCTGATCGATAACGTAGAAACTGATGCCGTGGGTCACCTGGTTGCTTCCTTCAGGCGGCGGCGCGACAATCGTCTTGAAGTTCTTCTCTGCGAACTGTCTGATGAAGTCGTAATCATAGCCGTTCAGGAGTTTCCACTCCGTGCCTTCCGGCACGTTGTACTGGGACAGATAATCCGTCATCACTTCAGGTGTATCCGTTTCAGGGTCCACGGTAAAACTGAGTACACCATAGTCTTCTATACCTTTAGACTCAAGTTCATTGACAACCTGTGTCATGTTTGAGGTCATCGGCGGGCAGACTGTTGCACAATTTGTAAAGATGAAATCAAGGATCCATACTTTACCTTCCATATCCTCGCGGGTAAATGTCTCACCGTTTTCATCGGTGACTTCGAAGTCGCTGATTTCATCACCGTACCTCGACATTACCTCGACGCCGGAGGAATTACATGCAGACAAAATCATCGAAAGAATAACAACACTGAACAAAAGCTTTCTCATCGTACATACCTCCGTATTAATCCTAATCCTACTATATCAAATAAAATTCCATGGACAAGCGCAAAATTTGTCTTTTTGTGAAAACTGTGTGGCACATATAAACCGTTTTATCTTCTGGGTTTTCCATAAAAAAGAGGCGGCATGTGCCGCCTTTTGTCTATTTGAAGTTCGCAGTGCTTCTTTCGTTCACCGCTCTCACTTCCAGTATGTTCTCCATCCGTTCCTTCAACTCTTCGACGTGGGATATGATGCCCACCATCTTGCCGCTTGTCTGCAGTTCAATCAGTGTACTGATTGCCATATCCAGAGTTTCAGGGTCGAGCGTGCCGAACCCTTCATCGATCAGCATGGTGTCAAGGCTGATGCCGCCGGACTCCTGCTGCAAGGCTTCATTCAGGGCGAGTGCAAGTGTCAGGGAGGCCTGGAATGTCTCCCCTCCGGAAAGCGAGGAAATATGCCTTGCACGGTTATTGTAGAAATCGAATACTTCTATATCAAGACCGGTCTTGCGGTTGCTTTTCCCTGTACTCCGTCTCAGTTCATAACGGTGGCTGGTCATCTCAAGCAGCCTGATATTGGCAATATGCAGGATGCGGTCCAGGTAGTAGGTCAATACAAACCGCTCAAGCGAAACTTTCTGCTCATTCTTTCCGGACACAGCATTCACCAGCTCAACCAGTTCATCGACCTCACCGAGTTCAGCCTCATGTTTCTCTGCAAAATCACTGATCTTTTCCTTGATGTTTCCATTATGCTGCATCTGGGCATACAGACGGGCGTTGTCATTCGTATTCGTCTCTATTTCCTTATCCAGAACGCTAAGCTTTTCTCTGTCTTCCTCCACCGGAATCTCTTCTGTCGACTCAAGAACTGACTCAAGGTCACTTATCCGGCTTTTCAGAATGTCCTGTTGAGTATGATATGCCCTTATTTTCTCCTCGTCTTCATCAACATCAGTATTTTTGAGAACGGAAAACAAAGCGCTCCTGTCGTCAAATTCATTATCTTTCAGGAAATCATCTATGACGCGGGTGTTTTCCTCCAGCTGTCCGGTCATTTCGGAAAGCTGCCTGCGGGCTGATGCCATGTTCTCCTCAAGCCGTGACTTCTCCTCCCGGTGACGCTGCCTCTCCTGTTCGACTTCCTCCTGCTGTTTCTCGTAGCGTGATACTTTCTGCTGCCTTGCCCGGAACTCCCTTTGAAATTCCTCACAGGTTTCAAACTGTGTCTGTTCAGTGAATTCCTTTTTGAGTGATTTCTGCTGTTCAACAGCATTTTCCGCATTGTTCATCCGGATCCTGTTATCGCTGATGCTGCTCTCGAGCCTGCGCGTTTCCTCATCGAGCTGCTTTTTCCTCTCATACCTTTTATGGTTGTCATCAATTTTCTTTTGTATCTCATTCTGATGTCTTTCTTCGGCTTCAAGGTCCTTTTCAAGTTTTTCAGAGTCATACCGTTCCATGGACCCGAGTATGCCGTCCACGATTCCAAGGTTCTTCTCCGCCGCTTCCAATGCATTCTCACATTCCTGCTTGTTTGCTTCAAGCGCCCTGAGCTCCGCTACGTCCTCCTCACTCATATAAACCCGGGCTTCGGGCAGAACTGAAACTGTCTGCCTGCAGACCGGACATTCCCCGTCCTTTTTCAGATGCCCTGCGAGGTGCTCGATATGCACCTTATCCTCCGGACTGTACGTGTTGCCCGTGTCTGCCTGTTTCTTTGTAATGGCAGCTTCGGCCTCGTCCAATTTTTTACGGAGTTCCGTGATTTCCTTTTCCAGTGCCTGCTTCTTCCCATCATAACCGGCACTTTTGTTTTCCCGCTCAATCCATTCGCGCATTTTCCGGCACTCGGAAACAGATGCTGACAATTCATTACGTAAAATTTCGCTCTCTGCGTGTTCCCAATGGATAGAGTCATTCTCTCGACTCACTTCTGCAAGTTTTGCTTCCTGCTCTTTTATATCAGAGGCCAGGATTTGCCGTTCTTCCATTTTTGACTGCAGGAGCCCGTCCATATCTCTGAATCTCGGATCATTAATGAAGCGTTCTGTACTGTTGATCCATTTCACAAGTTTCGTATGGACTTCCTTGTAACGGCCGATTTTATCCATAGTCTGCTGGAGCACCTCTCCTGATGTTTCCAGCTCTTTCAGGCTGTTTTCGAAAGTGTTCAGACGTGTTTCCAGTTCCTCTTTCTGTTTTGTGAGTTCCTGCTCCGAACGAAGTTCATATTCGACCATCTTAACTTTCCTGTACTGTCTGACGACTGTTTCAAGGCGTTTTATAGCAGCTTTGTTTTCTTCATGGTCTTTCAGTTCCTGTTTCGTACGTGCCAGTTTCAAAGCCTGCTCGTTATGCCGTTCCCTGCGGCTGATGGTTTCCCGTAGTGATGCCGCCTCTTCCTTCAATTTTTGGAGCGCTTCCTCCAACTTTCCATATCTGTCGCCGAGTCTTTTACCGATCTCCTCTATGGCTTCGATGCGCTTTGCCGCCGTCGGATATTCAGCATCGATCAACTTCTGCAGTTCCGGATCACCGTTTGCGCTCAGGGTGTTGAAAAGTTCTTCTACCCGGCTTTCGACAAGCTCGATACTTTTCAACTTTTCCTTTTTCAGTTCATTCAGCCGCATCTCAAAATGGACAAACCGCTCCGTTCTGAACAGAGTCCTGAGTATCTCCTGTTTGCTTTCACTTGAGGATACAAGCAGGCGTTTGAATTCCCCCTGGGGCAGAATGAGGATCTGCCTGAACTGGTCGGCATCGAGTCCGATGATCCCAAGCACTTTTTCTTTCACACCATTGATGCTGCCCTCGAGCACTTCGCCTTCGCGATCGTATATGGCGGCTTTCGGAGGAACAGGCGTCTTCCTGCCCTCCTTCTGATAACTGAGCGTCCGCTCCACCGTATACTGACTGCCGCGGATTTCAAATGTCAGCTTCACCCGGCTGATGTCACTGTCCGTTGCAAATTGGCTGCGGACGGAGCCTTCCATCCTGTCGGAAGTTGACAATGTACCGTAAAGTGCATAGGTGATGGCATCGAAGATCATCGTCTTTCCTGAACCTGTCCGCCCGCTGATCAGGAACATACTGTCTTTTATGGAACTGAAATCAATGGATTCATCTTCGAAAGGTCCGAAGTATTTCATGTCCAGTCTAATCGGTTTCATCTATATCACCTTTGAATAGTTGTTTGAATAACCCCTGCTGATATTCTGTGAGTTCACTCCCATGCACCTGTGTGATGAATGCATCGAATATCTCCTGGTCGCTCGAGCGGTTGACATCCACTTTGCTCATGCTGTTTTCCCGGACCTCTACCACCGGCCGGAGCTCCAGGGTATTTGGATAGATCATTTTGAGCTTCGCCATCGGATCTTTGATGGTTTCAAGCCCTGTAAGTTCAAATTTGAAATATGCATTTTTGTCCCGGAAAGTGACTTTTTCGTTTATGACCTCGTCATAGCTGCCTTTGTAGTGGACCAGGTCACACTTCGATTCGGTCGCCACAAACCGGCATTCAATCTCCTCCCCGATATCTATCACTCTGAATCCTTTGGGCTGCCTGACTTCGGAAAAAGAGTACTTTAGCAGGGAACCGCTGTAGAATATAGAGTCATGCGCGATCGCAAATGGATGATGGAGATGGCCGAGAAGGACCAGGTCGAAGTCTGTGAAAAGGTCTGTTCCCACTTCCTCGGACAGGCCGATTGAAAGAGGCCGTTCAGAATCGCTCGCCGTTGCATCGGACATGAACATATGGCCGACAAGGATGTTGCGGGCGCCGTAATCCATCACATTGCGGATTTCTGCTGTAACCCTGCGGTAGACATCATGATGTGAAACAATCGATTCATCCATGAAATACTGCTTCACTTCCAGAACATCCATGTAGGGGATCATGTAGAAATGGTGGTCATCAATGACTACCGGCTTCAGTATGTCCCTGATGGATGTGCGCATATGGTAATTGCTCTTTTCAAACCAGCGGCTGCCGTAATCCAGCCTGGACCTTGAGTCATGATTCCCGCTGATGGCAAGCACAGGCACGCCGAGCCCGATATTTATCCTGTATAGATACTCGTTGACAAGTTCAAGTGCCGCCTGCGACGGATTGCTCCTGTCGAAAACATCCCCTGCTATTACACAGAGGTCTATTCCTTCATCCTTTATATATTCGACCAGCTGATCCAGCACATGCATCTGATCAGAAAGCAGGTCCGTTCCATTGAGCCTTCTGCCGATGTGCCAGTCGGCAGTATGTAGAATTTTCATATCAACACCTCACTAGATGATTATACTAGAAAAACCGCCCCCGGGTAAATTTCGGGGACGGTTCTGTTCAGTGCAGCTCTCTGATGGATATTATGAGATCATCCAGTTTGCTTTCCATCCTGTACAGGAGGAAGAAGGTGATCGCAGCCGGAAATCCAACATCGCTGACCAGTGTAACCCATTCCATGGTCAGATGATTTCAGTGACGTTCTGCTCGACGATTTTGGCAGAGTATACTGATACCGGCTTGCCCTGCGTCGGTGCGAGCGCATTGGTGGCGATGAGACGTCCTGCTTCCTGCAGGAGTGTCTCTTCAGTCAGATCATCAGCCGGATTGCTGATGTTGAGTGTAAAACGGCGGTCGGCATCTGTGTTGAATACAACAACCAGTTTCTTGTTCATTCATTATTCCTCCTTTGATTTTGAATCTACTTGATTACGTATACTTCTTCTTTTTCCACTGTCGGATAGAAATCGTTGCTCAGATTCTGATAGATATCAGCAAGCGTGTTGATATCCGCATCGGTTGCGTTCGTATCCAGGTTCCTTACGGATCTGAAACGCAGCCTTTCCTCACCTTCACCGTCGACTTCAATGAAATAGAACTTTGCACTCAGGCTCTTGATCATGTGCTCCACCTCCTTTCACACCATATATCGAAACAAATTGTTAGATGGACAATTTTTCTTTTAAATCTTATAATGGCTAGGAGGTGAGCATATGAATGACATTTTTATATGGCTGATCGTCCTGTGGACATTCATGATGCTGGGACTGATGATAATTGGCGGATATTTCATGTTCAGGAAATTCTTAAAGAAGCTGCCCCGGGAGGACGGCTACAGTGAACTCGACTGGCAGGATCATTACATACAGCAAGCCCTTCCATTATGGGACGAGGAGTCGAAAGCTTTGCTGAATGAACTGGTTTCCCCTGTACCCGAGCTGTTCAGGGATGTAGCCAAAGAACGCATTGCCGGAAGGATATCAAAGATTGCACTGGATGAGGAGGCAAGGGAGATTACCCTCGACCATATAATGAAGGGCTATATCATTGCCACGCCGAAACGGGACCATAAATTCATGAAAAAGAAACTCAATGAGCTCGAGATAGATTATACGCCGTACGAGGATCTGTTCCAGTATGCGGATGATGAAAAGCAGAAGTTCTCTATATTCGAACAGACAGAAAAAATAAGCAGCAGATCAGAATGAACTGATCTGCTGCTTTTTGAATGCCCTCAGGTGGATATACATGCTGAACCGCCATATGACGATCATGACAAATGCCAGCAGGAAGAACATACCGCCGATCTCTCCGGGTGAGATGCTCATAGATAGGATCGATTTGAGTATTATTCTCAGTGCAAGCAATGTGACGAGGATAAGTGGAAAAAGTCTGGATTGTTTTACATAGAGCGCACTGTCCTTTTCTTCATATCTGGTGGTCAACACCAGCAGAATGGAGAAGACGGCGCCCATTACCACCGATTCCCCGATTTCCACGGGTGTCAGCCTGAAGTACGGAAACACATACATCAGTGCACCGGTCGACATCATGACAGGCGGAATCAATATTTTCTTCATCGTGAGCGGACGCTTCGCCGCCTTCTGCCTGACCATGATTGCACCAATGCCCATGAAAACCGCCATTATGGAAGCTGCTGTGAATAATATATTTTCCATATCCATATCAGAACCCCTGGAAATCTCCAAAGAACGGTTGCAGCCAGATGATGATCTGAGTCAGTCCGTCAAAATACAGCAGGACTCCCATCAGTATCATGAGCACGCCGCCCGCTTTCATGATGATATTAGAGTACTTCAGCATCCAGCGTGTGCGGGATACAAAGAAACTCAAAATGAAGAACGGCACTGCAAAACCGAGGCAATAGACGATCATTAAAATCAAGGCATTGTTCGGCTCCGTTGCACTCATGGCGAAAATCGCACCGATGATCGGTCCGTTGCAGGGCGACCAGCCCGCAGCAAATGCCATACCGATGAATACGGACCCTGCAAAGCCCGAGGGCCTGTTTTTGAATTGTAGTTTTCTATCTTTCATCAGAAAGTCAAAATTTAGCACTCCGGTGATGATCAGTCCGAATATTATGATCAGTATAGAGCCGAGCTGACGGATCAGGTTCGAATGTTCAATCAGGACACCGCCCAGAAACACCGTTCCAAAACCGAGTGCTATATAGACCAGACTGAATCCGATCAGGAAGAAAAGTGTGTGGAATATCGCTCTTGCATTGAATTTTTTATTTTCCACTTCGTTGAAGCTCATCCCTGTTATGTAAGAGACGAACGCAGGAAACACCGGAAGCACACAGGGCGAGATAAAACTCAGGACACCTGCTCCGAATGCAAGGAGGAATGTTACTTCACTGCCCATGATAATACCCCCATTCATAAATATTCTATCAGATGGAATGGGGGTTGTTGTATAGTTTATACAGTTGTTTTAGAACTTTCTATGACATTTCTCCCTGACCGTTCTGCAGCTGATACATCTTGTGATAGATGCCGCCGGTTCCGATGAGTTCATCGTGCGTGCCCCTTTCAGCGATCTCGCCGCGGTTCAGGACGATGATCTGATCGGCATTCTGAATGGTTGATAATCTGTGCGCGATCGCAAGCGTCGTCCGGCCCTGCTGCATCCTTTCTAGGGATTTCTGGATTTCCTCCTCAGTTTCAGAGTCGATGTTTGCGGTCGCCTCATCCAGGATCAGTATTTTGGGATCCATCGCCATGGTCCGTGCGAAGGCGATGAGCTGGCGCTCACCGCTTGAGAACGCACTCCCCTTTTCAATCACTTTATGGCCATAGTCACCGGGCAGCTTTTGAATGAACCGATCCGCCCTGACGAACTTCGCCGCCTCTTTCACCTGCTCGAAAGTCATTGTAGGATGATACAGTTTTATATTCGACTCCACTGTCCCGTAGAAAATGAAAGGATCCTGCAGCACCAGTCCGATCTTCTCCTTCATTTCAAGCTTTGGAATTTCTTTGATGGACTGCCCGTCAATCAGTATCTCGCCTCTCTCAAATTCATAGAACCGCATGAACAGATTGATGATCGAACTTTTCCCTGAACCGGTATGGCCGACCAGCGCCACCGTCTGCCCGGGCTCTGCCGTGAACGAAATGTCCTTCAGGACATCCACTTTGCCGTCATAGCTGAAAGTGACATTCCTGAACTCGACCCTGCCTGCTGTGATGCCATAGTCTTCATTTCCGTTCTGCGCAGGCTCCGTGCGGCCATCATCAATCAGTGCAAACACCCTGCTTGCGGATACCAGTGCCTGCTGGAAAATATTCAGGTTCTGGCTGACCTGGTTTATCGGTTCGAAAAAGCGTTCCATATACTGCAGGAATGCAAATACCACACCTGCAGTGACAGTGCCGCCGAAGCTCAGCAGCCCGAAATAGGACAGGATCAGCGCAATCGCCAGAACACTGATCATGCTGATTGCAGGCCGCAGAAGCAGTCCGTCGAGCTTGACGTTCTTCATATTGTACCGGTAGTGCATTTCGTTGATCTGCTCAAATTCATTCCTGAGACGCTTCTCCTGGTTGAAGACCTGTATGATCTTCATGCCCTCTATACCTTCTGCGAGCTTTGCATTCAGGTCGCTGAGAAGCTGTCTCGCATGCGAGAAGAAATTGGCGGAATACCGGCGGTAGACTGCAAGGATCAATACAATGACCGGCATGAATATGAGCGCAAACAATGCCAGTTTAAAATCCAGCACGAACATCATGATGAAACTGGAGATCACCATGAAAAATGCCATGAGGAATGACGCCAGCACACCGATGAACATCTCGACAATCGCCTCTGTATCATTTGTGAGCCTGGAAACTACACTGCCGCCCGGCACTTTGTCAAAATAGCGCATACCGAGCCTGCCGATCTTACTGAACGCATCAATTCTCAATTGCTGGATGACTCTGAACGCAAGATACTGGAAAAGATAGATCTGCATATATGTCGTAACAGCTCCAACTGCCTGGACCAGGAAGAAAATGATGATGAGCCAGGTTATATCCGATTCCGGAAATACTCCCGGCGTCAAATATTCATCGATGAAAATCATGACGATATAAGGTGTCGCGACACCCGCTACCGTCGAAATGATCAGCATCAGGAATCCTGCCAGAAGGGTCTTTCTGAATGGCAGCGTATACTTCATCAGGCGGATGAGTACCTGTTTTTGATCATTGAAGGTGAGATTGAACGTATTATCCTCCATTACTCATCCTCCTTTTCCACAAGTTCATCGAGAGAACTTTCCAGTTGCTCACGCAGTGCCTGGGCGTTGTAGGTATCATGGTACCAGCCCTGTAGTTGCATCAGTTCACTGTGTGTGCCACGCTCGATCACCGTACCGCGGTCCATCACGATGATCAGATCAGCATGGCTGACGGCACTCATGCGATGGGCTGTAATGATATTCGTCTTGCCTGTCCTTGCCGACTGCATATTGGCAAGGATCCTCTCTTCAGTCTCTGCATCCACAGCGGACAGAGAATCGTCCAGTATCAGCACTTCAGGATCGAGCACCAGCGCCCTGGCGATGGAAATCCGCTGTTTCTGGCCGCCGGACAATGACACCCCGCGCTCCCCGACTACGGTGCCGTATCCATCCGGGAATGATTTTATGTCATCGTGTATATGACTGAGGCGTGCCGCTTCACTGACTGCTCTGTCATCAAGTCCGGGATTGCTGAATGCAATGTTATCCCTGATGGTTGCAGAGAACAGGAAATGTTCCTGCGGCACATAGCCGAACCGGCTTCTCAAATTCTTCAGGTCATAGTCCCGGATGGCATGTCCGCCGTACATGATGTCGTCAGGATTTACAGTATCGAACTCGCGGAGAAGGAGTCTGATGAGGGCACTTTTTCCGGAACCGGTACGTCCGACGATGCCAAGTGTCGTCCCTTTTAAAACAGTAAAACCGATATCCCTCAGACCGGCCGTTTCATCACCCGGAAAGTTGAAGGCACCGATATCGAATGTTATATCACCATCCGGAGCGTCTTCGATCCTGTAATCGGATCCGATGTCATTCCGTGTCATCATCACTTCCTCAATCCGGTCATATGATGCCCGTCCGCGCTGCACAAGGTTGAAGAACCATCCCAGTGCAAGAAGCGGCCAGACCATCATGCCGAGATATGTTGTAAATGTCACCAGCTGCCCGATGGAAATCGTTTCATCAAGCACCATCCGGGCACCAAACAGGATGGACAGAAAGTAACTTATGCCGATCACCGACATGATTGTCGGATCGAACAGAGCATCCACTTTTGACACTTTCAGATTCTTCTCGACAACTTCGTCACTCAGGCTGCGGAAATCTTCATGGTCGCTTTCCTCATAGCCGAAAGTCTTCGTCACTTTGATGCCCGAGACACTTTCCTGCGTCTTGTCATTCAGCCGGCTGAAGGCTGCCTGCGCCTTTTTGAATCCCCGGTTGAGCAGGGTCCCGTAATAACTGGTCAGGATCACCATCAAAGGCAGCGGAATCATCGCAATCAGCGTCAGCTGGGGACTGATTGTGACTGCCATCGTGACCAGAACAGCGCCGCCTGTAATCAGTGAATCCGCAATCGTCAGAATCCCCGCACCCGCCGTTGCCTGGACTGCCTGGATATCATTGGTTGCGTGCGCCATCAAGTCCCCCGTCCGCCGCTTCTGATAGAACGCCGGACTCATCTCGGAGTATTTCCTGTATAATCTGTCCCTTAAAATTTTACCGAGCCGGTAGCTGGCCCCAAAAATCATGATGCGCCAGAAGTATCTCACTACATATGTAACAATGGCCACGCCGATCAGAAGCGCAACATACTGTGACAGAATGCTCCCCGTCAGAGTATCCTTTGTAATATGGTCGATGACAAAACCGATTACCTGCGGCGGGACAAGCTCGAGCAGTGCAACCATCACCAGCATGATGATGCCTAAAATATAACTTCTCCATTCTCTTTTGAAAAACCATCCCAGCTTTCCAAATACCTGCATAATACATACCCCCAATGCCCCATTCAGATTAAATTTTACCATATATTCCGAAAAATGAAATAATATACATCTAATCATTTAGTCTGATTTTAATTTTGAAATAACACATAAAAAATACGGCTGCTCTTATAGCAACCGCATCTATATTTTTCATCATTGATATTCTTTGCAATTTTCACCCCATATAGCGATAGTATACATTTTTTGCTTCCATCTCATCCATTGTGCCATGTATCAAGGCCCTGCCATCCTTAAAGAGGACAATCCGGAAATTTTCATCCTGGATTGAAAGGAGGTACGGGTTCCATGACAGCTGCAGGTTTTTATTACTCCGCAGGTTTTCTGCCACTTCGCTTAAATTGGCTATACCATGCTGTGGACGAATTTGAACTGTGTCCCGGCCGCACATCACCGTAGTTTTCATCTGATTTCCGTAAGACAGGTGGGCGTAGGACCTGTTTTCGGAACATGACGAACAATCCGGTTTCTTCAACTCTTCTATTTCCATCTCCATGTGCTCATTTTTCCAAAGGTCGAATGCAATCAATTTTCCGGATATTTGTGCTCTGTTCCCTGTTAAAAGTTTCATCGCTTCGGTTACCTGATAAGATACAACATGTTGCACTACCGGCTGGATTACCCCTACGCTATCGCATGTGGCACCGGAGGCAGGCAGGTATCCCTGCAGGCATTGAAGGCAGGGCGTCTGACCCGGTATTATTGTAAAAGTCATTCCATAACTGGCTACACAGGCACCGTATATCCACGGCACCTCGAATTTTTGTGAAATGTCATTCACCAGCATCCTGATATCAAAATTATCAGTCGCATCGATTATCAAATCAATGGCCGGCGCAAGTTCCGATAACAGGTCTGCCCCTGCATCCGCTATGATCGCTTCCACTTCGACCATACTATTGATATCATTCAACCGATTCTTGGCTCCGATTGCCTTTGGCAGCTTTTCATAAGCATCCTGTTCACTGAATAATTGCTGGCGCTGAAGATTGCTTTCTTCAACATAATCACGGTCGATAAGCGTTAGCTTTCCAATGCCTGCCCGTACTAAAGCCTCGGCACTGCCGGATCCCAAAGCACCGGCACCAACAATAAGCACGTGACTCTCCATCAACCTTTCCTGTCCGGTTTCACCAATAGGTTCAAACAATGTCTGACGGTGGTAACGGTTAGTTCCTGACACTGATACCTTCCTCCGGACTGCTTGCCACAGCGTAATCTTTTTTGGGAATCCTGCCCGCTTCGTATCCAAACCTGCCTGCATGGACAGCAAGTTTCATCGCTTCAGCCATCTTCACCGGATCTTCTGCACCAGATACTGCAGTATTGAGCAGGACACCGTCAGCCCCAAGTTCCATGGCATAAGCTGCATCAGCAGGAGAACCAATCCCCGCATCAACCAGGATAGGAACATTCGACTGTTCAATGATGAATGAAAGATTCAACGGATTAATAACCCCCTGGCCGCTGCCTATCGGAGAGGCACCGGGCATGATGGCATGGGCACCCGCTTCTTCCAGCTTCCTTGCGAGCACAACATCATCCGACGTATAAGGCAAGACAGTAAATCCTTGTTTCAACAGTTCTTCAGTTGCCTTTAAAGTTTCCACAGGATCCGGCAGCAAAGTTCTGTCACAGCCGATTACTTCTACTTTAATCATGTCACATCTCCCGGAAGCGGCAGCCAATCTGGCAATCCTCACAGCTTCTTCAGCGTTTTTCGCTCCGGCGGTATTCGGCAGGAATGTATATTTTTCAGGATCGATCTTTTCCAGGAAGTTTGGTAAGGATGGGTCAAATATGTTCATCCTTCTCACAGAGAAAGTGAGTACTTCTGTTTGTGATTGCTCCACAGCCTGCTTTTGAATATCATAATCCGGGTATTTCCCTGTTCCTAGAAATAAGCGCGATTCAAATTGATATTGTCCAATTTTTAACATAATTATCCTCCTCCGACAAAATGTACAATTTCCAGTGTATCTCCATTTTCAAGCATTACCTGACGATAGTGTTCCTTCTGCAGTATGTCCTGATTGTGTTCTATGATAAGCGGCTTCTCCGCCAGTCCGAGATGCTCAAGCAATGTTGTGACGCTGCTCACTTCATCACCCAGTTCCATGCTGTTTCCGTTGATGACCAAATGCATTTTCATCCACCTCCCCTGCCGATAAATTCGTTCACACGTCCTGCATTAAAACTTTCATAATAGGATGGATCCACCCGCTTCCCCGTAATCAGGTCTGCCATATAGATTCCTGTAATCGGCGAAAGCAATATCCCATTGCGGTAGTGGCCGACCGATATATATAAGCCTGAAACATCAGGCACCGCTCCCAAATATGGTTTACCATCAGAAGTTCCCGGGCGAATCCCCGTCCATAATCTGTTTATGCTTGCTTTCGATAACTCCGGCACCATAAGGAATGCTTTTTCCAAAAGTAGCGAAACAGCCTTGGCACTGATTTCCTTATCAGTCCTGCCCGGCAGGGAGGAGGCGCCCACAAGCACTTTCCCTCCCTGTTTCGGTACCAGATAACAGCCATCAGATGAAACTGTCGCCTGAATGACCGGGGTGTCCAGTTCCAGCTCCAGGCATTCGCCTTTTACGGGTATAGTTGAAGCGGTTTCCGGGAGCAATCCGGAGCCGAATGCACCTGTTGCGATAACAACCTGATCTGCATGGTAAGTATCATGGATCGTGCTCACACCATATATTTCGCCATCCGTCACTAGTAAATTAACCACTCTTTCATTTTCGTGAATGACTGCCCCACGATTTTGAGCCGCTTTAAAAAATGCTTTGCTCAAGTCTGGGGCAGATACCTGTCCGTCATCCGGCATATAGACTGCACTTTCCACCTCAGACGTAACACCGGGTTCCAACTCCAGAACTTCTGCACGTGAAAGAATATATGCAGGATTACCCATACTTTTCTGAAACGCCTCGATTTCCTCCAATTGCCGATTTTGCTGCTGATCAAATGAAAGTTTTAAAATTCCTTTATGGACATAATGAATATCAATATCCGTTTCTGAAATAAGTTCATCAGACAATTCTTTGAATAAATGTCTACTATCCTGGGCAAATCGGAATAGCGGACCTTCTTCAGTAAATTCATTTTGTGCGCCCAACATGCCTGCAGCAGAATTAGATGCTTCACACCCTGTCGTGGCGCTTTCCAAAACCAATACCCGATATCCCCTTTTAGACAGCTGATATGCAATTGAGCATCCAATCACACCACCGCCCACGATAATCTGGTCAAACTTTTTTATCATCTCTCGATTACACCTCCCTTCAGAACTTTCCCATAATCCCTGACTGCTTTCACCGGATCATCTGCCTGCCAGACGCCGGACATTACCGCAATACCTTCAGCGCCTGCATTGATTACAGCCTCAGCCCGTTCCGGTGTTATGCCGCCAATCGCTATTACCGGGAGAGATATGTAATCAATAATAGATTTTAATTCGTACACACCCTTTGGTGTTTT
>Ga0079226_10001268_pt1 | contig 19308 bp, 14 predicted proteins | sample Poulit2014_FD_76345 | JGI IMG/M metagenome (GOLD analysis project Ga0079226, IMG submission 76345) | Agricultural soil microbial communities from Georgia to study Nitrogen management - Poultry litter 2014 | ecosystem: Environmental > Terrestrial > Soil > Agricultural land | place: USA: Georgia... | reverse complement strand
CGCACGCCGGACACCCGGTCGGCCTCGTGCAGCACATTCACGACCTCCGTGGAGGTGCGAACCACAGCACCGTAGTGCGCCGCCGTCCGGCCCAGCGTGGCCGTGTGCCGCGCGTCGTCGGCCTGCGCGTCGTAGTAGCGAATGCCACCGACCAGCGCCGACCGTTTCAACGCGGGAACCATGCGCAGCGCTCCCGCGCGGGTGAGGTGCTTTTGGCCGGGTACCGAACGTGCGCCGCCCATGCTGTCGTAGAGCAACAATCCCGCGGCCGTGTAGGGCCGCTCCCAGATACGGTGACTGAGCGGGTACAGGAAACTCACCGGTTTCACCAGATGCGGGGCGATAGTGGTCAACATCAGTTCCCGCTCCCGCAACGCTTCCCGGACCAGTCCGAACTCCAACTGCTCCAGGTATCGCAGTCCACCGTGGAACAATTTGCTGGAACGGCTCGAGGTTCCCGACGCCAGATCACGCGCCTCGACGAGGGCGACCCGCAGCCCACGGGTCGCCGCATCCAATGCGGTACCCGCACCGACGACACCACCGCCGATCACGACCATGTCGAAGTGTTCCGACCCGAGCCGTTGCCAGTTCTCCTCCCGGGTCCCGGGGCCCAGCTGTGCCGGAGCCTGGGTAATCGCGACACCATCAGCCACCAGTATTCCTCCTTAGCTATATGGATCCCGTTGTCGGAGGCTACTCTTTTTCGCCTCGTTCACGCATGTTCTAGTGCTTGCCGCCCCACTGGGCAGCCAACTCGACAGCAGCGAGCCAGTTGCGGTACTCGGAGTCGCGGGACGTGGCTGTCATCTCCGGATGCCATTGCGCCGCCCGACGCCAGTTCCGCCGCAGCCCCTCCAGATCGGGCCAGAACCCCGCGGCGAGACCGGCCGCGTACGCGGCACCGAGCGATACGGTCTCGGAGACCATCGGTCTGCTCACCGGAACATCCAGTACGTCCGCGATGTACTGCATGAGGAAATTGTCCGAGGTCATCCCACCGTCGACACGCAGTTCGCGCAGCGCCAATCCCGCATCCGCGTTCATCGCGTCGACGACCTCCCTGGTCTGCCACGCTGTCGCCTCCAACGCGGCTCGTGCGAGATGTCCATTGGTGATGTACGACGTCAGCCCGACGATGATGCCACGAGCGCCACTCCGCCAGTACGGCGCGAACAGACCCGAGAACGCCGGCACGATATAACACCCGCCGTTGTCATCCACGGTCCGCGCCAGCGTCTCGATCTCGGGCGCGCTGGCGATCAGCCCGAGTCTGTCACGGAACCACTGCACCAGTGAACCCGTGATCGCGATGGAGCCCTCGAGCGCGTATCGGGCCGGTTGATCGCCGATCTGGTATCCGACAGTGGTCAACAGCCCGTTCTCGGAGAGAACCGGCTCGGACCCGGTGTTCATCAACAGGAAACCACCCGTCCCGTAGGTACACTTGGTTTCCCCCGACGCGAAACACGTCTGCCCGAAAAGGGCAGCGTGTTGATCCCCCAGTGCCGCATTGATGGGAATTCCGGGGACCACCTCCGTGGTGGTCCCGTACGTTTCCGTGGAGGACCGGATCTCGGGCAGCATCGCACGGGGCACCGCGAAGAAATCCAACAACTCGTCGTCCCAGGCCAGCGTACGCAGGTCCATCAGGAGTGTCCTGCTGGCATTGGTGACATCCGTGACGTGCGCACCACCGTCGACACCGCCGGTGAGGTTCCAGATGAGCCAGCTCTCCATCGTGCCGAACAACACGTCTCCGGCGGCGGCGCGCTCGGCCAAACCCGGAATGCTGTCGAACAACCACCGGATTCGCGGCGCGGAGAAGTACGTGGCCAGCGGAAGTCCCGCACGTTCCCGCACCAGGTCGGCACCCGGCCTCGTCGCGTAGTCCTCGACCAGGTCTTCCGTACGGGTGTCCTGCCACACCAAGGCATGCGCCACGGGAACCCCGGTGTGTCTGTCCCACAACAGCGACGTCTCCCGCTGGTTCGCGATCCCGAGAGCAACGACCTGCGTACTATCCACTCCGGACTCACGCAGGGTTTGTGGGATGAGTCGGGCCACGTTACGCCAGATCTGGGTCGCGTCGTGCTCCACCCAGGCAGGCTTCGGGAAATACTGCCGATGTTCGCGCTGGGCCACTGCCGCCAGCCTCGCACGCTGATCGAACAACATGCATCGGGTCGAAGTGGTGCCCTGGTCGATCGCCATCACATAACGGTTCGCCATCACCCTCCTCCCGACGGCACGGTCACGAAACAGGAACGCTCACACCGGGTAACGCAACGCGCGGGTGATGGCGGCCGCCGTGTCCCGCACCAAACCCACCAATGTGGGACGTGGCCGCGAACCCGACTCGCACAACCGATCGATCGCCCCGGAAACGCCCACCGCGCCCACCACGAGACCACCCGGCGAACGCAGTACCGCGGCGATCGATGCCTCGCCCGGCCGGAACTGCCCGATCTCTGCTATCCAACCCGCTTCCCGGACTCCGGCAAGCTCCCGGTCCAATTCCACGCTAGCCGTCACCGTCCGTCTGGTGAAAGCGGGACGGTCGGCGGCGCGCACCGTGGCCGCCAGTGTGTCGTCGTGCGCCACCAACAACTTGCCGAGCGCGGTTGCGTGCGCGGGCAAAACGGCTCCCGTGTCCAGCCGCTGCACCGTGTCGTCCGGACGGAACACGTGATGGATCACGACGACGCCGTCGTCTCCGGAAGTCGCCAGTCGGACAGCCTCACCGCTGCGGGACGCCAGCGTGTCCGCCCAGTTCATCGATTTCGACCGCAGCTCGTTGACATCGACCGAGCCGGCGCCGAGATGTCGCAACGTGTCACCGAGGATGTAGCGCCCGCTGCCGGGCTCCTGGGACACGAAATCGACCTCGAGCAGAGTGCGCAGAAGGCCGTGTGCAGTGGTTTTGGCCAAACCCAACGCAGCGGCGATCTCACCGAGAGCGAGCGGAGTGCCACGCACGGCCAGCAGCCGCAGGATCGCGGCAGCGCGTTCGACGGCCTGCACAGTTCCCGGCATACCCGCACCGTACCCGCCGTACGACAATGTCGAACGGATCGTGTTGTTGCCTGCACCACGTGAACCTACTGTCAATGGGCATGCCACGAGAGCGGCGCCACGTAGCACGCTCTCGCACGATTTCCGCAGCACAGGGAGGCCAGCGATGAGCTCCACACGATCACAGGCACGCCAGCCCGGCCTCTGGGTGCGGATGCGCCAGAACCTCGGCGGCGAGATGATGGCCGAGTTCCTCGGTACCTTCGTGCTCGTGCTGCTGGGCTGTGGTTCCGTTGCCGTGGCGCTGGTCGGGCTACCGGGGTCGGGCCGGCAGACGGGTGACTTCGGCCCCGCCAACTGGCTCATCATCGCCTGGGGATGGGGACTCGCGGTGACCTTCGGAGTGTACGTGGCGGGCGGCGTCACCGGCGCCCACATCAACCCCGCAGTCACTCTCGCGTGGGCCGTCCGCAAGACTTTCGCATGGCGCAAGGTCGTCCCCTACTGGGTGGCCCAGACGCTCGGCGGCTTCGCCGGTGGAGGCGTCGTGTACTCGACTTACCACCAGGCCATCGACATGTACCTGGCGAACAACGCTCCCGGGACCCGCGAGGGCTCCGTGGACACGTTCTCGATATTCGCAACGTTCCCTGCGGAATACTTCGGCAACAGCACCTGGGGCCCCCTACTCGACCAGATCGTCGGCACTGCCGTACTCGTCGGGCTGATCGCTGCAGTGATCGACAAGCGCAACACCGCGACCGGCGCCAACCTCGGTCCCTACGTGATCGGACTGATCGTCGCGGTGATCGGACTGTCCTACGGCACCAGCGCCGGATACGCGATCAACCCCGCTCGGGACTTCGGCCCCCGGCTGGTCACCTTCTTGGCAGGATGGGGCGAAACCGCGTTTCCCGGCAACACCGACTGGTTCACCGGCTACTGGTGGATTCCGATCGTCGGCCCGTTGATCGGCGGGGTTCTCGGTGCGATCGTGTACGACCAGTTCATCGGAAACGTACTCAAGCTCCGCGAAACCGCACCAGAGTCCGGACGAATTCCGGAGAACCCGGAGGAATCCGTCGTCACCAACTAGCCACGAAGGAGGAGTACCGTGAGCTACATCGCCGCCATCGACCAAGGCACCACCTCGACCCGCGCGATGATTTTCGACCATTCCGGCGGAATCGTCGCGGTCGACCAACGCGAACACGAACAGATCCTTCCCAAAGCGGGCTGGGTCGAGCACGACCCGGAAGAGATCTGGGGCAACCTTCGCGCCGTGACCGCGGGTGCCCTGGCGCAGGCCGACCTCAACATCACCGACATCGCCTCCGTGGGGATCACCAACCAACGGGAAACAACGGTCGTCTGGGACCGCAACACAGGCAAACCCGTCTACAACGCGATCGTCTGGCAGGACACTCGCACCGACCGGATCGCCACCGAACTCGGCGCGCTGGGTGGTGGACAGCAGCGTTACACCGCGAAAACCGGGCTGCCGCTCGCGACATACTTCTCCGGGCCGAAAATCAAATGGATCCTGGACAATGTCGAGGGCGTCCGCGAGCGGGCGGACGCGGGAGAGCTGCTGTTCGGCAACATGGACACCTGGGTCATCTGGAACATGACCGGTGGGATCAACGGTGGTATCCACGTCACCGATGTCACCAACGCCAGTCGGACCATGTTGATGGATCTGGACTCCTTGGACTGGGACCCCGACATTGCCGCTGACATGGGAATCCCGATGGCGATGCTTCCCGAGATCCACTCTTCCTCCGAAGTGTATGGACACGTCAGGCCGCGCGGTTCCTTGGCCGGAGTTCCCATTGCCGGCATTCTCGGCGACCAACAGGCGGCAACCTTCGGCCAGGCCTGCCTCACCCCCGGTGAGGCCAAGAACACCTACGGCACCGGAAACTTCGTGCTACTCAACACCGGCAACGAGAAGGTCCTCTCCGACAACGGCCTACTCACCACCGTCTGCTACAAGATCGGTGACGACAAACCCGTATACGCGCTCGAAGGCTCGATCGCCGTGACCGGCTCGCTGGTGCAATGGCTCCGCGACAACCTGGGGATGATCGACTCCGCGGAACAGATCGAGTACTACGCCGGCGAGGTCGAGGACAACGGTGGCGCCTACATCGTGCCCGCGTTCTCCGGACTCTTCGCACCCTATTGGCGTCCCGACGCCCGGGGCGCGCTCGTCGGGTTGACCAGATTCGTGAACAAGGGCCACCTGGCACGCGCCGTACTGGAAGCCACCGCGTTCCAGAGTCGCGAGGTCATCGACGCGATGAACGCCGACTCCGGCGTGTCGTTGCGCACTCTCAAGGTCGACGGCGGCATGGTCGTCAACGACCTGTTGATGCAGTTCCAGGCGGACATCCTCGGAGTGTCGGTCATCCGCCTGGTCGTCAACGAGACCACCGCCCTCGGCGCCGCCTACGCCGCGGGACTGGCCGTGGGCTACTGGTCCGGTGAGGAGGACATCCGCAACAACTGGGCCCAGGACAGACAGTGGGACCCGGTCATGGACACCGACCGCAGAGAGCGTGAGTACGCCAACTGGAAGAAGGCGGTCACCAAGACCTTCAACTGGGTTGACGACGGCGAATAGTACGCCGCCCCAGTCCGGTTCGAACGGGGCGCCGTGTCGACACGGTGCCCCGTTCATCTCTCAGTCCAGGTCGTCGTGCCGCATGAGCTGCCTGCCGGCCTCGGTGATCGACCCGGACAACGAGGGATACACCGAGAAGGTCATTGCCAGGTTGTCCACTGTCAGGTGGTTCTGCACCGCCAGCGCGATCGGCAGGATCAACTCGCTGGCGTTCTGCGCGGCCACCACACCGCCGACAACCACCCCGGTCGCGGGTCGGCAGAAGAGTTTCACGAAGCCGTGCCGCAGGCCTTCCATCTTCCCGCGCGGGTTGGTCGACAACGGCAGCATGATGGTTCGCGCGGGAACCTCTCCCGAATCGATGTCCTGCTGCGGAATGCCCACGGTGGCGATCTCCGGATGCGTGAACACGTTCGCCGCGACAGTTTTCAGCTTGATCGGCGCCACCCCCTCGCCGAGGGCGTGCCACATCGCGGTACGACCCTGCATACTTGCCACGGAGGCCAACGGCAACAGTCCGGTCACGTCACCGGCAGCGTAGATCCCGGGAACCGAGGTACGCGAGACCCGGTCCACATTGACCACGCCCCGGGCATCCGTCTCGATACCGACGCGCTCCAACCCGATGTCCGAGGTATTCGGCACCGAACCGACCGTCATCAACGCATGACTGGCCTCGATCTGCCTGCCGTCCGTGAGATGTACGACAACACCGTCCCTGGTGCGCTCCACCTTGTCAGCACGCGCGTGTTTGGCCACGGTCGTACCGCGTTGCGAGAACACTTCCTCCAGCACGGCCGCGGCGTCGGCGTCCTCGTGGGGCAGCACCCGGTCACGACTGGAGACGACGGTGACCTTGACACCCATTTCGGTGTACGCGGAGGCGAACTCGGCGCCGGTGACTCCCGACCCCACCACCGCGAGGTGCTCCGGAAGTTCCGGAAGATCATAGAGCTGGCGCCAGTCGAGGATACGTTCACCGTCCGGGACCGCTCCGGGCAACACTCGTGGTGTCCCTCCCGTGGCGATCAGGACGGTGTCCGCTCCGAGTACCTCGTCCCCTTCGGGGCCGGTCACCGCCACCTTGTGGGTGGCCATGCCCGGCTCATCGTCGCAGAAGCGCGCGAACCCGTTGAGCACCCGAACTCCCGCACGCTGCACCCGCGCCCGGACATCGGCCGACTGGGCCAGCGCCAAACCACGCACCCTGCCGTGCACCGCGGCGAGGTTGACGCTGGTGTCGGCAAGGTCGGTCTCGATACCGAGCTCTCCGAAACCGTGCAGACTCGCGCGGGCACCGGAGGAGGCGATGAACGTCTTCGACGGTACGCAGTCGGAGAGGACGCAGGCGCCACCGAGACCATCCTGTTCGACGAGGGTGACCTCCGCACCGTGCTGCGCGGCGACCAGCGCGGCCTCGTAGCCTGCCGGTCCCCCACCCATAATGATGATCTTGGCCACCGAATCCTCCTCCAGCTCGGGCGACTGCCCCCACCGTACGGCGTCGCCGCACGAACTCTCATAACGGTTATCCTACGGACGTGTCCATGTATGCCGCCTACGGCTCCAACATGGAGCCGACCCGGATGGCCGAACGCGCACCGCACTCGCCGATGGCCGGAACCGGCTGGCTGGAGGGATGGCGACTCACCTTCGGTGGCGAGAATATCGGCATCGACGGAGCCCTCGGCACGATCGTCGAGGATCCGGCTTCCCGCGTGTTCGTCGTGCTCTACGATGTAACTCCCGCGGACGAACGCGAGATGGACCACTGGGAGGGGCAGGAACTCGGCGTTCGCACCAAGATCCATCTTCGGGTACAGACGATGAACGGTTCCGCACTCACGTGGCTGTACGTCCTCGACGACTACGAAGGCGGACTGCCCTCTGCGCACTACATCGGGCTGTTGGCGGACGCTGCCGAGTCGGCGGGCGCACCCACCGACTACGTCAACGACATCCGCACCCGCCCCTGCCGCAACATCGGTCCCTGACCCCACCCCGGTTGGGGACGGCCGGGTTACTGCGCGAGTGCCGTGAGCGCGGTGTTCACCATGACGCGGGTGCCGACCAACAATGCGCGCTCGTCAACGGTGAACACCGCACTGTGCAGGTCCGCCTCAGGCCCCTCGCCGGCGGCGACCCCCAGTCTGCCGAAGGCTCCCGGGACGTGCTCGAGGTACCACGCGAAATCCTCACCGCCGGACGACTGCTCCACCCCCACGATCCCGTCGTCGCCGAGCGCGGCGTCGATACCGTTACGCAGCAGCCCGGTGCAGTCCTCGTCATTGACCAATGGCGGAACACCGCGGTGATAATCCAGCGTGTGGCCAACCGCCATCGGCGCGAGTAGCGACTCCACCGCCGCCGAAACCAAGGGCTCCAGCTCGGTCCACACCGCATGGTCCGCCGTCCGTAGCGTGCCGCGCAGTACACCGTCCTCCGGCACAGCGTTGGCCGCCTCGCCCGCGTGGACCGCGCCCCACACCAGCACGGTCCCGGAACGCGGGTCCACACGCCGGGACAACACCGCCGGCAACGAGGTGATCACACTGCCGAGCGCGTGAACCAGGTCCGCGGTCAAATGCGGTCGCGAGGTGTGTCCTCCCGGCGAGGTCAACCGTAACTCCACCAGATCAGCGGCCGAGGTCAACGCGCCCGTTCGAGTACCAACCTTCCCGACCGGGACTCGGGGATCGCAGTGCAGTCCGAAGATCGATTCGACTCCGTCGAGCACTCCCGTGTCGATCACGTCCGCCGCGCCCCCGGTCAACATCTCCTCGGCGGGCTGGAAGATCAGACGTATCCTGCCGGGAAGCTCCCCGGCGCGGGTCAACGCGAACGCCGTCGCCAGGAGCACCGTGGTGTGCGCGTCGTGTCCACAGGCGTGCGCCGCACCCGACACCGTGGAACGGAACGGCAACTCGGTGGCCTCTGTCAACGGCAGCGCATCGATATCCGCACGGAGTGCCACACACCGTTGACCACTACCGATGTCGCAGACGACACCGGTGCCCCCGGGCAGGACCCAGGGCCGCAGCCCGACCGAGCGCAGCAGTCGGACAATGAGTTCCGTCGTCGCGTACTCGGCTCCGGACAGCTCCGGGTGAGCGTGGATGTGGCGACGCCACGCCAGTACGTCACTACCGTGCTCCGCCAACCACTCGTCCAACCACACCGGCCCGTTCCCGGCACCGATGTCGGTCACCGGGGGCGTCGCCACGCCGGACTCCGTAACCAAAGCACCGTCTCGTCCTGCCGTGGGTCCCTCGTCGAACTCGCCTGACTCTCCCGCCCGTGCGTCGAGCACTGTCATCACACACCACCCCCGGCACAGCCCGGGGCGCAGACAGCGTGTGCCGCCACAACCATCCTCCGTAACAACCCTGGGTACAACGAGAACAACCAGACACAATGCTAGGCGTCGGTTGGTGTCAGTGTTGCATCATGCAACTGGCATGTGTGCATGCGACAGCGTCGGAGCGACAGACGGTAGTCACCCTGCGTTGAGCGGTTGCGGGTTATTCGATGCGGCACCACCACGAGCCCTCACCGGCCGCGGTGACGTCTCTTCGGCTGTCGACCCGCGATCGGCAGAATGCGGCAGCGTACGCCCCACCATGTGGTGGAGACTTCTAGCGTCGCATGCGGATCTTGCGTTTGTTGCGCCTTTTCCTGCCGTAGATCACCAGTGCCAACAGCCCGATCAGCACGATAGCGAAGATCACTTTGGTGCGGGCCTTGTCCTGCGTGGCCTGTTCACTGTCCTCGGGAGAGATACGCGGCCCGGAGGAGTCCGTGGAGTTCGCTGTGGACTCCGCCGCCGGCTGCGTGCCCGAGGAGTCGTCGGCCAGTGCTTCCTGTTGCGACACCACTGGACTGTGCGTTGCAATCGCTGCGGTCGCACCCGGCGCGGGCGGCACGACAACGGCCAACAGACCGACGCAAAGGGCAAGCACTGTAGCGCCGCGGGCGAACACGCGGGATGTTGGAGGCATCAAATCCAGTCTGCCTGGTCCTGGGTGAACGCACCGAGAATTCGGGACGCAGCGAGTGTCGCGGTGATCTCGCCCTCGCGCACCGCACGTTCCACACCATCGACCATGGCGCGCACATCGTTGTGATTCGTCAACCGCTCGAACAACTGATCGCGCACCATCGCCCAGGTCCAGTCGACCTGCTGATCGGCTCGCTTCCGGAACAACTCACCACTCGCTGTCAACTGCTCGGCGTGTCGCAGCACCTGTTGCCAAACGGCATCCAGCCCCTCCCCGCTGAGCCCACTGCAGGTGAGTACGGGCGGCACCCACGAAACATCCGAACCGTACAGCATCCGCAGCGCACTGGACAGCTCGCGGGCGGCCTTGCGTGCGTCCATCGCGTACTCACCGTCCGCTTTGTTCACCGCGATCACGTCCGCGAGTTCGAGCACCCCCTTCTTGATCCCCTGCAGTTGGTCGCCGGTACGCGCCAGGGTGAGGTAGACGAAGCAGTCGACCATCCCCGCGACAGTGACCTCGGACTGCCCCACGCCCACGGTTTCCACCAGGACGACGTCGTAGCCGGCGGCCTCCATCACCACCATCGTCTCGCGGGTGGCACGGGCGACACCACCGAGCGAACCCGCCGTGGGGGACGGGCGGATGAACGCTGCCGGGTCCACCGACAGTCGTGCCATGCGCGTCTTGTCGCCGAGAATGCTGCCGCCCGTGCGACTCGAGGACGGGTCGACGGCCAATACCGCCACCCGGTGTCCTGCCTCGGTGAGTTCGGTGCCCAACTCGTCGATGAAGGTCGACTTACCGACGCCGGGCACCCCGGTGATACCGACCCGGTGCGCACCACCGGACCGCGGCAGCAGCTCCACGAGCAGTTCCTGTGCCTTGGCCCGATGGTCCGCACGGCCGGATTCCAGGAGCGTGATGGCCTTCGCCACCGTGCCACGATCCCCGGAGCGGACACCTTCGACGTACTCTGCGACGTCGATCGATCTCATTACTGGACTCTCCTGTTTCAGCCGTCGCGGCCACGCAGTTGCTCGAGCAACCCGACCGCAGCGTCCGAAATGACCGTTCCGGGCCCGAAGATCGCCGCTGCGCCCGCTTCACGCAACGCGGCGAAATCATGCGGCGGGATGACACCACCGCAGACCACCAGAATGTCCTCTCTGCCGAGTTCCGCGAGCTCCGAGCGCAGCGCCGGGACCAACGACAGGTGTCCGGCCGCCAGCGAGGATGCGCCAATGATATGCACATCGGACTCGACGGCCTGGCGCGCAACCTCGGCGGGAGTGGAGAACAACGGTCCCACGTCCACATCGAATCCGAGGTCGGCGAACGCGGTAGCGATCACCTTCTGGCCGCGGTCATGGCCGTCCTGTCCCATTTTGGCGACCAGAATACGTGGCCTGCGGCCCTCTTCGGAGGTGAACTCCTCGACCTGCTCCTGCGCCTGCTCCAGCTTGCTCGACGATCCCACCTCTTCCGAATAGACCCCGGAAATCGTCCGGATGGCGCCGGAGTGCCTGCCCCACACCTTTTCCAACGCGTCGGAGATCTCGCCGACGGTCGCCTTCGCGCGGGCGGCATTCACGGCGAGCTCCAACAGGTTCGCGTCCGTCTCGGCGCCCTCGGTCAGGTCGCGCAGCGCCTCCTGTGTCGCCTCCTCGTCGCGTTCTGCCCGTAACCGCCGAAGTTTGTCCAGTTGCTCGGCACGCACGTCCGCGTTGTCGACCTGGCGCACGTCAACCTGTTCGTCCCCGGAATAGGGATACTTGTTCACCCCGATCACCGGTTGCCGACCCGCGTCGATGCGCGCCTGCGTCCGCGCGGCGGCCTCCTCGATCCGCATCTTCGGGATCCCCGCATCGATCGCCGCGGCCATACCGCCGGCGGCCTCCACTTCGTCGAGATGCGCGGACGCTCGCTCGACCAGGTCCTTCGTCAGCCGCTCCACATAGGCGCTGCCACCCCACGGGTCGATCACGCTGGTGGTGTTGGATTCCTGCTGCAGAACCAACTGGGTGTTGCGGGCGATGCGCGCCGAGAAGTCCGTCGGCAACGCGAGCGCCTCGTCGAGCGCGTTGGTGTGCAGCGACTGGGTGTGTCCCTGGCTGGCTGCCATGGCCTCGACGCAGGTCCGCACCACGTTGTTGTAGACGTCCTGGGCCGCCAGCGACCACCCGGATGTCTGACAGTGCGTACGCAGCGACAGCGACTTCGACTGTTGCGGCGAGAACTGTTTGACCAGCTTGGCCCACAGCAACCGCGCCGCACGTAGTTTGGCGACCTCCATGAAGAAGTTCATGCCGATTCCGAAGAAGAACGACAGTCGCGGCGCGAACGCGTCGATGTCGAGCCCGGCGCCCAGGCCGGCCCTGATGTAGTCGACGCCGTCCGCAAGCGTGTACGCGAGCTCCAGATCAGCGTTCGCGCCCGCCTCCTGCATGTGGTAACCGGAAATGGAGATCGAGTTGAATTTCGGCATCCGTTGCGAGGTGTACGAGAAGATGTCCGAAATGATCCGCATCGACGGTTGGGGCGGGTAGATATAGGTGTTGCGGACCATGAACTCCTTGAGAATGTCGTTCTGGATGGTCCCTGCGAGCTGTTCCGGGGCGACGCCCTGTTCCTCCGCGGCAACGATGTACAGCGCCATCACGGGCAGTACGGCACCGTTCATCGTCATGGACACGCTCATCTGGTCCAGCGGGATGCCGTCGAACAGCTGCCGCATGTCGTAGATCGAATCGATGGCGACGCCGGCCATTCCGACGTCACCGGTGACCCGCGGGTGGTCCGAGTCGTACCCGCGGTGTGTCGCCAGGTCGAACGCCACCGAGAGGCCCTTCTGCCCGGCGGCGAGGTTGCGCCGGTAGAAAGCGTTCGATTCGGCGGCGGTCGAGAATCCGGCGTATTGCCGAATGGTCCACGGGTGGTTCAGATACGTCGTGGCGTACGGCCCGCGTGGATAGGGCGCGATTCCCGGGTAGGTATGCAGGAAGTCGACGTCGGCGAGGTCCTCGGTGGAGTACACCGGGGAAACCCCGATGCCCTCCGCCGTGTCCCATCCCAGCGCGTCCGGCCCCTTCCCGGTGTTGGTTTGCAGCGCCTGCTGCCACTCGGCGCGGGCGCTGCCCTGTGGGGTGCCGAGTTCGACGTCGGCGAAGTTCGGGATGCTCATGGTTGCGCTCCCAGGGTTTCGAGCGTGCTGGTCAGGACTTCCAGGGCGTCACAGCCGGCGTAGAGGTAACCGTCGATGTCGGTGTACTGCTCGGCGGGTTTGCCCGCCAGCAGCACGGTGGCCGCGCCCGCTTCCTTGAGTGCGGCGGCCAGTTCGTTGGCCTGCTGTGCGTAGGCCGAGTCGGTGCCGCAGATGCAGGCAACACCCGAGGCGCTGCCCCGGAACGCCGCGACCGTTTCGGCGAACGACTCCTGCTCGTCGGTCACCCCGGGATCGTGTGCGGCGATGCCACCCGCCTGTAGGAGGTTGGAGGCGAAGGTGGCTCGGTTGGTGTGTTCGGCCAGTGAACCCAATGTCGCCAGGAACACTCGCGGGTGGTGGCCGTGGGCACCGTGGAACGACTCCGCTGCGTCGCGCAGTCGTTCGAAATCCTGCGCGTAACGGATTCTGGGCAACCCGGTCGAGCGTTCCCCGCTCTCGACCGTCGCGGGACGGTGGACGGGTTCCTCGGTGAGGTCCGGGAACTCGCTGATGCCGGTGATCGGGTCCGCTCGGGTGGCGATGCGGGCCGACCGCGTGTCGCGGGTCTCGGCGATCCGGTCGGCGAGGGCGCCACTCGCCAGTTCGGACTCGATGCCACCAGCACGTTCGATGCCGGTGAATTCACGCCACGCGGCATGGGCCAGTGCGTCGGTGAGGTTCTCGACGTACCAGGATCCCCCCGCGGGATCGATCACCCCGGACAGTTTGGATTCTTCCAGCAGGACCGACTGAGTGTTGCGTGCGATGCGCCGGGCGAACGCGTCGGACTGTCCGATCGCATGGTCGAACGGCAGTAGCGTCACCGACTCCGCGCCACCGACACCCGCACCGAAACAGGCCAATGTGCCCCGCAGGATGTTCACCCAGGGGTCGTAGCGCGTCAACATCGCCGGGGAGCTGACCGCATGCTGCCGCATCCCACGAGCCGCGTCGACGACACCGCACTCGCCGGTCACTCGTGACCACATGCGGCGGGCGGCGCGCAGTTTGGCGATCGTCCGGAACTGGTCCGTGGTGGCCGCGAGCCGGAACTCGATCCCCGCGGCAGCGGTCGAGACGTCCAGTCCCGCCGCGGTGAGCGCCCGGAGGTAGGCAACCCCGGTGGCGACGAGAGCACCGAGTTCCTGTGAGTCCGAAGCGCCCGCCTCGTGGTACGGCAGACCGTCCACGACCATCGTCCGTAACCGCGGATGCGACCCCGCGAGCTGGACGGCGAGCCGGGCGGCGTGTTCCACATCGTGTTCCCGCCCGGTGCGGGCGCGGAACCCGATCGGGTCGGCACCGATGTTTCCCACGGCGTCCCCGGAGGCGATCCCGTGTTCGGTGAACAGATCGAGTAGTGCGTCGGCGGCGGCCGGATAGTCCGCACCGGCGTCGAGAACGACCGGGGCCAATTCGATCCGCACTCCGGCGAGCGCTTCGTCGAGCCGTGCGGTCGGAACGCCGTCGCGACCGGTCCGCAACCACACCGATGCGGCGCCCGATTCGAGGTCGGCCAGTAGTGCCTCGTTCGCCGCGGCGGGGTCGGGGTCGCTGTGCCAGGCGCGCACGTCCCACCCGTGCTCCACCACGCCCTCGGGGTGCGAACCCCGTACGAAGGGGGGCAGTCCCGGATACCCCGTCGGTGGGGTGGTGTCCGAGGCCGTGTACAGCGGTTCCAGGTCGAAACCGTCGTAGGTCGGGGTACGCAGCAGGCTCTCCGGGGCTCCCGAGAAGTCCTCGGGCAACATCCGGCTTTTCCGCAGCGCTGCGGCGACCTGCTGTTGCCAGTCGGATCGGCTGGGAGTGTCGAACTCCGCGGCGAGCGTGAGGTCTGTGCCTCCGTCGTCAGGTGCCTCGCTCAGGGTCATATCCCTCGATGGTAGGACTCCGAGGGTCCGCTGTGCGTGTGACACTGATCGCCCTACACTCTGTCACTACCGGTACGCGACAATGGGTCCGTGTCGTCTCCCAGTACCGAGCCACGCGTCATAGCGCAGCGTTATCAGCTGCGGGCCATGCTCGGTAGTGGGTCGATGGGCACCGTGTGGTCAGCCTACGACGAGCATCTCCAGCGTTCCGTCGCCATCAAGGAGATCCGCCTGCCCAGCGGATACCCCGAGACCGTCGCCTCCCAGTTACGTGAGCGCACGCTGCGGGAGGCTCGCGCCATCGCCATGCTGACGCACCCGAACGTGATCGTGTTGCACGACGTCGCCCACGAGGACGGCGATCCGTTCGTGGTGATGGAGCTACTGGCCGGGCGCAGTGTCGCCGACCTGCTGGCCACACACGGCGCGTTGGGCACCGCGCAGGCGGCCGCCGTCGCCGACGCCGTCGCTGCCGCGCTTGAGAGCGCACACAATTCGGGCATCACCCACCGGGATGTCAAGCCGGGGAACGTGCTGCTCGGTGACGGTGGACAAATCAAGCTCACCGACTTCGGCATCGCCCGGAACGTGTCCGAGGACACCATGACCGGAACCGGGGTGATGCTCGGTTCGCCCGCCTATATCGCCCCTGAGGTCGCCGCGGGGTCGGCCACGTCGCCCGCGGCCGACCTGTGGGGGCTGGGAGCGACGCTGTTCACGGCCGTGGAGGGATCGCCGCCATACGATGTGGACGGCGATCCGCTGGAAACGGTCGGCCGGGTGGTGCACGGCGACGTACCGGAGCCCACCCCCGGACCACTCGCCGAGGTCATCAGTGGCCTCATGGTCAAAGACCCGGACGAACGCACAGCGTTGAGCGACGTGCGCGCCCGGGTGTTCCCGCTACTCGACACGCCGGCACACACGCTGTTCACACCAGGCCTGCTGGGCACTGCGGACGCCGGTGACACGGTCGAACACCCCGCCACGGTCCCGGCTGCCGACGCGGAACCGACACTCGACACGACGAACGGCGCAACCGACCCCGACGTGTCCGAGGAAGACGCGCTCTCGGACAACACGGGCCCGCCGGGCGACGCCACGGGCGGCAGCGGCGAACTCGCGGCGGAGCCGGGGCCGCTCCCGTTCACTCCGGCGGTGCAGAGTCCCGAGTCGTCGGCGGCCCTCGGAGACACCGACCGCCGCAACCGGGCTCGCGCGAGCGCCCTCGTCGTCGTGTCCATTGTGCTGTTCCTCACCGCGACCATCGGCGGATTCCTCACGGCCCGCTTCGTCGGCGGCCAGCCGCTGTTGCCGCCCCGGGAGGAACAGTCCCCCACGGTGGACAACTCGACGGAACCGACCTTCGATCTGGTGCCACGCGACGGCGACGCGGCAAACCTCGAAGGTGTCACCGGCGGACAGTTCTCGATCAACGTGCCACGCGACTGGAAGAAGTTCCTGTCGGCCACGGAACCCACCCGGTTACCGCGCAGCAAGCTCGTCCAGTTCGTGTCTCCCGACGGGTCCCGCACGCTGACCGTCCAGCGATACGCCGACTACTTTCCGGTGTACGGCACGGAGGACTACCTGCGTGTGCTGCGCGATCGCTGGGACAGCGACGACTTCGTGCTCGCCGACCGCAGCGGCCCACGTTCGGGTGGGGGAGCCGTGACGCTGACCTACCGTACCGTGCAACACGCCGGACAGGAATCGAGCAGCCCGCATCAAACGGCGGGCGACACGGCGAACCACACCACGATCGCCCGGCTGCTGCGCAGGGACAACAGCCTTTGGGTGGTCGGGGTGACCATTCCGACCACCCAGGAGCAGAGTGCCCGCACCAAGCTGTTCGACCGCATCGTGCCGACATTCGAAACCACCGGCTGAGTACCCGCGTGGCACCGTCCCGGCCCGTGAGGCTGGGCCTCACGACAGCCCGACCTCTACTACGCTGGCACCGTGACCACTTTGCTGATCGTGCATCACACGCCGTCGCCGAACGTGCAGTCCATGCTGGAGTCGGTGATATCCGGCGCCAGCGACCCGGAGATCGAGGGAGTGGACGTCGTCCGCAAGCCCGCGTTGGCGGCCACGCCGTCCGATGTCCTCGCAGCCGACGGGTATCTGCTCGGCACCACGGCGAACCTCGGGTACATGGCCGGGGCGATGAAACACTTCTTCGACCAGATCTACTATCCGTGCCTGGACGAGACCCAGGGCCGCCCGTTCGGCTACTACGTCCACGGTGGGAGCGACGTCAGCGGAACAGTGCGCGGACTGACCAACATCACCACCGGGCTCGGCTGGAAACAGGCCACGGAGGCCGTGACCGTGACCGGGCCTCCCGGTAAGCCGGAGTTGGACTCCTGCTGGGAACTCGGCGCGAGCCTGGCGGCCGGGCTGATGGAATGACGCACACAGCGAGGCCTACCCTGTAGTAATGGTTGTGTCCCGAATTCCGACAGGACTCGTCACCCTGCTCGCCGTTGTCCTCCTGGCAGGCTGTACCGGAAACGACACCGGCGGCGACTCCGACAACCGCTCGACGGAGTCGCTACCCGATGCCGAGAAACTCCTGACCCAAAGCGCCGAGTCCATCGCCGAGATCGACAGCACACACGTCTCGCTGGAAACCAGCGGCGACGTTCCCGGTTTGCAGGTGAAAAGCCTCGACGGTGACCTGCGGCGACAAGGCGACCGGATCGAGGCCAAAGGCACCGGCAAGATGCAGCGGATGGGCCAACTCGTCGAAGTGGAATTCGTGCTCGCAGACAATGCCCTCTACTTCAAGGGACCTACCGGTGATTTCCAGAAACTCCCCAAGTCGGTGAGCTCGACGATCTACGACCCGTCAACGCTGCTCGACCCGGACACCGGCATCGCCAAGGTGCTGCACACGGTCCAGGACGTCGAAACCGTGGGACAGGAGCAGCTACAGGACACCGCGACGTTCAAGGTGACCGGCACCGTACCGGGCTAGCAGGTCGGTGAGCTGCTGCCCGGTGTTTCCAGCAGGGCCGACATCACGTTCTGGTTGGCCGAGGACAACAAGCACCGTCCCGTCAAGGCCACCGTCTCCTTTCCCGAGCAAGAAGATCAGGACAAGCCCGGCAAGGTCACCGTGACACTCTCGGATGTGAACGAACCGGTCACCGTCACCCCGCCGACCTGACATGCACGAGACCCCGGACACTGCTCTTCCCGCCCTCTCCCGCGGCACCCGGAGTACCGCCATCAGTACGGGCGCGCTGGCGGTACTGCTGGGGGCGCTGGACACCTACGTCGTCGTCGGACTGCTACACCAGATCATCAACGATCTGCAGATACCGGCGAACGAGTTGGAACGGCTCACCCCGATCATCACCGGGTACCTGCTCGGCTACGTGGCCGCGATGCCACTGCTGGGACAGGCATCCGACCGGTTCGGCCGGAAACTGTTGCTGCAGCTGTGCCTGGCCGGGTTCCTCGTCGGATCGGCCGTCACCGCACTCGGTGGTGACGTCGTCGCACTCACCGCAGGCCGACTGTTACAGGGCATCGCAGGCGGCGCACTACTACCGGTGACGATGGCTCTGGCTGCCGATCTGTTCGCCGCACGCCATCGGGCACGCACACTCGGCGCGCTCGGTGCGGCGCAGGAACTCGGCAGTGTCATCGGCCCTGTCTACGGGATCGCGTTGGCAGCGGCGATGGGCTGGCGCAGCGTGTTCTGGGTGAACATCCCGTTGGCAGCGCTCGCCATGATCGGTGTGCACTTCGCGTTGCCCGGTGGACGGCGCCGTGCCGGCGAGCGCAGCCGAGTGGACCTGGTCGGGGGTGGGCTGCTCACCGTCACACTCGGATTGCTGGTCGTGGGGTTGTACAACCCGAACCCGCGTGAACAGATGTTACCCGACTGGGGAGTTCCGGTATTGCTCGCCGCGGCGGTCGCACTGGTGGCTTTCGTCGTCTGGGAGGCACGCGCGCGCACCCGGCTCATCGACACGTCCGGCACACGGTTGGTGCCGTTCTTCGCGGCGCTGGGTAGCAGTTTCGCCGCGGGGGCCGCGTTGATGGTCACGTTGGTCGATGTCGACCTGTTCGCCCAAACGCTGCTCGGCCAGCAGGACACGGGTGCGGTGATGTTGCTGCTGCGTTTCCTGATCGCACTTCCGGTCGGTGCAGTGCTCGGCGGTTTCGCCGCGAACCGGCTCGGCGAACGCTGGGTCGCCAGTGGCGGCATGCTCGTGGCGGCCTGCGGTTTCTGGCTCATGGCCGGGTGGACCGCGCACATCCGTGACGCCGTACACACCCTCGGGCCACTCACCCTCCCCCGGCTGGGCACGGATCTCGCGATCGCGGGACTCGGCTTGGGGCTGGTGATCGCACCGTTGTCCGTCGCGGTGCTGCGTGCCGTGCCGCAGGATCATCACGGCATCGCCTCGTCCGGCGTGGTCGTGGCGCGGATGACGGGCATGCTCGTGGGCATCGCGGCACTCACCGCGTGGGGACTGCACCGCTTTCACGAGCTCACCGCGGGGCTCGACATCCCGATCCGTGCGCTCTACGACTCACAACAGGACTACGACGAGGCCGTGGCGACGTACGTGG
>Ga0079226_10001267_pt1 | contig 19315 bp, 21 predicted proteins | sample Poulit2014_FD_76345 | JGI IMG/M metagenome (GOLD analysis project Ga0079226, IMG submission 76345) | Agricultural soil microbial communities from Georgia to study Nitrogen management - Poultry litter 2014 | ecosystem: Environmental > Terrestrial > Soil > Agricultural land | place: USA: Georgia... | reverse complement strand
TTGGCTCGACGATCTGCTACAATTTATCGGAATTTCTAGGGGAAGCGAGATGCAATGTTTTGTTATGCAAGCGTCTTTGGCTTGCTTACAGAACATTAGCAGACCCTATGCGGTTGCCCCAAACGTACTTTATTTTCGATTTTTAAAGCTACAAAGAATAATAAGCATTACAGCTAAGGCACTTAATAGAAACTGCATTATGATTATCTAATTCACGAAGCAAACGATAATTTTTAGAGCCGCAAAACTTACATTCATCATGAGAAAGAAAATCTAAATAAGATTGACAAGTCGATTCATACCAGTAGGGAACACCGTTGATAACAATATCGGCTTCGGGTAAACTACCACGCTTATAATAAACAGACAAAGAAGCACGACTAAAATTTTTACCATGGAAATCATGAAACTTCATTAAATAAGAAGCAAAGTCACTTTGATTAAATAAACGTTCGGACTTATCAATAAAAGAAAAAGAATTTTTATCAAGTAAATAAGTATCGTTAGAAAAAAAAGAATGAACACACTCTAAGAAAAAAGGAATATAGCTTTTATCAATAGATTTGTAAGCCATTTGAAAATCAAAGCTTCTTTCGCTTGGCTTCTCACAAAACCTAGCGAAATACCAAAAAGTTTTTTCCGTATCGTTAAATTTATTTAACGATTCGTGTTTTAACGTAACGCTATCATTGTTTAAGGATTCTTCTTTTAAAACAGGAAATTGTTTTACGATTTTTTTAATTGTTTTTGTCATAGTAACACCCTTTCTTTATGTTTATTTTATCAGTTTTTGTTTACAATGTAAACAATGTTTACATTGTAAACAAATTAAAATAAATGAAAAAGGTTATCTATTAAAGATAACCTTTTTCTTTCAAGCTGATATGTTCTACTCTTCCGTTGACTTTCTCACCTATAATGATTGAATCAATAAACTCAATTCCTAAAATCTTGCCCGCTTCTGATAACCTCCTGGAAACTAGCACGTCTTCTTGAGATTGCGTTGGGTCGCCGCTTGGGTGCGCGTGAATTCCAATGATACTTGCTCCATTATTCAAAATAGCAGCCTTAAATACTTCGCGCGGGTGTACGACGCTAGAATTTAAACTTCCTAAATGACATTGATGATAAGCGATAATATGATTTTTAGTATTCAAAACCATTACAAGAAAAGCTTCTCTATCCAATTCGCCAATTAAATTATAAGCATGTTCAGCAACATCAAATGGACTTCTGATAGTGTATCTATTTTTCGTCGTTTCTCTGACCTCCTGTTTAATTGCTTGAATCTCATAAATTTTTTCCATGATAAAACACTCCTTATATTATTAATTTCTTTGTTCACATTACAAACAATGCGAGCGAAGACGATAGCAAGGGTCGAATTGTACTATATTCGACTTGCAAAAAAAGCATAGAACATGGGCGCTCGTAAAAAAATGATTGATCGGACATAGTTTGTTCGTTAATAACTAATAAAACTCAATGATTTAGCGACTGTTTCATAGCGTTCTTTGCTTGAAATACAGTCGCTTAACCTACTTAGTTTTATTTAGTTATTTTTGCTTTTTGCCGCCCTTGCTAGAGTTATGAGCGAGCATTACAATTAAGAGAACAAAGAAAGGAATAAACAAGAACAGAGAGCATTTTTCTTTTGCTGCTAGTTGCTGCAAAAGAAAAGGAATAGCGAAAGAGCCGAACATTCGGCGATTTGAAGCGTGCCAATTTTGAATCGGCTTTAGACGATTAAAATTGCCGCTTTTGTAAGGCTCGAAGCCGACACAAAAGCGCATGTTTGAAATAGAGCTTGCTATAGCAAGCGAAAAGCAGACTCGATGTCTGCTTTAAATCAAAGAAAGCGGCTAGCTTTCTTCCATGCGTTTATTTAAAAATAAAAAAGGAAGCTAAAGCTTCCTAGTTAATTAAATCATTCTTTACCAAAAATTCTATGCCAAAAAGATTTCTTTTTTTCTTTTTGTTCTTTCTTCATTTCGGATATAAGATTAATAGATTCTTGTATTTTTTGTTCCATGTTATCAATTGTTTCTGCTTGTTTTTCTTCTCTCTTTTTAGCTTCTTCCAGTTCTTTTTGTATATTGTTGTATTCCTCTAAATTAGAGGGAATTTGCGCTTGTTGCTGTAAAATAATTGATTCTAAATGAGCGATTTTACTATTTTGTGTTTGAATTAACTCAATTATTTGCTCTGCTGAACGAGGGGGAACAGTCATATTACTTTGCAATGGCTCAATCATTCCACCAAATTTATCAGTTAATTTTTCTTCAACTTCTTTTATATCAGTTCGTTTTAAACCCTTTTTCCGTTGTTCTTGAATAATCAGCCAAATAAATTTAATACGTTCGATTTGTTCATCATCATAGACACGTTGATTATTTTGCTCGGGGTCTTTTATAACTTCACCTAACCAATTACGCTTTTCCCAATCACGCAATAAATGCGTTTCAATATCCAATTCTTTGGAAACTCTACTAATTCCTTTCAAATGCTCACCCTCTTTTCATGGTTAATATTAAGGTAACATAAGCATAACATTAACTAAAGTTTACCCTAATATTAAGTTGATACTAGCGGTATGCTCTCGTTTCAAAAAAAAGCCACCTTAAAAGGTGACAAAAGAATGATTAAAAAATATTTATGTTGTTTGATGATACATCTGTGTTACTTCTAATATATCTTGTTCTTTAGAATTTACTTGCTTTTCTACTCGATTCATTAGCTCCATTTCTCTAAAAAACATATAATAATATTCGTCCGGCACACCAAAAAACATATTTATAATGGTTTTATCATCAAAAATATAGCCTTTAAATTGTCGCTGGCCTTTTTCCATTTTAGCTTTAATACGCTTGTTTCCGTCTGCGCAAATAAAAGGTTTTTCGATACCAAACATTCTAACAAAAAAAGGTAAGTCGTCATTATCTGCAAACTCTGATATAACAGGTGTTTCCGGGTCGATATGAACAGAATTAATAGAAAGTGTTTCAACAGGTAAGGAATAATGTTTGATATAATTTTTCATTTTCTCTACATCAAAATGAAAATAAAAAGCTCCACCCTCTGTTATCTGTTCGTAATTATACATTTCATAAGAATAGATTTCAGAGTTATATTTAACCCTTTGTAAAATGGGGTTTGAATTAGGATATTTATTCATATATTCTTTTGTTTGATTATCCATTTCTGAAAAAACTTTATTCCAAAAAGAACACCAATCATTATAAAAAGACAAATGGCCAAAAATGGTTTTAATAGAATCAAAAAACTTATCATAATCAAAATTTGTTAATGTTAACGAAGTATACGGCGTAAAATAATGTGGCATTATAGATTTTTCCTTTCTAATGTTTATTATTTTCTTCTTCTAAAAGTTTATATGCTTTGTTATGACATTCAAAACCAACAGCTGCTAAATATCTAATTGTATCTGATCTGCTTGAAAAATAATATCTATTTTGAAACCAATCAAGTTTATCAATCAACTCTTTATCTAAACGTATATTAATATTATGCTTTTTATTCATTAAGAATATGTTCCTTTCATTCAGCATTAAAACCACGGTCCGTTACATAATCATCAATGCTCCATATTTTTTTATTGTCCTCTTTTGCTTCTTCCTCTGCTTCGTTAAATTCATCTATATATTTTGTATTTGGTTCTTGAACAAAGGCTACTCTAGCGTAGCCTTTTTCAACCATAACTTTATTAAAATTTTCATCATCTACGAAAACGTGAGCTAACAAACGGTCATATTTCCCTCTTTCTTCTTGTCCTATTTCAAGTTCTACCTCGTCAACATCATCAAAATATTCTTCTGCAAATTCGCTTGATTCTTCTCCATACGGTTGTGTCGGTTCGCCCGGGTGTACAGATTCCGGCGTATCAATTAACAATAACCGTATGCTTTCTTCTTCGCCATTCAAATTAACAATAATCGTATCGCCGTCAACTACACGTTCAAAATCAGCTGTAACTTTTGTATAGCCGTTATCAGTTTCAGTTTCTTTTGCTTCTTCGTTATTATTTAATGCTTCTAATTCGTCACAAGCTGCTAAAAATATTGCTGCAATTAAAATTACTAAAATAAATTGAAATTTATTGGTCGAACGTAACATCATCTATCTTCCAATCGTCATTACTTTTAACCATATCCATTTTCAAATATGAATCTTTTTCGCTTGTAACGTCGTTATGCTCAATCAGATTATTAGATTTAATAAATATCTCTTGTCTATTGTCTGTTGCTTCGCCAAAATATGATTCGATATTTTTAACACTAGATTTTACTTCTTCATCTTCGCCGGCATGTTGTCCTCCCTCACCGAAAGACAATTCTTCTTTTGCGTTATCTGTTATTAAATCTTCAACGTCTTTTTCTTCGGGGTAATCAGAAAACTCAAAGTAAGATGATACAAAGTGTTCCGCAACGTCCGAAGCTTCAAAATGTATCGTTTGTTGGCTCGTTTCGTCTATATACTCATTTAATTCGTTGGCTTTAGCTGTTGTTGAGGATAAATCACTTTGTAATTGTTGATTCTGAACATACAAGTAAACTACACCTATAACAGCTATAATAACGATAATTGAAATAGTTTTTTTCAATGAATTATCCCTCTCAATCATCTAATTTTTTTTCGGGGTTTTTCCTGTGGTCTTTATCTTCCAAAGCTTTTTCACTATCCCAATATTCTAAATGTAAATGCTCCCCTGTTGCACCTCCTGTTTGTCCGCAAACACCAACTGTGTCGCCTTTTTTAACTTCGTCACCCTCTTTTACGTCTTTATCGCTCATGTGTCCATATAAGCTGAAATCGTCGTCACTATTTCTTACTACAACGTAATTACCCCAACCTCCGTTATCACTACCTGTTTGAAATATCTCGCCGTCATGAACGGAAATTATGTCGTCTGGCTTACTACAATCAAAATCAATTCCTCTATGGTCTGTTGAGCCGATTCCACCGGGGGAATCGCGTTTACCATAACCGGACGTTTTTTGTAAGTCTTGGTCTAAAGGTGCGCCCCAATCGCCACCTTTAAAGTCTTTTTCGTCGCCCTCGTCTGCTTCCATGTACTGTTTAACATGTTCTACATATTCGGGGTCACCGTAAGTGTCTGCCCCGCTTTCTTTTTTTTGTTTATTACTAAAATTTTCAGCTGTTTCTTGGCTATATTCACCGTCATTTTCTTTTTCGGCGTAATCTATAAAGCCGCCACCCATATTGTATGCTTGCAAAGCTAATTCTTCGTCTTTGTCTGCTTCTTCGTATAGATCGGCGTAATATTCTACGCCGACCTCTATACTTTCTTTAGGGTTTGTGATTGTTCCTGGGGAATCTCCCTGTGATTCACTTGATTGCATAATATCTTGTTCTGTACCGTTTGATTCTTGCATTGTAAGAGCTAATAAAACATCTACTTGGTCTTCAATATCGTTTTCTTTTGCTTCTTTTTTAAATTCTTCTTCATAGCGTGTTACATCTTCTGAAATAGGTTGCCCCTCGCCGTCCATTATGGATTGTTCTTTTGATACGCTTTCGTCGTCCATTGCTGCTATACCAAACATCATTGAAGCAACTAAAATAACCATTACAAAGAGAAAAGCGGCTACACTAATTAAATATACTTTAAAACTTAGCATTTGTTTTACCGCCTACGTCGTTTTCGTTGTTCAGCCATTTGTTTTCGTTTATTATTTATTCCTTTTGAAGCTTTATCTAAATTAGTGTTCTTTTTCTGTATATTTTCTTGCCGCTTTTGTCGTCTTTCTTCTCTCTTTTTATTACGTTCTTGTTGTAAATTATTAGCATTTTCAGCAGTTGGACTAGACACTTCTTTTTGACGTTTATTTTCTGCTTGTTTATCAGCTTCCCATTGCGTTAATTGTTTCGGGGGTCTTTCTTTACCCGAAGTTTGCGGGTTGTCGTCTTGCGGCGTTCTGTTTTTACGTCGATTACTAAACTCTTGCGACGGCGCTGCATTAATTTTCTGTTGCGGCGTTCCTTTATTGTCGCCGGTTTCTTCTTTTGGCTGCTGCTCTTGTGGTTGAGCTTCTTGAGAAGCTGTCTGTTCTTTAGAATTAGGTTTTTGTTGATTATCTTGCTCTTTTCGTTGATGTCTTCTTGCATTAAAATCAACAACATTACCTTTGCTCTGGTCTTGTGGTTGTTTATTATTATTTTGGCCACTAGCGCCCGGCGAGCTTTTTCCTCTACTATTTTTACGGTTATTAAGCATATTGCCGCCCTTTGAAGCGCCACGTCTTAATAATGATGCCGTTGTTAAACCGGCCGTTGTTAAAGCCATACCTTTTGTGGCTGCATGACTAGCAGTACTTTTAGCCGTATTGGCAGTTCTTCTTGTTACATTTTTTGCATTTCGTACACCGTTACTCATACTGCCACCAACGTTAGTTGCTGACATGACGCGCCCGGCTGTTATTAATTCAACGATTTTATTACGCTTCATGAGCATAAAAATCATAAGAACAGCAGATACAGTCATGTTTAAATAATAAGAGCCAACACTAGTTGGTGGCAATAAAGTATCTACAATATCAAAAATTATAAATGTAAATACCATTAATAATGAAATAAACATTTTTATAAAAAATACACCAATTAGGCGGCCCAAACTTTTCCACGCACTATTAGCAAACATAGGAAGTATAGAAACAAGAAAAGTTATAGGTAATACATAAGCAATCATTAAAACCGCAAATTGTACCAATACTTTAAAGAAAGCAAGTATAAAAAGAGGAATACCTATTAGCAATGTATAACCCATAGATAAAAACGCGATTCCAAATTTACTTGGAACAGAGCTTTGGCTCATAAAACTATTGTTTTTATCGTCTACTTCTTCTTTTGCTAACTGTTGCCTTTCTTCGTTTCCCTCTTCGTCAACTTTAAATGATAACATTTTATCTATACGATCTTCGCCCTCGTCTGCCTTTTCCTCTATCTTATCTTCATCTGTTGTACCGTAATTCATGATTAAGTAAGGACGTTTTACAGTCATATAAAAATAATTGTTTCTCAATAAAGCAGTTGCACCCTCTATTTCTTCTCCCTCGTTCACTTCTTCAACATCTGACGTAAGAGCTGTTCCGGCTTCCATTATATAACCCTCGGCTTGACTACTCACATGGTTTAAAACGTTTAAATAATAACCGGAATTACTTAACCAAACTATCGCAATACCGATAACAAGAGTTAATCTTAATGTGGCTTGCCATGCTTTATAACCATTTCTTTCAGCTACATAATAAGTAAATATTTGTACGGCTGCGATAACCATGAGAATAGGCATAAAATGACTTTTAAGCATTGTCCATAATTGTTCACTTCCGCTTGTTATCTTATCTTGTACTTGGTCTATAACGTCCATACCCATAAATTTATCTAAAGCTGAATCAACTACACCAGACAGTTGTTTTGTGATTGAAAAAAAGACTGTAGAAACAGCATTAATCATTTTCGTTACGTTTTCAGATGAAAAAATCCACCAACTTTTGCCCTCGTCTACAATAGGAATATAATTTTCATCAGGATAACGAGTAGAATCTAATACAATACCGCCCTGTTTCTTTTCTTGTTCTTCTTCCGAAGCTTCTTCTTTATCTTTTTCGCGCTTATCATCTACTGCTTTTCTGACATTGGACTTGTCCGATTCTTCGTCCTTTTTTTCGTCGTCTTCGCTGTCGCTATCCGAACCAGTAATATTAGATGTTCCCCCAATATTAGAATAACCGCCGTAATCATCAGCATGAGCAACATTTGTCACAGTCGGAAAAACGACAGCAGCAGCAAGAACAAAGATTAAAAGAAACTTCCAATTTTTCAACACATTATACCTCCTTTCTAGTCTTCGTTGTTTTCAGTATAATCAGCTTCTAAATCGTCTATTTCATCTGCGTAAAAATCGCCGTTGTTGTATCTAACATATTCGCTAACGTCTTCATCATATTTGTAAACTGGACTTGAAGTATCTGAATTACCTCTTGTTACATAAATCAACTCAATATATTCTCCGTCGTTAAATACATTTGCTTCCTCTAGATCATTACGTTCAAGAGTATCAACGTCTGTTTCAACTGAAGCTTTTTCCAATTCTTCATTTTCTAATTCAATAACACTATCTATTTCATCATCATAGGAATTACCACCACAAGCCGTTAGCATAAAGCTAACGGTTAGTGCTAAAGCAATTAATAATGAACGTTTCATAAAAACGCCTCCTCCGCTTCGGCAGAATGTGATTTCTCAACTGTTTTAAAGGCTTCTTTCCATTCATCAAAAAGACAATCGATTGCTAATTTTCCTGTACGGCCATAAAAGTCTTTAAATAAACATTGGCCTTTAATCATATTACCTACAAGCTCTTTGTTACTATCTGTTTTATCTAAACCGATAAAATCTAAAATATGGCCGCGTTCTTGTTCTTCATCAAAGGCAAAAGAAGCTCCAAAGTTACCGCTATCATCATCATCTTGTAAATCTTTAACCGATTGAGTAACAAGATAAAGCTGATTTTTATATGAACGGCCCACACGTCGCATTTGTTTTATTAATTTTTTACCACCGCGCGCGCCGGTCAACGTCCACGCTTCATCAAAAATAATCGCTGTGTTTTCATGGTGGCTGTTTGAGCCGAATTTTTCACAAAATTTAGCTAAAGGTATCATCAAACATAGACTTTTCTTTTCACTGTCACTATAAAATGCTGGGTCGTCGTCTTCTTTCGGTAAATCTAATCCCTCAATTTGTAAAATGGAAATTTTATTGTCTATTTGTAAACCGTTATTTTTTCCCTCACTAAATATTAATTGTAATACGCTTCCTTGTGACATTTGATATAGTAGATTACCGGCATTTTGTATATTCTCACTATTACTATTTTGTAATTCATATACAACGTGCATTAAACCAACTTCTTCACCGCGCTGCCTAGCTTCAATCGTTTTAGATATAGCTTTTAATGTTTCGGTTTTAACATCATCTTTATTATCTAAATTATAGATTTGTTGAATAACCGCTTCTGCTGTATCGCGAGCGCTTGTTGATTCTAAAAAACAGATAGGGTCTAAAATTCCCCAATTATTTTCGTCTTCGGGATTTAATGTTATATAATGGAATTGATTAATCAATTCTACAAATTGCGGATATTGTACGCGCATATCCGGGTCATTCGCTACTCTGCCGAACCATGTTTCTATTTCATTTTTAGGGTCGGTCATTAGTAATTTTGTATTTAAAAAACTTAAATATACTAAAATAAGTTTTACTAAAAACGATTTTCCTTTTCCGGTTTGGCCGGTTATACTAATATGCGGACTATCTGTAACTGCTCCCTTAATACCCTCATGAGCTATAAATGGGTGGAAAAGAACAATATCTCTACTTGAAATGATTGCTTGTTCTAACGTAGTTTGTTCGATAGATTTTGTTACTTTACCAAAGTAAAAACCAATGTTTGAGCCGAGCTTATCACTTACACCAAAAAGATTCTCGGCAAAACCGGACTCTGTTGTTCTTTGCACCCAATTTTTTTCAAACATTAAAGGCGCGCCATGCAGAAATTTATAAAATAATTGTATTTGGTCTGCTACAGGCCTTACACAATAAATTTCCAAATTCTTAAATGCTTTTTTTAATTGATTAGCATTACTTTTACATTCATCTTTCGTTTCCCCATACACAACAAATGCTCCAACCCACTTAATAAAGTTTCCTTGATTGCTTTTTAAATCTTGATAGCCGGATTGCAAAACGTCACGGAAACTGTCTTCTTGGTCGTCCATATCTTCGCCGGCGTCTGCTCTATCCCGGTCTGTTTCCTTTAATCGCTGCTTAGTAAGTTCAATTTTACGAATAGACGTATCGCGATTCTCAAATTGCGCTTTTATATGCGCTTCTACTGGAAAAGGCATTGCCTGTGCTTGTTTAAAAATATGAGTATTTTTCATATTTAGAGGAAAATCATCTATAACAACATAACTCATATAACAAGAGCCATTCGTTGATTGTATTTTTAAATATCCCGGTTCGGTCGGGTCAATAATTGAATCGGTTATATTTGTCTTTCCGCGAGTTGTCTTTTCTTCTTCTATACTATGATTGATCTGCCGTAAAAAATTATAACGATTAATATAATATAAATCATTTTCACTCAATCGCTTAATATCTAAAAAAGTCATTTCTTGAAATAAATCATTTTCCAATTCTTCAAATTGTTTAAAAAACTCTTGAGATACTTCTCTTTCTAAACCCAATAAATTAGTAATAGTGTCTGTTACAGATGTAAACGCATTTTTAGCAGCCTGTTTAAAATCTTCACTATCTGTCATTAATTGGCTTTTTAAACGTACACCTATTATAAAATCATATTCTGTAACTATCCCTAATTCATCATTTAATATGTCTATGCTTTCGTCATTATAATATTCGCCTATATCCTTAGTATCTTCTGAAAAATCATTCTCTATAGCGTTAAAACGCTTTTCAAGATTCATTTGTCTTGGGTACATTTCTAAATGGAAATCTTTATATTGAGCTATATCTTCTAGTGTATTACGCACTCTAGCTTTGTTATCTTCTACTTTGTCATTATCGGATGGCGGTATCACTTCCGGCATTATCCGGTAATACGCCCAAATGTCGCCGCTTGCGGTTAATAGTAGGTTGTTGTATATCTGCTTCATTGGCGTTTTTAACTTCATCTTCATTCGCTCCTTTTTTCATATAAATAGGCTCGAAAGTTATTTTTTGATTGGTATATAAAACTTCTTGGTCGTTACAATATTTCCTCTTAGGGATATAAACGGTAAAAAGATATTGAAAAAAATCATATAAAAAATGATGTATTTTTTTTCCGTCTTTTCTAAACTTCAATAATAAAGTACTCAATAAATATGGAACAGCTGTAAAAACAATGAGCTGCGCATTATGAGGTATTATCATATTAATGGTATTACGAAACATAATAATAATTATAAATATAGTAAACATTAAAACAACTCTTGCTAATGATATACCAAAGGGCAATACTAACTTGCCCATTCGGTATAGCACTACAGGGTGTTCAAAAACTTGTTTAAAATTATATTCGTTTTTCATTTTTAACCTCCTAAAAACTTCTCAAAAATATTACCAATCTGTTCAAATGTATGTTCCGGGCGACCAACAACTGTAAATACGATAGCGCCAATAACTATTGTTCCAATAAGTTTCCCAATACTTTGTTTAACTAAATAAAAACCGGCAACAAGTACAACAATACATACGATAAATAAACCGCCTTGTTCTTTTGCCCAATCAACAAGCCCATTATCTAAACCCGGTAAATCATCTGCAAGTGCAATAATGTGATTAAATAACATATTATTTACCTCCTAAAGTTTTTTTCATAGATTTCACATAATATTTGTTATCTTTTTCTTCAATGTCTAATGTAAACTGTTCCTCATGTTCCAAATCTACGCCCGGCTCTTTAAAAGTCGCTTCTACTTTAGCTACATAATAGTCCTCCTTTTCATAAGCTTTAAAATCATCTATACCAATAAATTCTTGCAAGCCATTTAAAGCTTCCGGCTCATTCATCATATAAGCCATATCTTCCTCGTCTTTTTCGGCGTAATCATGTAAAAAATCTTCTGTCCAATCTTCCAGTTCTTGTTTTTGATTAACCGTTAATTCTTCTTCTTGCCCTTCTTCGTAATCACTCTCAATAGCTTCTTGTTCGTTATTATCCATGTTTGGAACATCTGTAAAATATGCCGGTTCTACTACGCCATAACCATTGTCATATTTAATAGGGATATTTAACATAGCTTCTTTTTCTTTAACGTCGTCGTCTTTTGGAATGATTTTATAGTCTACTTTATATTCTGCTACAACGTGATTTTCTTCTTGTTCGATTCCAAATAACGTTTTACTTACTAATTCTCTTTTTCCTTTAAATTCTAAAGCCGGTATAAAATCTTCATCAACATAATAAGTATTTAATGTTTCCTCGTATTCTTCCCGGTCTTCACTATCGCTGGGAATATTCATATAATCGTCTACAAAACGTTGAGAATAGACTTGAAATTTTGGACTGTCGTATGCTTCTTGATTATCAATAGTTTCTGTCTTGTTTATCTCAACTTGTTCTTTCGCTTCTTTTGAATCAGACAAAGCGTTTCCCGACCTAATAAAAGCGAAGACAGCACTTGATAATAATATAATTAAACCAATCCATACTATACTGCGGATTGTTCTAGGATTATATTTTTTCCCTTTAGGTAATTGCCTAGGTTCAGTTTTGTTTCTTTTGATTTTTCTTTCTTGAAACAAATCTTTAAAAAAATCTTTTATTTTTTTCAAATCAATTCGCCTCCTTTAGATCATTGACTGGATTGCGAAAATATATAAATGAACGTTTTTCTTCTTCATCTATTTTATCCCCGGCAGCTTTACGCCTAATTATGAATTTACCTTTATCTAATTCTTTAAAAATATCCGGGTGAAAATAATAATTACGTGTCCGTCTTGTTGTGCCATAATCACTCTTGTAATCTACACGGCCCATGCCTGTTAATATATCTTTTGTCATAAAAGTTTGTTCTTCATCTTCCCGAGTTCCGATTAAATTAGCCAAATATTCTGCATTTTTAGGGTCATTTGTCATTCCAAATAGATAAGTGTTACATGTATCTATTACTTTTTGCGTTATATCCCCTCCCATTGAACTTAATTGAGATAAACTTTGTAAGCTGATTACTGCTCTAAAATTAGCACTTCGCGACCTGGCGAGTATATCTGTAATTCGTTCATTTCCATAAGCGTCAAATTCATCAAAAATAGCTAACACATCATTTTTTTCATGCTGTCCTATTTCTTGAATTATTGTAGAAACATCATCAATAATGAAACGACCTAAGCGTTTTATAAAATCATCATAGCTCATAGCGTTTAATGAAAATATAACACCTTCCCCGTTTTTAATGATTTCTGCTAAGTCAATACCTCCCTCCTTTTCTTCAAATAAATAACCTATTTCTGATTCAATCAAATAGTTTAATTGACTTGTCATACCTTTTATAATTTTCTTTAACTCTTTATTAGCATTTTTAAGTACGTCCTCTTTGTCTTCCTCTTGAATATCATCACGTCCAAAAAAACGCTGTAAATGTTTTTTAGCACGTTCTGTTAAAGCTTCATATTGAACAGTTACTTCTTGTTCTTCATATTCTGCATTATCTAAAACACCTAATTTATCTTCGTTATCTTCTGTAGATTCTATTTTTACCTTTTGTATCTCTGTTTTTTCATATGTTTCAGTATCTTTTAACAAGATATTTAGCAAATGCTCCAATTCTAGAAACTTTGAAATATGCTTCATATCGCGTGTATAACCATATTCATCAATAAACGCAATCACGTTTTGAGTATGCTCTTTCGTTGTATTTTTATAAAACTGCTCGCTCCAATCAAGCGCATTAAATAAATGGTTTGTTGCTGCTGTGTATCCCCCATTTTTAAATGGGTTATAAGTTAAGTTCTTTGAAGAATGAAATACATGCAGCTTACGGCCGTAAGCACTAAATAAAGATTGGACTTGTTCTATTGTTTCCGGGTCGCCCTTACCGTCTATCATGACAAAACCATTTTTATTTACTAAAGCTGTTTCTAACATAGAATATAAAGCTGTTGTTTTACCAGAGCCGGTAGTACCTGTAGCTAAAACATGTTGCTTTAATTCTTTATAAGTAACATGAACATTCTCGCCGAGCCTATCAATACCTAAAAAAACATCATCTGTACTTTCTTTTTTCGCTTGTTTTTTACGCCACGATTTTTGTTTTTTATTATTAATTTTTATCCAATTTTCAGATATTTTTTTGTATTTTGCTGTTCCTTTTTGTTCTCTTTCTTCATCTTTCTTACTATTAACCAACCGGCTTTGAAAACGTAAATTAAAATACACAAGAACACGTGCAATTAAAATAGAAAGTAAAATTGTGTAAACATAAGTAGTTATTGTTGGTGTAAACTCTTTGCCATTGTTAATGTTTTCTACTAAAAACGTGTTCACTTGTTTAAACGGCAATATACTAAGTGGTATAGAAACAAATTGCACCATTTCTTGCCATGTGCCAAAATACACCATTGCTATCAATATCAAAGCACTTATAATTACCCCATAATTTAACCAATGCTTTTTATCAAATCGGACAGTTAAAAACATCAGTAAAAGCGCTAACAAAGCACTTGGTAAAAATGATAAAAAGAGAAAACCGGCTGCTGCTACAATAACAACAATACCAATGACATTTAACATAGCATCATCAGAATTTTGTTCATTACTTACCGGTTTAAACACCATTTTATACCTCCTCACTATCTATAATATCCTCTAACATTATAAATTTAAGTCCTACTTTAAGATAATCACTCATTTTTTCAACCGACTTTTGTATGTAGTGATTACCGCAAATATATACAACTGAATCATAAACGCCTTTATCTAAACTGTTTTTATAAAGCTTTAATTTCCTTTTTAGACGATTATTAGATTTAGGACTTAATTCAACTTCAATAGCAATTTTTTTATGATTAACATTTAAAATAATATCCGGGATCTCATTCATTAAATTTTTAATTCGATTAGGTTTATTTAACTCTTTGAGTGACATAGATAATTGAACATCACGCATAATATCACGCTCTGTTTTATAATCTAAGTAATCAACGCCCTTATTCTGATAATCTTCTAAAAACGTAAATAAAACCTCATTTGAAATAATACGGTGGTACATATCATCATTTAATAAGGATTCGCCTTTATGATTCTTTCCAATAAATTGCGCTCCCGCGTCTGTGATAGCTATTAATGAACGCCCTCCATAATTCCTCTCATGAATATATCCAAATTCATTGCCTTGCAGCCGCGCCCGATAAATTGTTGTCCTCGACACTTCTTTTAAATACCTCTCTAGCTGCAATGACGTAATCGCTCCAAACCGGTCTATAGCCTTAATCACATCATATCTCTTATTTGAAAACACACTTAATGGCACTTCCAAAACCCCTCCCAAACATTTAATTTCACCTCCTTATAATAACGCACTTTTTGTTTCTTACATAATGCTTAACCTACACTAAAAACAAAACAACATACATAATCATCATTACCATTCCAATAAAACATCTTACACAATCCAAAACACCACATTCAAAACAACCTCTTACCACGCACTTACTTCCAATCTTTCCTTATTCTCTCGCACTTGAACTTTACAATCCCTCCTTTCTCTCTTACTCACTTGAACTATCTCTCACTCTCTTGCACTACTACAACTCACTTAAACTTACTTACTTCTACCTCTCACTACCTATCTAACTACACTACTAACTACTACTCACTCACTCACACACTACTCTACTAACTACTCACTCACTCCCCCCATAACTACTCTACTTTACTTTCTGACTTGACCACTCAGACTGAATACGTAGTGTCTGAGTGGTCAAGTCAGCGCACTTTGTAAAGTAGTGTCGTTATGGGGTTTTCAGGAATACACATTGAAACAATCGTTTCTTTAAAATTTCATGCTGTGTTTCACCTATTGTTTCAATCTTAACATTTCCCTGGGGTTCATTACAAGAGGTAGAAGTAAGTTTTCTAAAACGATTTCAAGCTTCTGCCAGTTACTTTAGATATGTAATGGCAGACTGGCCCATTATTTTTTTAACTGGTATCGCTTATAATTTCTTCATGGTATTTATCATTAAAATTAATAGTAGGCAAACTTTTTGTGTTAGGGAAAATCATAGAAAATAGATTTTGTACTATATTAATTTTTTCTTTTTTAATTTTAATAAGATGATTAAATAACAATGATTTTGTTGTAAAATACGTTGTTGCACTTCGACCCTTTCCGTCTGTTTTTTTATGAATATTTTTCGTATTTTTTAAAACTGCTTTCAAAGAAGATAAAGGAATCTGTAACGTATCTGCTAATAAGCGTAAGCTAATTTTTATATATGGCATTTTTTCATTAGCATGTTGTTTTATATATTGAATAATATCTTGTTCGTATTCATAATAATGCGACCTCTTTCTTTCTTCTCTAGGTTTAGCAAATTTATACCACCCATTAACATTACTAGAATAAGAAACGGTATTGTCTGTCCATTGTTCTAATAAATTCTCTGCATAAGACCGTTTAACACCTTTATATCGTCCAGAGTAAGCACTCTGCATTGTCTTATTAAATTCACGCTTACTTAATGGCGTATATAAATTACTATTCCATTGGTCTAAAGCGTTATAAGCCACGTCAAAACTTATATTATCCTCATAATTTGCTAAAGCTAAAGTAAGCAGCGCGTTATTTCTGCTTGCTGCATATTCGCCTTTTTGAATATGTGTTGCTTCTAATAATTTTTTATACCATGCTGAAGCAGTTACACGTGCTAAAGCACGTCCGCCGCTAAATACTGAAAACTGATTTTTCTGTTGCTGACGTTCATAATTTTTAGACCATTTCATTAGATCAGCCGTATTAATTTTTTCGTCGTTAAAATAAATTATATTTTTATCATTGGGTACACGAAAGAAACTGAATTTATTACAATTCAAGTCAATTTCTGATATATCTTGCTGTAAAGCAGTTATAACATTATCAGCAGTACGTTCAGCGATACGCATTGCTTTATAATCTTCGTTTCTATGAATGAAAAATGGCGTTTCCAAAACAAAAAATGCTTGATAACCACGCGGCGTGGATAAAATGACGTTAGGAAATGGTAAGTCTAACTCGTTGCAGCGCATGAAAATAGCGTATAAATCAACGTTTTTCGTATCAATATCTATTCCAATTGTATTAATTTGTTTTAAATTCTTTTTTTCATGCCCTTTTATAATACGTTTCTTAAAATCATAATATGTGCCGCCGCGATAAGTATTCGGTGTAAAATGAGATAGCTTATTATATTGTTCTGCTAATGTTTCATAAGACGTAGCAACAAAACCTTTCCCTTGTTTTAAATCTTCTTTGCTGTAACTAGCAAAAACAACACCTTTTTTTGATTCTTGCTTATAAGCGGCTTGTTCCTGTAAAGAAGCATTTGAGTTTTTAGTTTTATATAATTTTAAATCATTATTTGTTATAAACTGAATAACATCAATAGCTTGTATATCTTGCATGTTTAACACCTCTTTTCGATAACAAAAAGACCATAAAGCATTTTTCGCTTCATGGTCTTTCCTATCAGCTTTGATAATCAACTAAAATTTAAGGTTTAAACACTTGCAAAATATAATAAATTTAGCTATTATATACTTACAATTAAGTTGAAAAAGGGAATTAATTCCTTATCAAAGCTAGTCGAGGTTGGCAGACCACAAGAGCTAGCTTTCAAAAACGGTATTGTTTAGCGGCAGTACCGTTTTTTTATGTCTTTTTTTAATATGTCGTTTTATTGAATTACTTACAATCTTAATACTAATAAATTGTTTTGTCTAGTCTTTTCAGAATGTTTGTACGTACTTTTTCTTTATGGAACGGCGTAAAATCATAGGCTTTTCCTCCGATTCTTCCATTCGCTGTAAATAACCGTTAAGAAAATTTTGTGTTAATCGTTTCGGAAAATAGCCTAAGCGTTTTTTAATGATATTCTCAAGCACCCACACTTTACGTGTGGCGTTCTCATATTCACTATAAGTTTGTTCCTCAATATTTCTTACATCTTCATTCATGCCGTTTTCTTCTTCTGCTTGGTGTCGCAGCAAGCGTAATTGGTACATATCTGCTCTTATTTTTCGTGCTTCTTTCAATAAGCATAATAATTCGATTGTTTCTTTTTCCATAAGTTCCGTTGTCGTTGAATAAATTTCCTGGGGGTCGGGTAAATGCGTGAATTGTTCTGCTTGATTCATGCGTTTACCGTTAGTCATAATATGCTGCTCTAATAATTCCATATCACAAAAGCTACAATATTTATCTTGTAATTCGGTTGCACAAAAGCCGCATGTTTTCATATTAAATACCCCTTTAATCTATATCTTAGTAACTGTAATTCTTGTTTTAATTTTTCGTCACTCAATATAATCAGCTCCCTTTATTTTTAATATATAAATCTAATGCTTCTTGCACGATCTGCCGCATTTCTTTTCTTTCCTCAATAGCTAATTCTCGTAGTTTTTCATGCCATTCATGAGCTATTTTTACTTGTTTATCCGGTTTATGTTCTGTTTTCATTATAAAGCTCCCTTTCTACTTACCGACATATCACTATTAGTAGGTAATTCTACAAATTTAATTATTTCTTCGTTTTCTACTTTTACTTTATATATTTTTCCGTTATAAGTAACTTTATATATTTGTTCGTCAACATCTTTTATATCCATAAAACTAAATTCGCTATTTATTTCAAATTCTATATTATTAGCATTTAAGTAATTAGCAACCAATACTCTTGTATTCTCTAAATGCTTTTTAGCTATTGTTTTCTTTTTTCTTTTATATTTATATATATAATAATTTAAGAGTATTGCAGCACTAATTATTAGTATTAAAATTATTGTTCCAAACCAACCGAAGCCAAACACATTAGCACCTCTTTCATTGTTTAAAATGATAATTTATAGTCTATTGAGTTTTTTTGACCTGTAAAATTATTGCCACAACACTAATTACAATACATAAACTTAATAAAATAGTTAAAAACATATTTTATACTTACTCCTTTCACCTTTCATGCTTATATTCATTATAATATGTATCAGTCCACTAGTAAACCAGTAGACTGATATTTATTAAAATTTATTTATTTTTTCTTGTTGTAAATATTCATCTTGTTCTATTAATTCATCAACATCTAATTTATCTAAACGCGTAATAGCTTCAAAGTCTACACTAGATAAATCTATTGCTGCATGCTCGATACTTTCATATCTTGTATATTCGACTGCATGAAGATATATTCCAGTAACATGCTGCTCTAATGTATTTTGTTCTACATTAAATTTAACTTGTATCTCTAGTTCTTCATTATCCCCTAAAGTTGTAAATGCGATAGGAACAATGCTTTCAGTTGTTATTTCTTCGTCCATTTCTTCGCCAAATTCACTCATTGTAAATGCTTCTATGGCTTCTTCAATAGGTTTTAACGCTTTTTCCATTTCAATCATTCCCTTTCTTTTGTCTTTTATTTATTTTTCAACTTTGGCTACGCCGAAGTTGATTTGCCCGAAAGGCTATTATTTTTCCCTTTCGCTAACAAAGACATAAGCGTATGTAAGAAAAAG
>Ga0079226_10001266_pt1 | contig 19321 bp, 12 predicted proteins | sample Poulit2014_FD_76345 | JGI IMG/M metagenome (GOLD analysis project Ga0079226, IMG submission 76345) | Agricultural soil microbial communities from Georgia to study Nitrogen management - Poultry litter 2014 | ecosystem: Environmental > Terrestrial > Soil > Agricultural land | place: USA: Georgia... | reverse complement strand
TTGTAAACGTACGATTTACTGCTAGAGTAAAAGTCGCAACACTCACGCCTGAGGGTGTTGTTCTATATTCTGGATCTTTCGTTAAACGACCGACTAAAACAACTCTATTTATCATTTAAACGAACCCCCAATAATTATTTTTTAGTTTTATCTTCGTCTTCACGAATCACGATATAACGGATGATATCGTCATTGATTTTAGCTAAACGTTGGAATTCGTCAGTAGCCTCATTATCTTCAGTTTGGATACGTACGATATTGTAGTAACCTTCGCTGAAATCATTAATTTCATAAGCTAAACGACGTTTGCCCCAATCTTTAACTTCTAAAACCTCTGAACTGTTCTCAGATAAAATACCGTTGAAACGTTCAACAACAGCTTTTTTAGCATCTTCTTCAATGTTCGGACGAACGATGTACATAACTTCATATGTTCTCATTTATTATTGCACCTCCTTGTGGTCTATACGGCTCACCATCAAATGTGATAAGCAAGGAATAATTTTCATTACTCACAATCAAGAATTATAGCACAGCGTATTACATTTTACAATGGTTATAACCTTGCCATACTTCAAAAATTATCAAAATGTTTCATATGAAACATACATTTCTTTATTCTTAACTTTGCCCCGTTTTTCCACTTGGACTACGCACTAATAAAATTAAATTTTATTTATTTTAAAAATAGTTCTTAAAAAGAATTTGTTATATAAAATATTTGGTTGCTAAATCATTTTAATTCTAATAGCATACCAATTGAGTTTATTTTTTTATAATTACATATCTATTAAGAACTTAGCAATTTTAAAGTAACAATTATATATAAAGGAGATAATTATGGTTTCAATATTAAAAAAAGGATTGGCTACCGCAAGTATATTATTTGTGTCTACGTTAGCAATAAACTCAGTGCATGCCTCAGAAGATACATCAAACCAAAAAGGGACGATGGGATATGGTTATCAACAATACATCAAAACACACCCTGAAAAATCATCAAAACAAAGTTCTGGGGCCACGGTACAACCTGAAGCAAACACGACACAAACAGGTGAACGTGTGTTGGATATTTCAGAGTGGCAAGGCGATCTAACAGAACAGCAAGTTAAAGAGCTTAAAGCCAATTATGACTTCATTATCATACGTGCTCAATACGGATCTGAAAAAGTAGATGCTTCATTAGAGCATAATTCTGCTTTATTAGACAAACATAATTTAGACTTTGGTGTTTATTCTTACAGTATGTATGAGAGCCCTGAAGATGCGCGTTATGAAGCTCAGACATTATATAATCGTGCACCTGAGGCAAGTTTTTACATCAATGACTTTGAAGAAGATACTGTCACTTCTGGCACGCCAGAAGAAAGCACTTCTGCATGGTATGATGAGATGAAAAGTTTAGCAGGAAATAAAAAAGTATTGTTTTACTCTTACGAAAATTTCATGACAGAACATGTTTCAACATCAGTAAATGACTATGACGGGTACTGGATAGCTAATTATAATGCTGACCAGCCTAAGCGCGAGCATGTGTTATGGCAATACACCGATAGCTATACTTCACCTGAATTGGATCAAGAAGTCGATGCCAACTACACTGGTCCAGCCATTGACACATCATGGTTCACTTCTTAATCAAACTGCCATAAAACTTCTCATTTACATATAAGTATTTTCGTCATTAGACAAACCAAACGCAGTTTAATAGCGTTTGGTTTGTCTTTTATATTATTATCAGTTCATAAAAATAATTCACATCAATCAGTTTATACTCACGCTCAAACTACTTCCATAACAAATGGTTTTTCAAATAAAAAAAGGGCCAAACAACATCATTTGTTGTCTTGGCCTCTTATATCATTAGTTTAACATTATAATCAGTTAAATTTCTAATGTATTTTGATTGGGTGTTAAAGAATCATAACCTTTAATTAGGGTACTTCTACGGAATTAAACTGGTAAGATGCTTGATACTAAATCTAAAATTGTTTGGATTAATCCTGCTAACATGATAACTCCTCCTATCCTAGATAAAAATCTTGCAATTCTATTTGTTTAATCAACTTGACACTCTAATAATATTAATGTTAAGCGAAAACATTCGTATTATTTGAATAATGTTTTGAAAATTAATTCGATAATATTTTCAATCATAATCGAAAACCTCCCATCACATTGTCCTACTCACTTCCTGTTAACTATTCAACTTGATCGATTACTAATAAAAGAATTTGTTCTAATAATTCTGCTAACATGTCATACACCCCCCAAAAGTGTCTAAATAGAGAATAACATAGAAAGCATTTTAATAAAATTATTTGCATGAATAAAATAATACTTTTACCAAAAGTTAACTTTAATTTTACATAAAATGATTATTCAATGTACAATTGAATTTATTTCGTTTTTTATTTTAGTAATATCCAATTGTCCATCTTAATATATTAAGTTTATACAATTGTTTAAAATGTTACTGACGTGACTTTTTAAAATAAAAAGCCTGCTCATTACTATGTTGTAATGAACAGGCTACAGATTTGACTTATACGTTAAATCTAAAGTGTACGACGTCGCCATCTTTCATAATATATTCTTTGCCTTCTAAGCGCTGTTTCCCAGCTTCTTTAGCACCATTTTCGCCGCCAAAAGCTACATAGTCATCGTAACTTGTTACTTCTGCACGTATAAAGCCACGTTCAAAATCTGTATGAATAATACCAGCACATTGGGGTGCCGTCATACCAGTGATAAACGTCCACGCACGTACTTCTTGAACTCCTGCAGTGAAATACGTTGCCAAACCAAGCAGGTCGTATGTTGTACGTATTAAGCGATCTAATCCTGGTTCTTCAATACCTAAGTCTTCTAAGAACATTTCTTTATCCTCATCGTCAAGTACAGCTATTTCTTCTTCTATTTTAGCGCTAATCACGATAACTTCTGAATCTTCTTGACTCGCATATTCGCGAATAGCTTTCACTTTTTCATTATCTTCATCGCCAATTTCATCTTCGCCTACGTTAGCAATATACAACATTTGCTTAGAAGTTAATAATTGCGCTTGGTTCACAAATTTCTGATCTTCGTCAGTAAATTCAAGACTTCTAACAGGATTGCCTTCTTCCAAAGCGTCTTTAATTCTTGCTAAAATGCGTGCTTCATTCACTGCATCTTTATCTTTTTGTTTAGCCATTTTTTCTGCTTTTGGCAAACGTTTTTCAACAGATTCTAAATCTGCTAATACTAATTCCATATTAATAACTTCGATATCATCTACTGGGTTTACACGTCCTGAAACATGTGTCACATTATCATCATCAAACGCACGTACAACTTGACAAATTGCATCTACTTCACGAATATGTGATAAGAATTTATTGCCTAAACCTTCACCTTTAGAAGCACCCTTAACAATTCCAGCGATATCTGTAAATTCAAATGTAGTTGGGATTGTTTTCTTAGGTTGTACCATTTCTGTTAATTTATCTAATCTACTATCTGGCACTTCCACAATGCCAACGTTTGGATCAATCGTTGCGAAAGGGTAATTTGCTGCAAGCGCACCTGCTTTTGTAATTGCATTGAAAAGCGTAGACTTACCTACGTTGGGCAAACCAACTATACCTGCTGTTAAAGCCATTATTCATTCTCCTTATTTTCAGTATCTTGATGAGATACTAATATTTTTTTTAGTTTTTTATTAAAAGTTTGTCTTGGAATCATAATACTTCTTTGACAGTTTTCACATTTTATCCGGATGTCTGCACCTAAACGAATAATTTTAAAGCAATTCGTACCACATGCATGCTGTTTTTTCATCTCTACAATATCATTTAAACCGTAATTTGATGTCATTCTGTCACACCTCCGAATGTTCTACGCATTATTTTGTTGATTAGCGTCGTATTGCACCATGATAGGCTGTGGTATTTTAACTTCATGTTGTTTAAATAATTTTAAAATCTCTTTTCTTAAAATACGTGCACCTGAAAATCCTTCACCAGGTATTGTTTCAGCAGAAATCCATAACGTAATTTCATCTCTTGTAATAGAATTAATGCCAACCACTTCTGGATTTGATATAAATAAATAATATTTAGCACGCATCGTTTCAAAATGATTAGCCAGTAGCTCTTCAACCTTATCGATATCTTCTTCTACAGAAACTGGTATTTCTACCATTGACTCACCATTGGTCACTGAATAATTGGTGATTTCACCGACGCTACCATTTGGTAAAGTTGTAAGTTCTCCTGTAATCGTATTAATACGCATTGAGCGTAAACCAATGGATTGTACTGTACCTTCTGCTACTGTTGTGCCACTCGAGTTAATTTTAACATAATCTCCGACATCAAATTGATTTTCAAAGATAATGAAGAAACCTGTGATAATATCTTTCACAACTGTTTGGGCACCGAAGCCAACTGCCAAACCAACAACTCCGGCACTGGCAATAATACCTCCAACACTGATACCAAACTTACTTAAAATTGTAGTCAATACTATAAACCATACCACATATGCTACTACATTTTGAACTAATGTTATTAAAGTTTTCGAACGTTTTTTACTCGCCTTTTTACCTTTATTTTGCATTTTAAAGAATTGCTCTATACCTTTATTAACAAAGCGTAAAAGAACCCAGGCCACAATGACATACACAATAATCATAATGACGTTGGAAATCAATGTTTGATATGTTTCAGCTTTTGTTAATGGTTCTATTAATGAATAAAGGATACTTTTAATTTGACCCAACTACACTTCCTCCTTAACCATACTCTATACTATTTTATTATAATCGTTTTTTCTATGAAATTAATCCAACTTTGGCTTTATTTTCATTATGTAATTTATAAATTACATAACTACTTTCTTCTATTTAAAGCAAATCAGACTTTTATAGTTTATTAAATATATGTATAGAAGGATAGTGTTTAAATCTCATTTTAAGTTTAAATTGAAAATAGATTGAATCGCAGACATACTTTAATAATAGTCCTATGCTTCAGCAGACTTCTTATATCATTAGCCCGTTCATCTATTTATAATAAGTTTCGATATTTATTTATATATTGTTTTCTATGTACGTCTCTCACAACGTAGATAGATATTATAAAGCCATCAGATATTAAAAAATGGCAAAAGAAAAAGAACCATAATTAAAAATTATGATTCTTTAACACCCAATTTAGAATGATACTATAACTTATATATATATATCAAGTGTTTTTGAAATTTTATGTGTATAAATTTCAAAAAAGGTTAAATTCACTACCGCCCCATGATCTTAAAGACAATTTAAATTTATAAAAAATCTATCAAAATATTTTAATAATCATAAAAATTTACTTAATTAAAAATAAAATTACAATAAATTTAATATATTAACACCTGAGCATTAATTTCAAACACTTAGGGATTTTTAGACAATTATTAATTCATTTATTATAATATTCAGATAAAGGGGGTGTATACAATGTTAGCAACTCTAGTAGAACAAATTCTTAATTTAGTATTAGACCAAGTAGAATAGTCATTCTTAGTTAATTTCTATATTAAGGAGGGATTGCAATGATCGAAAACATCGTTGAGCTCATCTTCAAATCACTTTTAAAATAATACACGTAACTTAAAAGAAAAAGGCATATCATATAGTGTCTTTAACTATTAAATTACATCCTTTTTAAAAGGAGGGGTTATTATGCTAGGAGATATCGTACAAACAATTCTAGATTTAGTATCAAGTATTTTACCGTTATAAAAACGATGCACATGATGCATAATAGTTTATAACATTTAAGTTACATAACTTATAAAAGGAGGGATACTATGCTAGGAGATATCGTACAAACAATTTTAGATTTAGTATCAAGCATTTTACCGTTATAAGAACAAAACGTTAGCGATTAAGAACTCTAATTAAAGATTATGATCCTTTAACACCCAAATATATATGTGATGATAGTCATTTTTTAAGTAAACAATTCTTCTAAATTCCTATAATAAACAAGCACTTACTGACCCTTACATCGGTAAGTGCTTTTTTAATTCGACAACCATTAATATGCACATCAAAAAAACGGTTAAGGTTTCATATAGAAACTTAACCGTCATTTTCACACTATAATTTATATTTTATTCTTCGTGAGATCAATTTAACAAAGCATTTTATTCAACAATGCGCTTTTCTAAATCATTATAAAGTTTAAAAATCATCACACGTTCCCCTGTGCGAGAACTTAAATCTGTATGAAATCCTTTGACCTTTTCTCCAGTGATAGACGATATAATTTCATCAAGTGCTTCAATCCCTGACTCCACTAGTTTTGAACGTGTTCTTTTAATTGTTAATAAGCCTTCGTTTGTTTCACAAACTTTATATTCTGCTTGTGTTAATACACCTTGTAAATTCACAATAATCATATCGCGCAAAATATCTGTTTTTACAGAAAGAGAGCCACGCCCAAGGAAGTCTTTTTCCCATTGTGTAATTGCTTTGCTGATTTCAGACTCATAAGTGCCTTTGGTTGTTTTCATTTAGTATGCATCTCCTGTAGAACCAAAATGAGGTTAAATAGTTATATTAAAAAGATAACATTATCATTTTTACATATTTTTCACTACAGTTCTACATTATCACCTAGGAAATCATTTATATTTAATTTAATAAATAAAGCGCAATAATATATAAACTTTTCTAAAATTTAATACATGGTATCTAAATATAACTTAGTTTGCGATTGACCAATCATGCCACTGTCCGAATTCATCGATACTCGCTAATCTGACCCAACCATTTAATACTTTTTGGTGAAACGTCTCATCCGCTTCCAAACTTTGTTTTACAAAATGGTCAGGTGCTTGAATGACTACAAGTAACCTAATAGGTGAGTGGTACATTTTATCATCTGAAGACATCACAGATTGCCATGGTAGACCTGTTAACAAATCACTCGCATTACCTTGCATCACTCCGATGCCAGCCGTTACAGTTTGTGTTGTTTTACTACCACTCCCATAATAATGTGGCGCAACTGTAGATGCGTAGTATTGTAAATTAATCCACTGTGCTACGACTGCGGGTCCACCAATAATATTACCTAATATACTACCATCTTGGTCTTTCTTCCAATCATAATTATGCAAGAATGCTCTACCTTCTAAATCGCTGTGCTTGGTGAGGTCACGCTGGCCGATAATAAATGAAGCATTTTTAGCTAAGCCCCACTCTGGTCTAATTTCACTCCAATCGTTCGATAAACGATGTGCCTCACTTATAGGATTCTTCTTAATTACATTATTATTTGGTAATTGTTTCAAACGCTGTTCATTCGCTTTAGCACTAACATTAGGCATTGCCGCTTCAATGGCATCATAAGCCTTTTGAGCTGCTTCTGGTAGTTCTGGTAAATGAATCCATTCTAACTCATCTATAGAGGTCTTATGTTCTGCTGCCGCAAATACCGTATCCTCAGGTATTACAATACCTTCTTCCGCTAATGCTTGTCTTACTTCTGGCAAATTACATAATTGTGCTAATACTTTGCCATTAAAACCACTAGCTGCGCCACCACAAGCACCACAATCTAAAGATGCTGCGTATGGATTGTTTGCACTTTGACTTCCATGACCACATAGCACCACTAATGGTGAAAAATCAGTAGTCAATCCCATTAAACGTAAGGCTTGGTGCGTATAATTTACTTTTTCTTCTTTTGTAAAGCCAACTGGCAAATTATCTTCTTTATGATAGTGGTGGTCTAGCGTCAATGCTGTATCATCTGGCTTGCGTAACCATTTAGCATAAAAGTTATGTATCAGGTTACCCATACGACTAGGGATAAAGCTTCGCGTAAATGTTTGTAACGTTAACCACGGCCCACTAAGTTCTGGTAACAGCAAACTAGGCAAGACATTTTGTTTCATCTTCTTAAACGTGTACGTAACCGATTCAAGTACGTGTTTACGCTGACGGAATGCTGTTGGTTCTTTTTCTTTCGTATATTCTTTAATTTTATGTTGGGGGTTGTTCATTACAGGCAATGATGGATGACTATGTTGATTACCTAACTCATTTTTAGAAATTGGTAAGCCAAAGAAACCAGCAATACCAATCGTTTCAAACGGTCCCGCTGCTTCGATTTGTTTACGAAATGGTTCGGAACGCACGTCTATACAAAATGCCATTTGCGCTAGTGCCTTATCTTGTGTTGCATTTTGTTGATTTTTAGGTGCAATGATTGTACTCAGTTGGTGATTATATGTTTCTTCCCAAGCTTCTAATAATAGTTTACGACGTACTCGATCATTAAATTGGGTTGCAAACATAACATGTTGCTGTTGTGTTTCTATTGAAAGTTGTTTCCATTTTTCAGCTGTAAAACCACCCCATTGCATCCAAGATAAAATACATTCTGATAAAGAAGTCTCATTATCGGCTTGTACACTAACTTCTGCCAAATCAGATAAGTATGGCTCTGTAATTGCCCACTCCATAGCTAAGCGTATTGCAAGGTAGTCTAATAGTGGCGAATCACTATGAGTGTTATTTTCATATTGCCATAACATCATACCTGCCCAACCCGGTAGAGACAATAAGTGATTTTCCAAATAGCTTTCCATATCAGATTCCGCAATACCTAATTTTAATAATGTCGCTTCAATCAACGCTTCAGAATTATTAGGTAAGGTCTTTAAAAGCGCACGTTGTTGTTTTGGTAAGGCTGGATCATATTGGACTAAACGTCTCCACGCGTAAAATAAACCTTTATCACGGTTTGGCATTGTCCATCCTGACTGTGCATCATCAATGTATAACTTACACCACTTAATCACGTGGTAATCTACAGTATCAATTAACTTTTTATTTTTATCGTCTACGATACGTGTAGATAATAAGGGCACTGAGTATGTGTTCTCACTCGAAATATCTACAGTATCTATGTGAGAGACGCATGCTTCTACCTGACTTTGCACATCCTTATTTGATTTTAAGGGGCGTAACTTCAAGGCGTTACGCGCATACTTTTCAGCACTTTCTCTTGGTAGTACTAACGTTGTTTGATCAAGCCATTTTTGTAATCTTTTCTCTATTATACTGTCATCTATTTCACCTTGCTCGTGAGCTTCTATTATCGTAGTTATCGCAGGGTATATATCTACTTCACGTACTTGCTTAAGCCAATGTGCAATTTCGTCAAAAGTTTTATGCTCTAACCCAGACCATGGATTTCTTGCTGCAAACACTGAAATGGGAGATAACGGCACAATAACTTTACTGGCAGCAGCAACAACTGAACGAATATCATCTTTATTAAGACCTGAAGTAGATTGAGTAGTTATATTTGTTTTTCCCATTTTAGCGTCCTCCTTTTGTTAAATATGTTTTAAGATAGTTTGGATGGCGTTCTACAGTTTCTACTTTCGCATCTCCAATACGTACAAGCCACATATAAAATATAGAAAATGCAACTGACGAACGGTTCCGTGCAACCCACGTACTCATTAAACTACCTACTAAGAGTATTAAAGCCACAATTACAATAATCAACATAGGTGGCTGAACACTATGAAATGCCATTGTATGTAGCGCGTTATCAAAGAAGCGGTGAACAACAAAGTACACTGAACCTACGACTACAAGAATGACTAGTCCAGCAACGCGTCCGAAATTCCCTTCTCCAAAGGCAACAAGTTGTGTCCATGATACTGATAAAGACCAAGCTAAGATAAGGCCGCTGATTAAACGATACCCCTCTTCTGGAGCTATTAGCCAAAAACCTAAACCAATAGCAAAGGCTAAAGCACGCCCTGAAATAATCCATAGGTAGGACATTCTCTCATTGGCACGGCTCGGTACATTAAAGCGACGAACCGCTGAACCAGAACGTAAGAAAAGGGTCGCTTTAAACAACCCATGTAATATCAAGTGAATAATCGCTGGTATGTAAGCACCCATTGCGCACTGAATCAACATGAAGCCCATTTGTCCTATCGTTGAACCTACTAAAAGGCGTTTATAATCTACATGCACTAAACTAATACCTGCACCAATCAATACAGAAATACTTGCAAACAGCAGTAAAATGATTGTTGCAATGTCACCATTAAATATTGGAGAGAATCTCGCTAATATAATACCGCCCGCATTAACAATGCCTGCGTGCATAATAGCCGATACTGGTGTTGGTGCGGCGACTGATTCTATTAACCATCTTTGAAATGGAAACTGTGCTGCTGGAACCATAACTGCTAATATAATCAGGATATTAATTCCAAAGCTTTCCCAACCATTGATTTGAGCTAAATTAACTTCTGTAAAAATAGCTGTATATTGCCATTCTCCTGTTAAAAATGCAATCCATAGTACTGCTAATAATAGTGCAGCCCAACCGATGAAAAATAATTTACCTGTTACTTTTGCAGCTGCTCTTGTCACTTTCCAAGCACTCGTTAAACTAATTAGCATAGTCAAACCAATTAATGTTACGCCCCAACCCAGGACCATAATGCGCACATCGCCTGCCAACCAAGCCATAGAAGCAAAGCTCGTCGTAATAGAAAATAAAGTAAAATACTTTCTATAGCTTCGATCTCCCATTAAATATTGCACACAGTAGCGTTGAATAATTAAGCCAATAATTAAGACAAAAAAGGCCATTAACCACGCTAAAATATCAGAGTACCAAATACCTAATTCGATATTTTTAGGAGCAAATAAAAGCCCTAGAAAAGCTACAAGTGGTGGCAATGCCACTAAGAATAAATGTACACGCACATACGCCAATGGTATGCGTGAATATAAAAACATTATTCCACTTAATACAGAAATAATGACAGTGATGAAAAATATGATTAATAATGTGGATATATTAAGCGATGTGAGCATAATTAGATTCCCCTTTGGTGTGACATCATATAAAGTAATTTTGTAATTGAATTTGTTATGTATAATAATTTCATTAAAAAAAGCCGACAATATACAATAAATCACGCATGATTTATTACAATTGTCGGCTTCATTACAACGCACTTTTTCAATATAGTGCTTTGCTTTGCTACCTTATATATGAACGCTTGTTAATTTTATAATCTTAAAATATTACTTTTTGTAGTATAAGACGTATGATTTTAACTTTTCAACACTATTCGTACACTTTTTCAATTTGCCAATATTTTTATTAACAGCTTGCTAAAGCTTTAATATCATGCAAAAGTCACTTTCAACGTCTATATTTATTTTCATTTAATATTACTAACATAAACTGATTATTCGTGATTGTCAAGAAACACCTATTTAGATTAAATTACTATTTTTTTAATCTCATACTCTTAAATATTGATTTCCCAAGATATATGACCTTTTATTGTATATGTTCATTATTCCCTATTTCGCTTACACTGTAAATATAAATAGATGGAAATGATAAAATATAAACAAAAGATGAGAGACGTAAATTTGAAAATAAATTAGAATATAACTTTTATGGATTTAGATTCAAAGAATACCATTAAAATTCGACATAGAATTAGTATCGCAAAACACCACAAATATTCTAACCCATAATGACTTAACGTATAAGTCATTATGGGTTTTATTATATTCTGTTCTATCCATTCTCTCCCCACGCAACGATTTTTAACTTAAAAATATTAATTTTAACTCTATCTATATAAAATTAATGATTTGTTAATGTTTTTAATAAAAAAAAAAGTGAGTTATTTTTTATTAAAACTAATATATGTGATATATTTATAAAACGAGCAACAAAGATTTATTAATTTTACTTAATATTTTTATTTATTTCAAAAGCAAAGGGGGTTAACCAATGAAAGTTGCCTTAGTGACAGGTGCGAGTAGTGGAATTGGATACGAAACTGCGAAACTTTTAGCTAAAAAAGATTACTGTGTTTACGCAGCTTCTAGAAACGTCGAAAATATGCAAGCTTTACGAGCCTACCATGTGAAAGTCATTCAACTGGACCTCACTAAACCCAATTTAATTGAGAGCGCAGTGAAACATATACTTAACGCAGAAGGTCGTTTAGATATCTTAGTGAACAATGCGGGATATGGCTCATATGGTGCTGTTGAGGATGTAACTATTGATGAAGCGAGAAAACAATTCGAAGTGAATTTATTTGGTTTGTCTGAGTTAACAAAAGCTTTCATCCCTTCAATGCGTAACCAAGGATTAGGAAAAATTATTAATATTTCTTCAGTAGGCGGGCGCACACCAAACTACTTCGGCTCATGGTATCATGCTTCAAAATATGCGCTAGAAGGTTATAGCGAGAGTTTACGTCTAGAATTATCTGATTTTGGTATAGATGTCATCGTTATCGAACCTGGCGGTATAAAAACAAATTGGGGACCTATAACAGCACAACATCTTACAGATTCCTCAAAAGGTAGTATATACGAAGTAAAAGCGCAACAAATGGCACAATCTATGGCTAAACAAGATCAATCAGGGTTACTTTCACACCCTTCAGTCGTAGCCAAAACCATTATTAAATCTATAGAAAGTAAGCATGCTAAACCCAGATATGTCGTTGGGATGGCGGCTAAGCCTATCATTTTGTTACACGCCCTTTTACCTATAAAGTTATTCAACTGGATTCTAAAAAAACAAATTACTAATTAAATTTCAATAGGAGCTGATTTAATGTTGATAGAAGATTTAACATTCGCACAAAGTGAGATTTTAAATGTAGAATTGTTTCACCCAGGTACAGCCATCAATAATGTTTCTGCTGTAATGTATTTAGACGGCGATTACAGCTACGAAGAAATCAATAACGCGTTAAACAATTTAGTTGAAAACTACGACGCTTATAGAATTCAAATCGTACAAGATGAAGCAAAACAATATATAAAAGATTTTGAGTTCAAATCGTTTCCTTACTTACAGTTCGAAGATGAAAATACTTATAACAATTGGATTCATCAACAAGCGAATCAATGTATTTTCAGATTTGATAGCGAGCTTGCACACTTCACAATCATCAAGCTACCTAATGAAAAACATGCTGTTTTCTTCTTGAACCACCACCTCATTACTGATGGATGGAGTATGGTTTTTGCAACAAATTATATTTTCCAGAACTTACTTCAAAATGAGCAAGCAACAAATACAGACTCATACCTAGATATTGTACAAAGCGAAAGAAAATATCTAGAATCAAATCGCTTTAATATTGACCGAGAATACTGGAGTAAACAGTTGGAAAGTTACGAGGATACGCCTTTCTTAACTCCAATCAAAGGGGAAGATTCTGAAAATTCCCGCAAATCATTTAAACTTACACCCCATGAGAACAATATAATTAATGAAGTTTGTAATGACTATGCTATAAGTTACAGTACATTGTTCTCTGCTTTAACACATTTATATTTCAGTAGATTAGCTAGAAATAATAAGAACTCAATTGGTTTACTGTTACATAATAGAAACAGTAAAATTGAAAAATCGATTTGCGGTTTATTTTCAAGAGTCTTACCATTACTTGTTGAAACTGACCCTCATGAATCCGTTGAAAGCTTTATCACTAAAGTACGTAGAGAAAGCTTTAATTTAATGAAACATAGAAAATATCCTTATCAGCGCATCGTCGAAGAAAATGATAATGCTACAGGACTAATCGACTGTATGATTTCTTATCAAAATACACAGCATGATGACAACAACTCCGAAAACGGTTTCCATGATGAGTGGTTAGATATCGATGCTACAAACGCCAAACTAAGTATTCATATTAGTGATAGAAATAATGAAAACAAATTAAATATTGATTATGACTATAACACGAGTTACCTCAGCGAATCTGACGTGGACTTATTACATCAACGTTTGCTCAATGTATTATCACAATTTCATGAAAAACCTCAAAGTAATTTAAATGAGATAGAAATTATTTCACAAGAAGAGAAATCATTGATTATGAATGAATTTAATCATCATGGTTTAGAAATAGAACCATCTGCTTCTGTAGTAGAAACATTTGAACAACAAGTTAAATCAACACCACATAATATAGCTGTCATTTATGAAGATGAAAGTCTAACTTATGAAATGTTAAATCAACGCGCAAATCAACTAGCGAGACATTTGCAACAGCAAGGTGTGTCTTCAAATGATGCCGTTGCATTAATAACTCAAAAAAATATCGACACAGTTGTTGGTATTTATGCCATTCTCAAAACAGGTGGTCACTACATACCAATTGATCCTAGTTACCCAGACAGTAGAATCAATTATATCCTTGAAGACAGTCAACCTAAAGCAGTTTTAACGGACGACGTGACGCAAAGCGTATTTAGTTCATATAAAAATGTGATGAATTTAAATACTGCTGATTACGAACATTATGCGGTAGATAATTTAAATGTCTCTATAAAAAATGATCAAGTACTTTATAGCATTTATACTTCGGGGACGACAGGTAACCCTAAAGGTGTGTTAATCGCCAATAGTAATGTTATTAATTTAGTATATGCATACCAAGACTTATATGGCCTATCTGAAAATGACATTATATTACAATTCGCTTCCCTATCATTTGATCAATCTGTGTGGGATATTTTCACAAGCACATTATTAGGTAGTACTGTGTGCTTAGTACCAGAGCGTGCATTTGGTGACCCTAACGCTTTAACGACTTATATGCAAAATCATAAAGTAACTGTAGCAACTTTAACGCCGTCATTTATCAAGGAATTAGTGCCAGAAGCCTTACCAGAACTTAAAGTTTTAGAATCAGGTGCAGAAGAAGCACAAATAGATGTTTTATCCCAATGGTGCCCTACCACTAAAGTATTCAACACATACGGTCCAACTGAAGCAACAGTCAACGCTGCGACATACCAGTTAAACGGTCAAGAAAACGGTGTCGTTCCAATAGGTAAACCTATACCTAACACGCAAGCTTATATACTAGATGACTCCAATAACTTAATGGGATTGCATATGCCCGGTGAATTATGTATTGCTGGCCCTGGTGTTGCGCTAGGATATTTAAATCAACCTGAACTGACGAAAAAAAGCTTTATTGTAAATCCATTTGGCTCTGACTTTATTTATAAAACAGGCGATTTAACACAATGGAGAAGTGACGGAAATATTGAATATTTAGGCCGTATCGATAAACAAGTTAAAATCCGTGGACACCGTGTAGAACTTGGGGAAATTGAAAGCAAAATAAGACAAATTGATAAAGTGAGTGACGTAGCTGTTATCACAAAACAAGTCATCAATGAAGAACATGCAGTTTGTGCTTATGTTGTGACCAAAGAAGATATAAGATCTGAAGCAATTCGTTCTGAATTAAATGACAAATTACCTCACTACATGATACCAACTTATATTATGGAAATTGATAATATACCGGTGACAGTTAATGGAAAGCTCGATAAAAAAGCCCTGCCTAAAGTAACAGTAACGACTAAAAATTATATTGCACCAAGAAATAATTTAGAAGAAATGGTAGTAGACGCCTTCAAAGAAACATTGCAACTATCTAAAGTATCAGTTAATGATAACTTCTTTGACATCGGTGGAGATTCTTTAAAAGCAATAAAAATCGTTTCAACTATCTCAAAACATTATAATATCGGCATCAAAGATGTCTTTGAATATCAAAACGCTGAGAAAATTGCAGAAGTTCTAAGCTCCCGTAAACAAATCAGTTTAAAAGAGAAATTACAATATATCAAAGAACAACCTACAACACGTATTGAATATAAATCAGTTATCGATACCGAGAAAATTGAAAACTATAAACAAACAGTCATCAACAGATACAGTCATTTAGCACGCCCAGAAGTACTAAGTACGAGAAATATACTTTTAACAGGTTCAACTGGTTATTTAGGCATACATCTTTTAAGAGAGTTATTAACGCGCACACACGATCAAGTCACACTAATCATAAGACCGTCTCAACAAAAATCCATAGAAGATAGATTAAAACACTTATGGCAGTTTTATTTTAATGAAGACTTAGCTGAATCATTTATTGAAAAACTTATATTTATTAAAGGGGATATTGAAAAGCCACTTTTCAATTTATCTCAAGCCGATTATGATACGCTCGCAGATAACATTGATTTAATTATAAACTCTGCAGCAAACGTCAATCATTTTGCCAAATTTGAAAATTCTAAAGCCACTAATGTAACAGGTGTAATTAACCTTATCGAATTTGCAAAATATCATAAAAAGAAAGAAATTCATCACATGTCTACAGTATCTGTAGCTTCAGGTGGTATTGCAGAGACATCACATGCTGCATTTACTGAAGAGGATTTAGACATAGGTCAAACGCCACACAACGTCTATATCCAAACTAAGTTTAATGCTGAGAAGATTTTACTAGATCAAAGGGAAAATGATTTGGACATTAATATTTACAGAATAGGTAACTTACAATGTCACTCTGTCACTGGTAAATTCCAAAAAAATCCTGAAAACAATGCATTCTTCAGAATAATTAACGCCTTAGTAAATATGAAATTATATCCAAGTGACTTAGATATGAAATTTGATTTCACATGTATTGATATGGCTGCAAACGCATGTGTCACACTGATAAAACAAGAGTCGCTTTCAAACGAAAACTATCATATTTTCAACAATAATTTATTGAACTTACAAAACTTCTTAAATATCTATAATGAAAGTGGATATGATGTTAGAGGTGTTGAATGGAGATCATTTATAGATTACATTATTGAAAATATTGAGAACGAAGATTTATCTCAATATATAAACGATTTCTTACTACATCGTGGCATGCTTGATGATGAAATCAAAGAACATACACACTTTGATATTTCTAACTTTAAAACAAACTTCATCTTAGATCAGCTAGATGTTAAATGGAAACAAGTAGACGACCAACTTATTAATAAAATGATTTCTAATTTTCAATAATATGTAACCAAAATAAACATGGAGAAAATCACAGAGTCACTGTGATTTTCTCCATTTATTTTTAAGATAATTCTAAAATATTTTTGAAGTCATCTATGTAATCTTGTAGGGTATTAATAAATAATGAAGCGTGATACCCATCACAAACCGCATGATGAAATTGTATAGATAATGGTATATACGTTTCTCCATTTTCTTGGAAAAATTTGCCCGCTGTAATAACTGGTAACAACGAATTTGTATTATTACTACTATTGATATTGATGCCCGTAAATTGCACCCACGGCAACATAGAAATGTTTAATAAATTTTCTGGAATTGGAAATTGTGGCAACCAATGCCCTGTCTCACTATATGTCTCTACATCTTTTAAATAATCGTCATAGAACGTTTTAAAATTACCTTCTATAGGTGTATAAACTCCAGAATATATTTTGGTTTTATCATCAAAAACAGTATAAATAGGATTGAGTGTTTCCCAATAGCCTACTTCCCCTTCATCAGTGATATGCATTCTGAAGTTTTCACTAGTATTTGCTACTGCAGTAACTAAATAAATAAATATCGGATAAAACTTAACCCCTTGTGCTTTCGTGTAATTATACAGATCAGTTATTTTGATATTGCTTGTTATACTATAAGACATTTTTTGACTTAAAAAGTAACTGAACATATCTTTTCTTTCCCAATTATTAAAATCAATTGGTTTAAATGACATAAAAACCCCTCCTTATTCCTTTGCTAAATATTAATATAACACAATTATTGTTTATAATAAAAAATTAAAATTAAGTAAAAATTTTGTAATTATTTTATTAAAATAATTACAGATTATTTATTTTGTGTTAAGGAGTGTCATATGAACCGTTAAAAAAATCTATTTTTTTACAATAAGTCATAAAGCAATTTTTCTATAGCGTTATATGTTTCAAATTTAATTTTAGGTTCAGTTATATTTTCGCAGCATAAGGCTATCTTATAGTTATCAATGATGTCTAATAAGAAAAAATAATCAGTAAATAGTTGATGATTATATGTCATTTTAATATGATGCGTATGCCTTATATCAAAACACAACTTTTGAATATCCAAATATAGTCCCTGACCTTTAAATTTAATAAAGCTCTCTTTAAGACACCAAATTGAAAAAAAATTATCTTGATTATTAATAAGGCTTGCTTGTTCTTTAGGATGAGTAATATCCCAAAATAACTCATGTGCTATGTCATCTATTTTTTCTATATCTACTCCTACAGGTGTATCAGAAACATAACAAGCGACCCAATCGTGCGAATGTGATAAATTAAAATATAAATTTTGTGAGTTTAACAAAAAAGGTTTGCCAAATTTATTTTTTTCAAAAGTGATTATTTTGGGTGTAAGCTTATAATCTTTAATGAGTACATAATACAGTAACAACTCCCCCATCAAGGTTAGCAATTTATCATTTTCAGCATATAAACGTTCTATTTTTTCCCGTTTTTCAGTGCTGGTTTTAGATAGAAATTTATTTTGCATGTCCTCAAAGTCTAGATCATGTACATTAATTAGATATAACATCACTATATTTCTCCATTTCTCGTATGTCGCTTATTATTAGGTAAAACTATTCAACTGTTCCACATTATAATTAAAATTATTATATTATCATTTTAACAATAACATATTAATATGTATTATTTCTGTCTTAAATGTTTATAAAATTGCGTTAATAAAAGGTGGACAAGTACATAAACCTACTGTCCTTTTATATTCAATTATTATAAATAATATTGATAAAAAACATATCAAATATAAACTTTACTACATTGGTCATTCGATGTACACTCTAAGTGACCAATGTAGTCATTCCATAAAAAAGGAGTGTATTTTTATTAATACTATATTTAATAACTTAAACACAGTTAAACAAAAAACGATTCTTAATGATGCTATTAAAGAATTTGTGAAAAGCGGTTTTGATAAGGCCTCGACAAATGAAATCGTCAAAAATGCGAACATATCAAAAGGTTCATTATTTAACTACTTTAATAATAAAAAAGACCTTTATAGTTATTTGATTAATTATAGTGCTGAAATTTTAGAAGATATGTATGAAGAAATTGATTTAAGTGAAACAGATCTATTTCATAGGATTGAGAATATTGGTTTGCAAAAATTATACGTCCAAAAAAATCACCCTGAAATTTTTAATTTTTTAAAATCTACCATTGAAGAAGAATCGCCCGAAGTCAAAGCCACCATTGAACAACAAGTTGCTCGTATATATGAAGATGGAAGGCAAAAAATATATACTGGTATCGACTATTCTAAATTTCGTGATGATATAGATATCGACAAAGCAATTGAAATCCTCAATTGGACAATGTACGGTTTTG